>UMDF01032488.1_pt1 | contig 37062 bp, 30 predicted proteins | sample 1964421 | NCBI WGS metagenome assembly UMDF01 (sample SAMEA4835987, study PRJEB28245) | human gut metagenome | biome: gut microbiome; material: fecal sample | place: Denmark | collected 2008
AGGAAAACCCCATACCAGATCGTTCCTCTTCCGGTTTTGTTGTGAAAAGTGGCTCCATCGCCTGTTTGACATCCGCGATGCCTATTCCTTTGTCCCGCACTTCTATGTACACCGAACGGTCTTCCACGACTGTACGAATCCAGATTTTTCCCGCACCTTTCTCATAGCCATGAATGATTGCATTTGTGACCGCCTCGGAAACTGCCGTTTTAATATCCGACACTTCTTCGAGCGTTGGGTTCGTCGACGTGATAAATGATGCCACGATCACACGGGCAAAGCTCTCATTTTTCGCCACACTATCAAATTCCACATTCATTTCGTTTGCACTATTCATAATATCCTCCCTTTACCATCTCCTTTTTTATCGCATCCAGGGAATCCATCTTCTTTAAGATGCGATAGATTCCTGACATCAACAAAATGCGATCGATCGTTTCATTGACATGCACCGCATATACACATCCTCCCTTGTCATGCACCATCCGAAACCGTCCGGTAATCAGCCCGATGCCGGAACTGTCCATGAACTGCGTCTTCGAGAAATCAAAGATCAGGTACCTGATCTCCTCCTCATCAAACACATGTGCCGTCTTTCGCTTGAGCATATCCGCCGCATAGTGATCAAGCTCCTCCGGCAGATAATAAATCAGCACACCATTTGCTACTTCATACACCATAAATTGCCTCCTATATCCATATATCCAGAAAAAAATGCAAAAGAAAAAGAAAGTGAAATCATTTCACTTTCTTTCGTAATTTCGAATAATCATCGATTACTCTTTGTCTATCATATTTTGTAAATCTGTATCTGACATGCCCGACACAACATTGGAATAATCAGGAAGATCCGTCTCCCCCTGTGCGGCTCCATTTTGCAGTGTATCAATCTGTTTTGTCAGACTGTCCACCTCTGCACTCAGGCTGTTGATCGTGGAATTTTTCCCGGCAAGCTCCTCACTGTATGTCTTAATCAGCTGTTCATTTTCTACCCGCAGCTTCTTTTTCTGTCCAGGCAGAATGAAAAAGCTGAAAAGAAGGACGCCAAACACCAGCCCAAGCAACATATACAACCCAGAGTATTTTGCAAGGCTGACCTGTCCAAACTGTCCGGTTCGCACAACGCTTGTATCTTTCTTTGCCTTGATCTCCTGAAACAGATTCTTCTTCTCGATCTTCTTCGGTGCTCTGCCATCCTCGGTCACAACGATCTCCTCAAGGTAATCGTCGTCTAAGAGTCCATCATTATCCACGTTCTGTTTACGCATCTCAATGATGTTTTCCTCGGTATCTCCCATCTCCCGCAGATAATGCACCGCAAGGGAATTCGCCTTATCGATCTTTAAGACACGACGCAGAGTCACTCTTGCCTTCTCGTAGTTATCTGTCCCGATATACAAAAGGGCAAGCAGCAAATATCCTTTCACAAAATGTGGATTGTCCGAGAGTGCACTTTTGAGCTGCAAGATTGAAAGATCATAATCTTCGCTGTGCGCATACTGGATTGCCATGTTGAACTTCCGCGCAAGCTGATCGACACTCTCCAACCGGGCTGGATCTTTTTTCAGTTCTTTTAAGTATTTTGTCGCAAGGTTATTTTCCTGTTGATAGTTGATGCTCATAACCCATTCGCTCATCGCCTGCACAGCCTCACCCATCTCATAATAGATGAGTCCCAGCAGATTGCGTGCTGGCACATTCCGCTTGTTATACCGCAGTGCCTGCAACAGAGATTCAATCGCACCGGACAGATCTCTCGCCGATGCCCGGTCATACCCAATATTGTAATAATAATTGGATGTATTCTGCGCTTTTTTAAGCATCGACAACGGAAGATAACATTCCGAACAATATCCATTTTTCCGCACCTGTGCACCACAATGGGGGCACAGCACCGGTCGCATTGTTGTTGCCATCTTATCTTCTCCTTGCCCGCACAGATACTGCATTATCCAATATGCTGCCTGTATTTCTCAAGTCCTGTGTCATCTGTAATACAATATCACTGATATCCTTCAAATCATTGCTGTAAATGGCTTCCTCCGCCTGATTCACTTCCGGAATCGGCGAGAAACGCTTCAATTCTTCTTCAAAATTTATCATACGGTTTCCTCCCATATGTCTTTTATCTTTCCTATCAGATACAGAGAGCCCACGCAAAACAGCATGCCGCCGCGTGCCTCCACAGCTGCATATGCTTCCGCGAAACAGCTTCGGATGTCATTATCTGCATAGACATGTACATTGCGTTCCGTCTTCTTCGCACAATCGCGGAACAATGCCGCAATATACTCTGCGGAGATTGCGCGGTCAGAATCCAGCGACGTCACATAGACCGCCTCCACTTCCAGATTCTGCATCAGATATGCGATCATCGGTTCGTAGTCCTTATCCCCGGCGACTGCAAAGAGAAGTGTTTTCTCCCGGTCTGCATACCCGGCATTCACGCTCTCAGTAAATCGCTCGATGGCACTCTCGTTGTGTGCCCCATCGATCACGATATTCCCATTCAGCTTCTCCATACGTCCCGGCCAGAAAAACGCATCCAGCGCAAGCTGTATTTTCTCCTGTGCGATTTGCCTGCCTAACAGCACCGTACCTGCTGTGATCGCAGTCACGGCATTGTCTACCTGATAGGTGGCCACACTATCAAGCCGCAAACCATTGTAACTATAATAGCGGCTATACATTGAAAAATCAATGGTTTTATCTGTAAATTCATCGATATTATACTCCACATTTGCGACATTTATTGCTTCTGCCGCAAGTGCTTCTGCCTGATTTTTTACGACGGCATCCGCTTCCAGACTGCCCGTGTGGTACACAACTGGAACGCCTGTTTTTATAATCCCGGCTTTTTCTCCAGCAATCGCCTCGATCGTGTTGCCGAGATATTTCATATGATCGAGCCCAATCTCTGTAATGATCGTCAACACCGGCACAAGCACATTGGTCGCATCCAGTCTGCCGCCAAGTCCGGTCTCGTAAATCACATAGTCCAGCTCCAGCTTGGAAAAATACACCGCTGCCATCGCAAACAGGAATTCAAAATACGAGAGATGCTGCAGATTTTTCTGCACCGCATGCTCGCATGCATTCCGTACAATCTGGTAGCATTCGACGAATTCTTCTTCTGTGATTCCCTCGATCCGTTCTGTGATGGAGATCAGATGTGGGGACGTAAAGGTACGCACCCGGTATCCCTCCTCTGTGAGTATCGCACGCAGGAACTGCACCGTAGAACCTTTTCCGTTTGTACCAGCCACATGAATCGCCTTATGTGCAAGATGTGGATTTCCAAGCAATGCCATGACCGCCTCTAAGTTCTCATTTCCTGATTTATTTCTTCCCTCTGTATGAGGTCCAAACAGCGGGATCTGGTTAATATAATCTTCTGCCTCTTTCATACTGTTGTTCATAATTGATTACTTCCTTTTTGTCCCGCAATCACCTAGCGGTTATCCACTTTCTCCGGATATAAATCATGATGTACCAGACGATCGTAAGCGACCTTTTCCCAATTTGTGCCCGGACGTCCATAGTTACAATACGGATCGATAGAGATTCCTCCACGTGGAGTAAATTTTCCCCAGACCTCAATATATTTCGGGTCCATTGCCTTGATCAGATCCTTCATGATCGTATTCACGCAATCCTCATGGAAATCTCCATGATTTCGGAAACTGAACAGGTACAACTTCAACGACTTACTCTCCACCATGCGCACATCCGGCACATAGGAGATGTAGATTGTCGCAAAATCCGGCTGTCCAGTAATCGGACAAAGACTTGTGAATTCCGGGCAGTTGAATTTTACGAAATAATCATTGTCCGGATGTTTGTTGATAAATGTCTCCAGAATATCCGCAGAATAATCAGACGGATACGCTACGTGCTGGTTTCCCAGCAAAGAAATTCCTTTTTGTTCTTCCTCTGTTCTAGCCATTTCTATCACCTCATAATCGAATCATTTTATCTAAGTGGAAGGAATAGATCACCTGCTCCTTCACCTTTTTTCCTGTCAATCGTTCCAGCACCTCTGCATACGAGGCAAGCTGTGCCCGGTATCTGCCAACCAGAGTCTCCTCGTCTGCGGCATCGGTCTTATAATCCATGACCACCACGTCGTCATCCTCATAAAAGTATGCATCAATAATTCCCTGTACAACTAGTACATCCGGCTCCGTGACATCATACACCTCCGATGCCGGAATACCCGCAGAAAACTGCCGTTCCTTGTACAGATTGCCCAAGCGCGCAGCTTCTATCATACGGCATCCAAGCGTAGATTGCAACATCTTCCTGATTTTGGCTTCCCGGATTGCCACAAGTTCCCGCTCCTCGAAAATGCCCCGCGCAAGCAATGCCGCCTTTTGCTGTGCGATATACGCATCCAGATCTCCGTCTGTATCCACCGCTTCAAATGGCAGCATTTCCATAAATTTATGAACGATCGTACCACGCTCCGCACCGGTAAGTGTGCCTGCTTTTCCTGCAGGCTGTGCTCGTTTCGGAAAGTTTTTTTCTATTTCCTGCTCCGCAGTATCCGGAAGGACAAATTCCGTATTGATATCATACCCTTTTCCATCATAGGCTTTCATCTTCTTAATATCCGAGATTGACAGCTTCGCTCCCAGGGTCGTCATCGGCATATGTGGATATACATAGGATACACTCGCCTCGTTTTTCGCATAGAATACATCTTCCTCTGCCTGCTCCGCCATACGGCGGATGTCTTCTAACTGTAACCGTTTGTGAAGCTCCATCGGAATCATCGCTGTCAGAATTTCCTCCTGGTTGCAAATCTCCATACGAATCTTCCCCTGCACCTTGCAGGCTGCCGCCAGCCGGTTATAACGCACCATACAGGCAAGCAAATGCTTCGCATAGCTGTCGGCATTTTTGCGGACATTATACGGAAGCAGCAACGGCTCCATATCTTCTACATAGGCATATTTTGCAAGCAGACGGTCCGCACCGCGTATTGCACCTGTAAGGATCAGCTTTTCCTTCGCACGCGTCATCGCCACATAGAGCACCCGCAGATTCTCTGCCATCATCTCCGCATCCTCGAGTGCCGCATAGATGCTCCGAATCGCAGTATTATGTTTATACCGTCCTTTTATGTGCATCGCCATTGCAGCCAGATAATAGTCCGGATGCACCTGCACATTATCCTTTAACTCCATCCGGTTAAACTGCCGTCCCATCCCTGCGACAAACACGACCGGATATTCAAGTCCCTTACTCTTGTGGATACTCATAATCCGCACAACATCCGCATCCTCGCTCAGCACGCTTGCTTCGCCCTCATCCTTTTCCATCAGCTTCAGCTTATCGACATAGCGCAAGAAATGAAACAATCCTTTGTAATATCCATTTTCAAACTGCACTGCCTTTTGCAACAGCATATCGACATTGGATTTGCGGATATCGCCTGCCGGCATTGCTGTCACGTATTCATAATATCCCGTCTGCTCCAACAGCTCCCAGATGAGATCCGATACTGATAAATGCTGTTTTTTCTCTTTTAAATCTTCGATCAGATCAAGCAGGCGTCTGACTTTTCCGCCAAGTTCTGTATCTGCCTGATCCTCTGCATAATACTCACAGATATCGTACAGACACAATTTTTCAGATACGGCATTCCGCACCGCAGCACATATCTGCGCAAGTTCTGACTCATTCAAGCCACCGATCGGCGACAACAGCACTGCCGAAAGTGGAATGTCCTGCCGGCTGTTGTCAACCACGGAAAGCATCGCCATGATAACCTGTATCTCCACTGCCTGAAAATATCCCTTGGACTTTTCAAGATATACCGGAATCCCCTGTGCCGTGAGCGCATTGTAGATCACATCGCCATAATCCTTCAGGCTTCTTGCCAGTATCACAATATCCTTATACCGAACCGGACGGTAACATTCTTCTTCCTCGTCATAGACCTGCATGCCGGTATCCGGCTGCATCAGCGATCGAATCCGGTTCGCGATCATGTAGCCCTCCACCGTATCTTTCTCCGGGGAGCCATACTGGCGAAGCTGCTCTTCGCTTAAGTCTCCTGTATCATCCACATCGGCAAACAAAAGCTCTACATTCTCGGCAATATGGACGCCCTCCGGTGGCTCCGGAAACTGCTTGCCCGGTACAAGAGCCTGCTTCTCATCATATGTAATACCGCCCAAATCACTTCCCATCAACTGATAGAAGAAATAATTGATTGCGCGCAACACAACTGCACGGGAACGGAAATTATGATTCAGTTCGATCTTAATATCATTTCCTTCCGCCTGATACCGGTTGTATTTTTTGACAAATATCTCTGGACGTGCCATACGGAAACGGTAGATACTCTGTTTCACATCGCCCACCATGAACATATTATGCACGTCGCGGGATTTGCCCGATACTGCAGTCAGAATATCCTCCTGCAGATAATTGCTGTCCTGATACTCGTCAATATAGATTTCCTCATACCGGTTTGCGATCGTCTTTCCAATCTCTGTCGGCACTGCCGTTCCATCCTCGTCATAGCCGGCACACACAAGCTGATATGCCATATGCGAGATATCTGAAAACTCCAGCATCTTCCGTTTCTGCTTCTCCTCCATAAACCGCGTCATGAATTCCTCAGTCAGGGAGAGTAACGGAAGCAGATATGTTTTTAAAAGCTGCATATCTTCTAAGATCTGTGCCTCCGACTGCTTGAAGCTATCGAGCTTTTTGCTGTCAAATTCATCCTTATATTCCTTACGGAGCGTCTTACAGGCTTCCTGTAATTCTTTGTCTCCGGTAAACTTCTTTCTCGAAAGCGTCGCCCATTTACTCTCGATTGCCCCCTTCATCGCAGCATAACTGTCCGCCTGCCCGATTGCCTGCAGCTTCTCGATATCTGATTCGATCTGCTCCCGGTACTGATTCGGTCCATCCGGCTCCTCGCAGATCACAAGGCACCGCTCTGCAAGCTGTACGGCTGCCGCCGCCTTTTTATGCAGGATATCAAGCATCGCCTGCATCCACGGTGCATGGTTTAAATCCTCCGCCGTGTCAATCTGCAGTCCCATTCTCGCTTCCTCTAAAAACCGCTCCGGTGCTGGAAAACTTGTGATCTGCCGATAGATCTTGTCTAACACATCTTTGAGATTTTCGTCCCGTTTTCCATCACAGAACACCTCCAGCAGGCGCCCAAATTCTGTATCGCCCTGTTCCTGCAGCTGTGCATACTTTTCCTCAAAAAGCGCGGTCATTACATCATATTTCAACATTTCCAGCATACCCGGATCTCCGATTCCAACCGCCGGGTCCAGATTCAGATAACTGAAATACTCCTTTACGATATTCAGGCAGAAACTATCGATTGTCGTGATATCCGCACTCTGGATCAACATGTTCTGCTTTGCAATGTGCTCCGATTCCGGATACTGTTCCTGTGCTTCCTCCAGCTTTTTCAAAAGCTTCTCTTTCATCTGCGCCGCTGCCGCCTTAGTAAAAGTCACGACCAGAAAAGACGTGATATCGACCGGATGCTCCGGATCAATCATCTTCTGGTAGATACGTTCCACGAGCGTTGCCGTCTTACCGGAGCCTGCAGCTGCCGATACAAGAATTGTCTTGTCTCTCTCTTTAATTACCTGTTCCTGTTTTTCTGTCCATGGCATACGCTATGCATCTCCTCCAATAACTGTTCCTTCTCCTTTGCGCTGTGCTTTGTGTAGTGATAACGGTTGTTTCCGTATTTTTCATCAAACCGGCACACATCTTTGTATGCGCAGTAATCGCACGCGGTCTTGTTGGACTCCCGCATCGGATTTTTGTCGATCACTCCCGATTTCATCTGCGTGACAAGTGCAGATGCCTTGTACTCGGCATAGGCAAGCACTGTGTCAAATTCCTCCGCATCATCCCGTGCCAGTCCTTTGTATGTCAGCTGCCTCTCCCGTGCTTCCTCCGCCTCTGTCTCATTTTCCGCCTGCACATATGGATCCTGCATATGATAATAATACATACTGTCTGTCACAATCTTATAGTATTCTGCCTCCGCGCGGTTTTTGTTCCACTCCTGATCGACCAGTTCATGCATCACATCTGTATAGATTGCAAGCTGCAGTTCCAGTCCCTCGTACAGATCACCAAGATCAAACTCATGTGCCCCAGATTTGTAATCGATCACACGCAGGGAAATCGTCTGCTCTGCTTCATTCACATACAAATCTCCGCGGTCCACCACGCCAACTAAGGACAACTGTTCATCTCCAACCTGCAGTTTTTTTCGGAATGCATACTCAAAATACCGCGGTTTGTAAGACGCATCCATCATCGCCTGCAGCTTCTGCACGGTCCGTTTTCCGATTCGGATCAAACTCTTCCGTAGCACTTCATACTGTCCGGCATCCAGCTCCTGTCCGGCGTATTCCTTCGCAAAGTTTTCATTCACGAATTCCTCTGTCTTCGCATCCCGCTCCTGCTCGGACAGTGTCTCCCATGCATTGTCCTTCTGATCCCGCACATAGCAAAACATCTGCTCCATCGCACCGTGCAGGATCATACCGACGTTCCGGTTGTCGATACCATGAATCTGCCGCTCCTCTAACCGTAGAATGTATCGAAGGAAAAATGCATACGCACAGCTTGCATACTGTTCCAGCTTCGATACGGACATCGCCATATCCTGTAACCGGATCAGCTGTGTGACCTGTTCCGCCAGCTTCTCCGGCAGATTCTGGTACTGCATCGCCTGTTTCATCCGTTCGAGTGTCCGGGCATCTCCATGCTTCAGATACAGCTTATATAACTGCAGTGTCTCTTTCTCGTGGCTGTGATTACCCTCGAGCAATTCCCGGATTCCTATGATTAAAACCTCCAGCCCGGATTTGTTTGTCACGATCCGGTTCTCCATCCGCTGTCCCTGTAATTCCTTCTTGTCCGGAAAAATTCTTCGAATCCGGTCTAATATATAAGATGGCCGCATTGTCTCATTCGTGGCACTCATACACACATAGGATAAATGAAGACAATCCTTTGGCTTCGTCATGTTCTGATACAGGTAAAACTGTTCGGTGTAGCTGTTCACCCGCTCTGTCGGCGCCATATGGATACCAAATGCACCCAGTCGTTCTTTCTCGCGGTCATTGATGATCTGACTGCGTCCGGCACGTTTCGGAATGACGCCGTCATTTACACCCACAATAAACAGCGCCCGGATATCACCTAGTCTGGTTCGCGTGATATCGCCGACTACGAGCATATCCAGTGTCGGTGGCACCATACCAAGTGTGACATCCTTCATTCCTACGGCAAACAGTTCCTCAAACTCCTGTACATTGACCGTGTCCTCCGGCATGATCTCCACCATCTTGTCAAAGATCTGCCGCACCTTCTCATACAGTCCGGCATCTTCAAACTGCGTCTCCATCGAAAGCGTCTCCATAAGCGCATAGATGGCTTCGACAAACACGGAAATCTTCTTTTTTCCACTGGAGACTGCCTTGTAAAATGGCTGCAATATTTCCATCACAACCTGACGCAGTTCATCCACGGTGTCATCCTCACCGTTTAGAAATGGCTGGCTCCAGCTCCGGATTCCCTTTCGTCCACGCGCCAGCACGTAGTTTTCCAGCATCTCGATCTCCGATTGTTCCAACGACTTTACAACTCCGGATTTTAAGAACGCAAACACACTGTCATAACTGAAATTCTCATCGACGATTCGCAGCACATGCGTAAGCGCATCCACACATGGATGATTCTTCACCGGCATCGTCATATCAATAAAATAAGGAATCTCATATTGCGGCAATATCCGCTTTGCAAATTCCGCCGTTTCCTCCAGATTTCCACTCACGATTGCAATATCCCGGTAACGATAGCCCTGCTCCATCACAAGGGTACGAATCTGTTCTGCAACGCCGGTCAGCTCCTGTGCCGGCGTATCATACGCCGTAATCGTAATCGCCTGTTCCTCATCTTTCCCGACACGGTACGGATAGCGGAACAGATTCTGCTCCAGATGTGCCAGCGGATGGCCCTTGCTCCACCGTTTACAGCCATCCTTTCCTAAGAACAATGCCGGTTCCACAACCACATGTGCCTGCTCGGCAGTAAGCAGCAAATGCTCGATTGTCTGCTTCGTAAGTGCAAACAGTTCATGCTCTGCCACGTGCTTTTTCTCATAGGTTGCCGCGTCAATCGTCAATACGATTGTCACTTTTTTCGCCCGGCGCAGCAACACGGAAATCAGATTCAACTGAATCGGTGTAAATCCGGTAAATCCATCTAATACGATCTCACTGCCTGCAATCAGCTCCGATTGTTCCGCTGCCGCGGTCAGGAGCTCCAGCATCTGTTCTGCTACGATAAAAGACTGCCCTTTCTTCTCCTCAAACGCATCGAAAATTACCAGCATGTCCTGCAGCTTTCTCGCAAGCACACGTGCCTCCTCCGAATCGTCCAGCTTCTGTAACGCCTCCCGCAGCCGTTCCCGTGGAATATCATACTGGTAGATCTCTGACATCAACGATTTTGCCTCGTCGATAAATCCTGCCTTATCCAGACTTCCGGCATACAGAGACAGCTCTTCTTTGTGCTCCTGTGCTGCCTTTCGCAGCAACATAGATTTTCCGAAATCCTCCAGCACCTTCTTCGGCTTGATATGCAGCTCATCAAATATCCGATATGCCAGCCGGTTAAACCCGATGACGTCAATCTGGAAGCTGCCACCGCGCGGATGCTTCTGCACAAGCTTTCGTTGAATCTCCAGCGAATACTGTTCCGGGACAAGCACGATCACATTTTCCCGCTCATCCTGCATTGTCCGACGTATAATGTCCTCGTAAATATATTCTGATTTTCCTGCCCCGCTTGGGCCAAGGATAAACTGTAACGCCATGTACTCCTCCGTCAAAAAAATAAGCCGGAAGTTTTTCGCTCCCGGCTTTTTCTTAATCCTGTTTAAACAACTGATCCTGTACCTCTTCGATATCCGGATACCAGACGCCTTTGATCTTGATGAAATCAATATTTACTTCCAGATACTGTCTCTTCACGCCATTGCGATCCTTCATCGTTCCACGCAGTCCAAGCTTCAGGGTAACACCCTCTCTTGCATCTGCAGTCTTACCATGCTCCAGCTGGATCTTGTCGTTGAATGCATTTACCTCAGAAGTGCCCCAGATGGATGTATCAATAATCTTGATCGATGTGTAGTTTGTCTCCTGCACATATGGTAAGATTTCCTCAACCAAGGCTTTGTTTGCTGTTATGTATTCCGGTACTAATGCCTGTAATTTCTCACTGTCATCCTCATTGACCGCTGTCTGGAATGCTTTGACTGCATCCTCATAAGTCTCCGGTCCGTTCGGCTTTAACACAACCTTTGTCACAAACATATAAATACCAAATACGATTGCTGCAAATATGATGAACTTGAAGATCGTGCCAAACACTTTGCCGACGCCGCTTCCGCCGCCCTGTTTCTTGTTCAGCTCTTTGTATTCCTTTACGTCTTCCTTCGTAATCTTGACAGGATCTGTTCCCCCGATACTGTTCCCATCATAGATGTCACCATAATCATCGGTTGGTGTATATGCCCTTTGCTGTACCGGCTTCTTTCCGTTCTCACCTTTCAGCCCAAGACTTGTCTTCATCTTCACCACCGGGCGCCCACATTCCGGACAGATCGTAATTCCATCCTGCACCCTTGCTCCACATGATTCACATACAGCCATATTACTAACCCCTTTCTTCTGTATCATATGTAGTATAGTATATCTCACGGAGGCATTTTCTTCAAGTGATTCTTTTCTTATGAAAGGGAAAATCGCGAAAAAAAAAGGATACAATCTGTATCCTTTTAAAAGCAGTTCGTAGGGGAATCGAACCCCTGTTTTCGCCGTGAGAGGGCGACGTCTTAGCCGCTTGACCAACGAACCATCTTGAAACCTTTGTTACTATAACAAATATATAACATGTTGTCAACAACTTTTTTTAATTTTTTTAATTTTTTTTAATTCATGGCATATTTTCGTAAAGATATACGTCCATATGCCATGATCCAACATCCTTATTTCGACTTCTCCGGCCGGTACAAAATATCCACGAATGTATTGACACTCTGCTCGCAGACTTCTCTTGTCGTCTCCTGCTTCACAAGGATATAACGATCTGTGTGTCCCTTCATGACATACGCCGGCTTTCCATCCTTGTCGATACAGTCATACTCCTCCATCAGCACCGGAAGCAGCTCTCCGGAAAACTGTGCTTCAAATGCTGCCTTCTGGTTCGCCGTCAGCTCTAACAGCACATTGCTTCGCTTCTCCTTCACTGCATCGCTCACCTGATGCTCCATTGTCGCTGCGATCGTGCCGCTCCGCTTTGAATATTTAAATACATGCATCTCATAGAGATTCAGCTTCTCCAGATTTGCCACCGTTGTTGCAAATTCCTCCTCGGTTTCCCCCGGGAATCCTACAATCACATCTGTCGCGATCGCCGGACGATCATATGCCTTGCGGATCATCTCGCATTTTTCCATATATTCTTCGATTGTATATTTCCGGTTCATCCGCTTTAACGTCTCATTGCAGGCACTCTGCAATGACAGATGGAAATGCGGACACACCTTATCAAGCGCTGTGATACCATCCAGGAATTCCTCTGTGATCACACGCGGCTCCAGCGATCCCATCCGGATACGCTTAATACCATTCACTTTGGCAACTGCCTGTAACAGCATCAGCAGCGATGCACCATCCTCATCCTCATAGGAAGATAAATTGATTCCTGTAATCACGACTTCCTGTACGCCTTCTACTGCCAGCCCTTCTACCTCCCGCACGACATCCGCAAGCTTCCGGCTGCGGATTCTGCCACGTGTATATGGGATGATACAATACGTGCAGAAATTATTACAGCCGTCCTGCACCTTGACATAGGCACGGCATCGCTCGTTCGGCTTTATGAGCGTCATTTCCTCATATTCGTTCGTGTGATTGATGTCGATCACAACCTCATGCATGGACGTATCCTCATAATATTCACTTAAGATACGGGCAACATCCTTCTTGCAGTTGTTTCCGATCAGAATATCGATGCCTAGATCCTTTGCCAACGCTTCCTCGGCTGCCTGCACATAGCATCCGGCTGCCACAATGACCGCCTCCGGGTTCTTCTTTTTCGCGCGGTGCAGCATCTGTCTCGACTTTCGCTCCGCCATATTCGTGACCGAACACGTATTGACGATATACACATCTGCAAACTGTGAAAATGGTACAATCTCGCATCCATTTTTCTTCAAAATATCCATCATACTGTCTGACTCATATTGATTCACCTTGCATCCAAGTGTGCAAACTGCTACTTTTTTATTTAAAATATTCACATACATTTTACGCAAATTTCTCCTGCTGATTCTTGACTTTTATAGTGTAAACTTTTATTATAGTAACATAGATAAAAAAAGTGCGAAAGATATATTTTTGAGATTATTTTTCGCTTTCATAATATACAAGGAGGTTTCTATATGTTAAAGGTTAAAATTTCTCTCAACTCTATCGATAAGGTAAAGAGCTTTGTAAATGACATCAGCGGTTTTAATGCTGAGTTTGACTTAGTATCTGGTCGTTATGTTATCGATGCAAAGTCTATCATGGGTATTTTCAGTTTGGATATTTCCAAGCCAATCGACTTAAATGTACATACAGATAAGGATACAGAAGATATCATGGCAGCGTTAAAGCCATATCTTGCTGAGTAATCTCATAGTTCGATAGAAAGCAAAAAACCTCCCGGATGGGAGGATTTTTTGTTTTATTCTTTATTTTTCTGTCAGATACTGAATCATACCCGGTCCAAGTGCATCGGTCGGTCGCTGCATAAATCCATGTTTTTCATAAAATGGCTCTCTGCCCTTGGCACACATCAGACATAGCATCATCGTGCTTTCCTCTTCCCGCAGAGATTCCACATACGCTTTTAATTTCTGTATAATCTGCGAGCCAATGCCCTGTGCCTGCACCTGTGGAATCACGATCAGATCCTGAATATAACAGACCACGGCACCGTCTCCAACGACACGTCCCATACCAACGACCTGTCCGTCCGCATCGACCGCTTTTACTTTATACAGACAATTCGCAAGGGCATGTGCCGCCTGCTTGTCTGTCAGTTTCTTCCAGCCAACTTTCTCCCGAAGTGTCAGATACTCTTCCAGAGAAATATCATTTTCAATGAGTGTTATCATGTTTTAAGTCCTTCTTCCACCGTCGTATATCGCTACATACGCATCGGAATTCCACGCTCCGCCAGATATGCTTTGAGATCCATGATCTCCAGCTCCTTGTAGTGGAACAGGGATGCTGCAAGTGCTGCGTCTGCTTTTCCCTCTGTCAGTGCATCATAGAAGTGCTCCTTCGTTCCTGCACCGCCGGACGCAATTACCGGAACGGATACATTTTCGGCAATCAGTCTGGTCAGCTCCACGTCGTAGCCTGCCTTTGTTCCATCACAGTCCATACTCGTAAGCAGGATCTCTCCTGCGCCCATCTTATCTGCCTGCATCGCCCACTCGATTGCATCAAGTCCGGTATCGACACGTCCACCGTTCTTGAACACATTCCAGCCGCTTCCATCTTCTCTTCTTCTCGCATCAATCGCAACGACCACACACTGGCTGCCAAACTTGTCTGCAGCATCACTGATCAGCCGTGGTGTATTGATAGCAGAGGAATTGATACTGATCTTATCGGCGCCCTCACGTAAAATCGCCTTAAAATCATCAACTGTACGGATACCGCCGCCAACCGTAAACGGAATAAATACAGTCTCCGCAACCTTCCGCACCATATCGATCACGATATTTCTCGAATCCGAAGATGCTGTAATATCCAGAAATACAAGCTCATCCGCACCTGCCTTATCATAAGCAGCACCAACAGCAACCGGATCACCTGCATCCTTCAAATTCACAAAATTGATACCCTTTACAACCCTGCCATTGTTGACATCCAGACAAGGAATAATTCTCTTTGTATGCATACTCTCTTCCTCCCCGTCTCTTATAAGTGTATAAAGTTATCCAATATTTTCAGTCCTACCGTCGAACTCTTCTCCGGATGGAACTGACACGCAAATACATTTCCCTTTTCCACAGATGCATGAATCTCCACGGAATAGTGTGTCCGCGCTGCAACATCTGCTTCGTCCTTCGATTTCAGGTAATACGAATGCACAAAATATACATATGGATGTTCCTCCACACCGTCAAATAATTTTGCGCCCGGTGTGATATCTAGCGAATTCCATCCAATCTGTGGCACCTTCAGATCCGGTGCATCTGGAATCCGTAAAATCTCGCCGTCCAAAATTCCAAGTCCCGTTGCTCCCGGGCTTTCCTCGCTTGTCTTATACAGAAGCTGTAAGCCAAGGCAGATTCCAAGAAATGGTGTCCCAGCATCTACCACATCGTAGATCACCTGATCCAGCTTGTACTCCCGCAGCTTACCCATCGCATCACCGAAGCTTCCCACGCCCGGCAGGATCACCTTGTCACACGATAAGATCAGATCCTTATCCCGCGTGATTACAGCTTCTTCGCCCAGATAATGCACTGCTTTTTCTACACTTTTAATGTTGCCTGCATCGTAATCTAAAATTGCTATCATCGTCTCATCCTCATTGTATTCAAGCATTTTTATTGTATTATCTTATATTTTAGCCATATTCAAATGGCATTTCGTTACTTTTTATTACAATCTGTTACATTTCGTTACACATCATAATTAGTAAATATTTAGTACGCTAACTTTCATACTAATTACAAATTAATTGCTTTGCTACTACATTGATCTGTAATAATTGTTCGTTACTTGGTTTTACATCAACATAGTTATCCATCGTCGTTGAAATTTTACTATGTCCTAATATATATTGCAATGTTTTAGGAGGTAAATACTGAAAATTTGTCGCAAAGCTATGTCTGCAAATATGCGGTTCAAATTTTCTTATTGGATTATCTGAATTTGCATTATTAAATCTCTTAATACAGTTTGCCAGATATTCTTCCACATGTGATCGTACAATCGTTTTTCTACTTCTTGTTGCCAGAAATACAAATCCTTCATATGCATTTCCACGCTCATCATAACACACAGGCTCAATATCACCTTTAAGATAACGATTTTTTAATATACGTTCAAAGCATTCATATACTCCATCTGTCATCGGTATTGTTCGATATCCTTTAGCGGTTTTCGTTGGCAGAACAACATGCGTATGATTAATACATTGCAACTGTTTTTCTACCTTAATAAGCCTATTACTCATATCAATATTATCAAGCGTCAAACCGCATAATTCAGATGCTCTTAAACCTGTCCAGAATAGCACATAAATCATATCATAACAATGTGCGCTATTTGTATCTTTAGAACAGAATTCAAGGAATCTATTCATATCCTCAACAGAGATTGCTTCCATGTTTTTACTATCGCTTCTATCCGTTGTAATTCCGCGGAATGGATTTTTGATAACATAATCGCGATCTATTGCATACTCAAACACTCGTTTTATGAGACTAATTTGTGTCTGAATAGATGAACCCCTGTATTTCTTTTTCATATCAACTAACCAATCTTCACAATGCTCTAGTTTGATTTTTCCAATCTCCATATACCCCAACTTATATTGTTTGAGCGTATTCACTGTAACATTATATCCAACCTTTGTATTATGAGCTAACTTCTTCCTATTATAAAGAAACTGCAAATATCTATCCATTACTTCTAATAAAGTAAGTTTTGCTCCATCAATATCTATACTATTATCTAGTTGTGTTGTTAGTTCAGCCTCCTTCTCCCGTAAACTCTTCGACGATTTCTTACCTTTTGGTAATTGATCTGTTTCTTCAAGCCTATATGAACTTATTACCCTCTTCTTTCCTAGGCAGTCTGTATAATGATATTCATACCGCTTTGTCTTAGGATTATAATATTCATTATCTCGCAGTTTTTTTCGTGCTGGCTTGTTCTTTTCTGAAACAATTTTATTTGCCATTTTCCAGCCTCCTATCAAATAAAGAGTGCCTTAAATGTGCATCATGTGTCACATTATAGCACACCCAAAACCCTCTGTCTATTTCACATATATCTATATTTGCTCTACTTGATTTAAATAATTTTCAAATTGTTGCCGTTTTATTTTGATTGTTCTTCCAAGAGTTAAATGATATTTGCATCCATAATCTTCAGCCACAATAGATCTCAACCGGTGTTCACCAATACCAAATAATTGAGATGCCTCCTTAATATTTAGCAAAAATTTGTTATCCAATGTTGCTATACTATCTATATAAATCATCTCCTTACATAAATTAAGGGCAGGAAATATATCTCTGCCCTTCCACAATTTATTATTTCTATTTTAATGCTCCTTCAAAATCAGCAATAGCTTTATCCGTTGCTTCTTGGAATTTTATTTCTTCCTTTTCCATATATCGCTTTTGCTTCTCTATAAGTTGTTCGTATAATGAACAAAGCCTCTTTGCTTTTTCAATTTGATCCTTCATTTTTTTCTCATACTCTTTAAAGGTCAATGCATTCGTGATATTTCCCCATGTACTCATCTCATTCACTTTCCCCTGTAACTCCGCATTTTCCTTCCTCATTGCTTCATTTTCCTTACGCAATCTATCTACTTCATCGCTAAGTAGACGAATCTTTTTATCCTTTTTATCTTCCATTTATTTTTACCTCGTTTTCTTGAAATTAAAAAAGACACCGTGGTTGGTGTCTTAATAAACTTAAATTTATTAAATTAAAAAGAGCAGGAGATTAATCCTGCCCTTTAGCGTACAAATATAAAAATTATAAATTATTATATAATATATCCTCCAACATATCCACCAACTTCTTTTCGAAGAATATATCCTCCAACATTAATCATCATGATAATTACCTCCTTCTTTTATTTATTATATGCATAATGATATAATCTATGTATCACTAATCGTGATAGTAAACCCAGAATATGAATTTAACCAATTGGTAGAAATAATTGTAATTATATCTCTTTCGGAATTTACTTCTATATCATAACATTTTTTGTTATCAAAAACAAGATGGTCTTTAATTGTAATTCCAGAATCACATATTAATTTAAAATATATGCCATCACAGATCGTCAATGATAACCAATGAAAATTTATCCAATGATCATTACCGGACTCTATAATCTCTCTACAAACTGTTAAAAAGGGATATTCGTAATAATCATTTGGGATTATTGTTTCATATTTTCTAGCAATTTCCCCATTCTCATCTATCTCTTGTTTGTCATCTGTTTCTTTTACAAACTCATTTTCTAATTTTACTTTACTTCCAGTTGGCAAAATTATATAACTATCCAATATATGACAATCATCTCTTTCAAAAGTTGTTATGATTGGTGGATATTCACCATTTACTTTATATATTTTATGTGTCATATCACCTTTTGCGACCAATCTCCCATTTTCTTTTGATATTCTAATATTTATTATTAAATCAGTCTTAAAAGGTTTTTTATATAAGTCCATAAACGTATCAATTGATTTTTTGTAGTATAAATCAATTGATGAACATTGTTCTATTTGTAAATTTGTTGGTTTCAAAATTAATTCTAATGAATTTTTCTTTTCATTTTCACTCATTATATTTAAAAACTCTTTAGATATTACTATGTTACGAAGTATATTTGAAACAAAAATAGTAAAAGCCTCACTATTTTGAGAAAAATCAAATACCGCTCCAACTAATAATGCACAACCAAAAGTCGAAAATAAATTTTTTATTATGTCTAGCCAAAATATCTTTTTTGTATTACATAAATCTAGGATAACAGCAACCAATATTATTAATACTCCCCAGATTGTGTATTTAGTAAAAAACAACTTAAAAAATGAAAATTTTTTATTCCTACTTAAATTCTTCTCGTTCATATATACATCCACCAATCATCAGTATTATAATTACTATTATATACCAATAATTGACAGAATTCTATCAGAACATACGTTTATACAATACAGGAGAGTGCCGAAACACTCCCCATAAAATTAGAATCGGTTTATGTCTTTGATACTTTTTCCTGCAACTAAATCAACTGTAGCTGCTTGAAGTACCTTTTGCACCTTAGAATAGTCTTTAACCACACCGATAAGAGCTTGTGCAAACTGATCTGGATTCTGAATGCCATCAAGTTTGATGTCACCAATAGATACACTCACATCGCCACCACGATTAGTGGTAGCAAATGTATTCATAGTCGGCATTGCATTCTGATAGAACTTCTCCGGATTCTGCTTTGCAATATTCCACAGATTATCAGTCATCTCACGAGTGAATACCGTTGTACCCCTTGTGATTGGAGTTAAGATACTACCATCGGAACGTCTGATAATTTCCGCACCCTCTTCTTGTGTCCAAGCTAAATGATCGTATGTTGCTTCCTTTAGACCATTCTTATAGCCAATCTGATTGCCTTTCACCCAACCATTACCGCCAGCACGTTTGCCTCTGATAATTGCCTGAATATGATATGGATAAGCACGACCATTTACGATTTTATCAATCTCAAAGTAATCTGGTTTGAATCTGTTGACATTGCCTGTTGGAGCAGTACCATAAGAATCATAATACCAATTACCTGTAGCATTAACTCTTGTTCCGACATTCGGTGATGCCTTTGGTGCTTGTGCAGTAGAATTATTGTTTGTATTTGCTTTCGGAGTTGCCTGTGGTTTAGATGCTGTTGAACTAGAACCATTTGCAACACCATTTGGATTATTTGCAGTTGCTATATTCTTATTCGCTTCTGCTTGTGCAATTTGAAGCATCTTATCAATTGTGACTTGAATGCTATTGATTGCTGATTGCACAGTTGTAGCATAAGTGTCGAATTTACCTGTAAAGCCAGAAATAACCGTACCAACATCAGACCAGATTGTTTTCATCTGATCGGAGATTGTATATCCTACATCAGAAGTAACAGTAGTGATTGTATCACTGATAGAGGATTGATTTTCATTGACTACACCGATTAGCTCTTGAATAAGTATTTCGGTCTGCTCAAACTTCTCATCAATCTTATCGGAATACTCTTGATACAAGTCGTCAAGCATTTTCTCTTGATCTTCGATGTACTTGTCGTACTCTGTATCCTTTAAGTCCTTTTCAGCATCTTTGATGTCAGATTGTAACTGTTGTACTTTCTTTAAGGATTCCTCAGAGTTATCGTTCTCAAAAACAGATAATTGCTTCCTAAGACTTGCCAGATTTTCAGTTTTCTCACTGATTGTATTTTGGTATTCGTAAATCGACTTTTCGTTGTCCAGATATTCCTTTCGCTTGTCTATGAGTTCCTGCAATACTTCAAGCATTGCATCATATCCATCACGAGCAAGGTCAATCATGGATTTCTTTTCATCGTTAGCTGAAAGTATAACATCTCTCTGCGCCTTAATGAGTTCTTCTTTTCGATCAATCAAATCCTTATTCGCTGGATCTTTCGCAATGTCTGCTTCAATCTTCTTAATCTCACTAGCATATTTCTCAGCTTGTGACATGTAAATATTATACTTAGACGCATAATTACCAAGCTGTGCAAGACCTTCATTTGTAAGTCCTCAATTCAAGTGACCATCGGTTAGATTGTCCCTATCTTCGAGTAGACTTTGTACAAACTCAATTTCGTCTGCAATACCTGTGATTTTATCCTGAACGAGATCGAATAAATCCCAATCAGCTTGACGCATATTATTATAGAACTCTTGAATTGACTTGTTGGATTCTACAATAGAACCGTTGACTTCATCAATCTGCTGTTTAAGATCATACCATGCTTCTGAATATTCTGTTACCTTACCTGTATTCACAAGTTCGTTCAACTCAGAAACCATTTGATCTCTTTGCTGAACTAAGAGTTTGTTATTCTCATTCTCATTTTGAAGCATTGCTTCGTAGTATGATTTTGAGATAATACGACCTTTTGTTTCAGCATAGTCCACCAGCTTATCAAGAATATCATTGGTATCCGTGAATACCTTCTCCATATCTTCAAACTGCGTTACTATGTTGTCGAATTTCTTTTGTGCCAGTTCGGAAAGAGATATATTGAGTTCTTGGATTTTGTCTTGTAGCTCTACAGCTTTATTATACCAAGTTTGGTAATCCTGCACACGATTGTACAAATCTTCATCAGTAATATCCTCAATATTTATTTCTCCGTTACGAACTTTACGTTTGTAATCTTCAGACAATGCAACGCTGTCTGCTTGTTGTAAATATCTCTTATATCCCTGTGTAGCCCATTCGATTTCGTCTGCTGTTTTAGCAATCTCATCATTTAGGGCGATGGTACGAAGTGTCCAACCAGAGAATGTATTTTCCTCTGTTTTATTCAGACGAGCAATAGCTTCTTCACAACGATTGATTTTTACCTCAATCCAATCTATTGTCTCTAAAAACTCATCCGCTTTATCCTGTGTGCTTGAATCATTTGAACCACTTGAGTTAGAACCTGAACCGCTTGAATTATGTCTATTCGTCCAATCGTTATTTGTTCCACCTATAATAGTAGTCTTTGAACCTGTTGATTTGCTATAAGCATGTGATAACAATGTACCATTAACAAATCCACCACCAATAAGTTTGCCACGAATACCACCAATACCGTTTAATAGCTTCTCGGTATCAATATGGTTGAATATTACGTCACCCTTCTTTAGATTCATAAATTCAGCACCACGCTTACCAATAAGCTGTGCCTGTCCATTACGAACTAATAATTCAGGTGCAACCTCTCCGACAAGTGCCTGTTGATCGTATGCAATCTGTCCATTGCGGACACCATTATTATAGGCATTAGTACCGCTTGCTTTACCGAACATAACTGTTTTTCTTGTCTTGGTGTTGCCATGAGAAGTTGTAGTAGTACCAGATGCACTTGCATTGACTTTGACATTAAAACTCTGACTATTTAAGATACTTTGTAGATTTGCATGAAAGTTCTCCGACAGCTTCGCCTGTACCTTAATCTTTGCGGTCTGTTTACTTGCCTTAGATACTGCATTATTAAGTGCCTTATCATAAGCTGACGTATCAGCATCGACCTTAATACTTGTATCTGAATCCTTTAAGAAACTATCAGGATTGAGATTTGCTAACTGTTCCTTGAATTTATCCGTATCAATTTCAGCATCAATACCGATTTTTGTGAGTTCGCCCTGATCCTGTAAATTCTGCAACTGTGTTGTTACATTTGCAAGGTGTGTTTCAGCATCGGTTGTATCAATACCAAGTGTTTCAGCCTGTTCTAGCTGTTGTTTTGCAGATATATATGACTGTAATACCGCTAATACAGTTTGAGAACCTTCTTCGACCTGTGATGCATCAATACCCATAATTGCAGGCTGTTCAAGTTCCTGTTTCTGTTTGAGTAATTGTGCGATAACTGTCTGTGCATCTTTCCAACTATCAGAACCAATTTCAAGTCCATCACGATACGTTTGTAGACTACTAATCTGCTTATTCAAACTATCAACATCTAAATCTGCACTAAAATCAATTTTAACACTTTGGTCTTTTTCAGAAATTCGCTTTGTAGCTTCTTCCGCTTCACTTTGCAAATCGGTTGTATCCGCTAAATGTGCATAAAATTCTATCTCTGGTTGAATTTCCCCGGCAACTGAATTATACTGTTTCCATAATTCCGTTGTATCGAATCCAGCTTTATCTAATTCTTCAATTGTCTTTTTATAATCGGCTAAATCTGTTCTTGCATCAACTGATTTCTGATCAATAGCATTTAAACCATCTACAATAGATTCCGACATATTATCGAAATTAATGTCAATACCTTCTGCTTCCGTCATAGCCAAGAATAAATCTACGACAGCAGAACGAGACATATCTACATCTTCACAGAACTGTTCCAGATTTTGTACATCTATTTTGAATGTACCATCAGAATTTTTAGTAATCTGATCTGATAATTGACTAGCATCATCCAAGAATGTATATAAACCAGAAATATCTTCGGTGAAATACTTTTCGGCACGAGTAAGATATTTATCCCATAATGCATCAGAGTATTCTAATTCATCATTTGCCGAACCGATATATTCCATAAATGTTTTGAAATCATCTGTTCCCGTCCAGCCATTTTCCCATGCTTTACGAGCCGAATCTAACTGTCCTTGCACATACTCAAAATTATCATTATTATCTGGTGTCTCTAGCGCACGTTTGTAATTACTCAGTGCAGACAAAGATGCCATAATACTTTGTTCAAGTGCATCATATTGATTGATTTCATCACCAAGCACAGAAATATTATCTAAATGTGTAGATAAACTTTCAGACCATCCATCATTATCCTTCTTGAGATTACTAATTTCCTTACGAAGTGCATCAATGCCCTTATTCTTCGCAGATGTAAGTTTCTTACGGACATTTGTATCTTTTATCTCTGTCTTAATAATATCATTGATAGCCTTTGCTTCTTTTTGGTATTCCTGAACTGCAAATGCTTCTTTTAACTGCGTATTGACAAGTGCTGCTTTACCTGCATTTTCAGTATATTCAGCTATATGTTCATTATTGAGAACTACGCCAGAATCGGTGTACTGAATAACCTTAGATAAATCTCCATATGCAGTTTTTAATGCCTCGATAGTTTCAGTAGATAAATAACCATTCTGTGATTGTTCTGACTGTGCAGATTTTGCCACATCAAAGGCAGTAGCAGGATTAAATTCATATGTAGTATCATACACACCCTTTCGAGTAAGATACTTCTTCATAGCTTCTTCACGAGTTTCAGATTCGCTCATGATTCTATTCCATGTTTGAATTTCTGCTTCTGTATTAATCGAATTTTCTTCAGCAAACTGTAATAGTTTATATCGTGCTTCAACAAAATCTGCCTCAGATAATGTACCTTCTTCTGCATTTAAAGTTCTTGCATACTTGTCAACACCATCCATCAACATCTCATAATTATCCAGATATTTCTGCATACCAAGATCGGATGCTGTCAAAGGTTTTCCAAGTACATCACCTAATACATCATTGATTTCCTGTACATATGCTTCGATACGATTCTTGGATTCTTCCAAACTGATATCATCATCGCTGATAGTCAAAGCATCAGTAATAACCTGTTTGAATTGATCGCCCGTATCGGCATTTGCCATTGCTGATTGCAGAGGTACAAGAATATTAGTTTCGATTGCACTTTCTAATTCTTCTCCACTTAGACCACTAAAATCGTCACCTTGAAGAATATCACCCCAATTCAAACCACTTACAATACTGCTAAGAGCTGATTGCATTTCGTCATTGCCCGTCATTGCAAGGTATGAGCCAGAAGAGTTCTGCATCCACATATTGACATAAGATGCAAATTCAGCGTTGCTTGTGGATAACGTGGCTTTTGCTGATTGCATTTCGGTATTTGCTGTACTAATTATTCCTGCATAATACTGTCTAATCTGTTCCTGTGTTTCCTTAGATAACTTTGCAAAATTGTACTCTGTTGCCGAAGTACCATCTTGGCTAATAATAGCATCAGCAATATCAATATTCGCTTTTTCCATATCAGCAAGAAAATCTGCATAATATGTCTGTCGATCTAATTCTGATTGGAAATTTGCATCATTCTTCTCAACCATAGAATTAAATTGAGATAATGACTTTCGATATTTTTCAATATCTTTTGTTTTGGCATCAATAGTGCTATTGTTTGTCTTTGCTTCCTTACCGAACACTTTAGATTGATTCTCAAAATATGTGTCGATATTTTTATTGATTTCTTGTTGAGCTAACTGTTGCTCAATTTCAAGGAGATCTTTTAATTTTCCTGTGATTCCATCTACATTACCTTGTAGATCAAGGATAGCGTTGCCATTATCATCATATCCCTTTGTGAGTTGTGGGAATACATCGGCAAGCTGATTTGAAACGTCAAGAAATTCTTTGTACTCATCATCGGATAGGCTGATATTTTTACCTGTAAGCTGATTTACTCCCTGTGCAAGTTCTGCATACTTTTTACCAGCTTGATCAACTGTATCTGCATTTTGTTTGATTTCAGATTGGAGAGATTTGATGTTTGATTTGGCATTTTCAGCATTTTTCTTTGCAGATTCAAATGCTTCTTCCTGTGCCTGCTTATGCTTTTTGATTGCTTTTACTACCCCGGCAATCGCACTAACTGTCATAACTGCAACCGCTACAGGATTATTCATTACTGCCATTTTAATGTTCTGTCCTAATCCCTTTACCGCAGAAGATAAACTAAATGTGCTTAATGATGCCTTCTGATTGGCAACCGCCTGTTTCTGCGTTGCCTGTGTTAATTCCATTTCCGCTAATTTTGCTTTCGCCTGAGTTTTACTTAGCCCGGTCGAACGAAGGATTCTAACTCGTTCAGATTCATTCAATGCATCATTCGACAATATATGCTTTAGCTGTGTTTCTGTTAAACTCGCAGATACCGCTTTAAGTGTATTTAAAGCATTGGTATATTCTGTTGTACCACTTTGAAGCGTAGACATTGATTTAACTGCATTTAATGCAGTACCAAAATTGCTTGCCTGTATAGCAGATGCCCGGAATGCTGTTGTAACCGTTGTAAGCACTTTAATAATACCGATTGTAAGCAATCCCTTTAAAGATGATTCTACCAGTCCAATACTATTTGCAAACTGCAATGCGGCGTTACCACAGTTTAATAAACCCGTTACTGTCTGACCATTTATTACGGATTGATATGTTTCTGTCATAGAAGCCTTGAAGCGATTTAAGGAAGCCTCACTCGATTCAAGATACTTGTCATATTCTCTTTGTGCAGAACCTGTTGAATGTAAACTTCGTTCGTATATATCCTGTGCTTCGGACATATTATTTAACGTGGCAGAAATTCCACTCGCACGGTTTTTACCTGCTATGAGGTCTAACAAAGCACTTTGATCCACATCTGACATCTGCTGATATACCTTGGATAAATCAACAAAAATATCATAGATTGAACGAAATGTTTTGTTATCCGCTTCCAAAATCTTAACTCCACCATTACCATCAACATTAGTCAGGCTTTCAATTTTATCAGCTAATTTTGAAGATGATGTATATACGTTTTCTGTACTTTCCCCAAGGGATTCTAACTCACTTTTGCACCCCCGGATACGAAGTGCTGCTGTACGTAAACTAAGTGCCAAGGTATCAGCATTTTGAAACTGCCTATTTCCAGCACTAAGCAAAGCTATAAATTCATCTACACTTGTATTTGCATCAGCAAAAACCGAACCAACTGTTTGTACTCCTTGAGCGATTTCCGCAGATGTAATACTTGCTGTATTTCCGATTTCATTATATTTGTCGATCAATGCGCCAGCCTTATCAACTGCGTCTGTAAAGCCATCGACATCCTTGTATGCCTGTACACCAGAAATAATTGCTTTTGCACTATCTGAAGCTGACATATCACCTACGTTTGCCAGAATGGTACTCTTTTCAGCTAATGCATTAGATTCCGAAAGATTGTATCCCGACTTAGAAAACTCGGTTGCACCTTCCATCAATGATTTTTGTGTTGCTGCAAGATCCTGTGCTTTTTCATTACAACGTTCCAAGTATTTGTCGTAATCGCCCCTTGATAGTTCATCATTTACCTTTATCAAATCAGTAAATGCTTTATCAAGATTCAATGCTTCATTCCATGCATTTTTTAACTGTCGAGATAACATCATTACTCCGGCTGTACCCGTGAATAATTCGGTTGCTCTTCTAAAAGTCTTTTTCACCGAATCTCCCAGTGTCAAACCGCTTAGATTTGTGGCTTTTGCTTCAGATCGCATAGCCGATAATTGCATTCGGAGATTTTTGATTTCTTTATTTGACGTTGCCAGTTTTGCATTGTCCAGCAACGAAGAAAATTTTGAAGACATTTCCGCGTCTTTGAATAATTTAGAATTTTGTTGACCAAACACACGAATATCATTAATCAATTTATCCTTCTTCAAAGAAGTACGAAATTGAATTGTATTCGCATCTGCGGTCTTTTGTGCTTGTTTTGCACTCTGCTGTACTGTACTTGTGGTATTTTTTGTATTTACCTTACCATTAATATCAACCGTGGCTTTTAATGATGCCACATCTTGCTTTAATTGTGCGCTAGTCTTAGCTTGATCCAGAGTACCAACCAAGGGAACTTTTATATCTCCAAGATTTTTAGCATCTGATTCAATCTGTTGTTTACTTTTGCTGTGTAACTTTGCTACAAGATTGACTATAAAATTATTGTCACTCAATGTGTTCCTCCTTATATTAATTTTAATCAGTTAAATGTGGCAGATTTGCCATGAAAATAGAATTTAAGAATTTGTAAGATAATCCTTTAATCTCTCAAACAGATTAGGGTGTAGGTCGAATTTTCCTGTTTTGAATTTAGATAAAATACTCGGATCAATGTTAAGCATTTCCGAAATATATGTCTGTTTCTCTCTTTTCAGACGTTCTTTATAGAGATTCCTTAATTCTTCCTGTGTCACTCTCATTCCTCCTTCCTATAAGCATCAAGATTTCTTGAAAATAAAAAAGGCAGTATTTTTTGCTGCCCTAAACAAATTGCCAGACGTGGCTAGTTGGCTTGCTCATTTTATGAAGAAACTACTCAGCTTACGGTCTTTTCGCTTCTCCATAAGGGAAACAAACTTATCTCCAAAAAAGAAATAAATCTGTCTCTCCATAGGGAAATAAATGAAAACCCTTGTTTTTCTTGGGAAATGTCAACTTTCGGGTGACTTTTTGAACATTTCTAAGAAAAGTTCCATATCTTTATCATGTAAAGCAACCAACAGACTATCCCTTATACTTTCATTATTAATTGCATATCGTACCAGATATTGCATAGTCACCATATTAATTTTTCTTCCAGACAATTCTTCCATACATGCATCAAATGCCATGCCTTTGTTATTTGAATATGCTTCATCGTTTTTATCTAGCTTAGATACTGCATTCTTATACTTCTCAACCGCATCAATAATTACCTTCGATTGTCTTTTGTTTCTTTTTTTATCTTCCGATAGATCAGCTAATAACTCCACATCTCTAACTGTCTTTACTTTTTTACAACCACGTGTACGCATGTCTACAATCTCTTCGCCAATTATCTGATATAGAATATCCATCGGGCAATCATAAAATCGAACATCATTATCATCAATATTCTTTTTCTTCCCTTTTTTATGCTTATCCTTTAGTTTCTGCAACTCCGCATAAAACCGCGGGTACCTTGGATCAGGATTCATACATGCTAATCCTTGTAGTCTCGTTAGTTCTCCTGCAACAGTAACATCAAAATTCCGCTTTGCACTGTCAATGGAGCATTGTGCCAATACTGAACAGATAATAAATATGTCCTCCAATTCCGTATCATTGCATCCTCCATCAAACCAATAGCTGAGAGCTAATTGTGCAATATTACTCGATACCCCGGTATCTGCTTGTGCCTTTGCGATTTGATTATCCATTTTTGCATATGATTCCATATCTTTATAATAATCACTTTTCGCGGCTCGTGGAATATTATTTATGATTGTGGGGTACTCCACATATGCTTTTCTCGCAAGTTCCGCTATATCCGGCTGATTTGTAGCATACAATGTATCACTATCCAAGTCCTGTGAATTAAGCCGATCTTGTACATCTGTTCCAATGCCATTTATAACAATGATTTCTCGCCCAAGATCAGGGAAATACTTCACCAATTCTTTCGGATACACATTTTCCAAATATACGATATTATTAGGCGAATTGTGCGGATTCCGAAACCCGGCAATTCTATCTCCTTCAGCAAACCGCCTTGTATAACATTGTATTCTATCATCATAAGTTTCAAAGCATCCCTCATTTATAAAATCCTGCCCCGTAACTTTTTTCAACAATGCAATTGGATTTCCACATATTGTAAGGTTGTCTCCATTTTGAAACAGCTTACCTAACTGCAATCTCTCACGCTTTAATTTACTGATTATTTCTCTCCGCTTCTTCTTGAAATATTGGGTATACCGAAATTGATCATTCCAGTTATACAAGTCAATCAACACATTATTGATACTGTAATAAGAAGAGCCGGTTATTCTAAGATAATTCAGAAATGCTTCATCGTCCTGTTTTAATGCATTGCAATAATCAATGCTTGTTTTCGCAATAGATTTCAATTTTTCTCTATCTAATGTAAGTAATGTATTATTCATCTGGAATGAACTTCTCTGTAAATCACCATACTTACTAGCATGTGCAGTTTTTACAATCTGAAAAATCTCCCCATCACGTTTCATGAATGATTTGTAATACCGAAATCCATTTTCAACAGAACCTGATCTACTCATATATTCAGTAAACTTTAACCATTTCAAAGAATTATCCGTGACAATAACCTTTATATCCGATACCTTCATTTTGCGTCCAAACAGGTCTATTCCATCATCAATATAGGCATTCTCATATTCATCTTTATAATAGTCTTGGAAATATTGTTGAAGATTACCTTTGAACAGACAGCTTTTGAAAAAGTGACTTCTGCAATAAATAAATCCATTCATGTCTGCCGGGAAAATTGATGAATCTATCAACCCCATACCATCCCATAAAATATTAGAGATTTCCCATTCTTTCTTTTTCTCTACTACACATTTATTATGTTTCTTTCCATCTGTATAATCTACTTCCTTCATAGGGCATCGACTTATATCTATCCCACAATATTCAAATATCTGTTTCGATCTTTTAATATATGTCAAGTCAGGATTTTTCTCTTGTGTCCTTTTATATGTGGTAAATCCATATTGATTTAATGTCGGTTCAAATGCCTTAAAATCCTTCACTTGTCTTTTCTTAGAAACAGCATTTACAACACATGCCGGTTTCTTACATGCAACAGATTCATCCTTAACAACCAGCATATTATCAAGCGGAATATGAATATAGTCTATCGCTGTTGCGGTTATCAAAGGAGCATATGCTGATAGTTCTACTATCTTGGCACCCTTCATATTGGGGATTCTCTTATACAAACCCATCGTAAGATATTTAATCATATGGTTATATAATTTTTTCCTGATAAAAATACATTCACCCTTTTTTGCTTTACCCGGATTTCTATATAACATTCTATATGTTATAGTTTTCCGCATACCTACAATTCCTTTTTCTGTTTTCTTATCAATTGTTTTCCATGTAATTGTTGCATCGTTTTCATAGAAATATTTCCTAAGTGAATCCGCATCCATTGCCGGTTTAATATTCTTCTCATCCGAACTATCCCTATCAACACCATATTCAAACTTCATTAGAATAAAATCAAGACTACAATCTTTTTTATTTACTGTTACACCATGCTTTCTGGCATACTCTGAAAAAATGCTCTCATTAATAACTGCTGTTTTATAATCAATGAACGAATCAACATATATATCTTTATCTTCCTCATTTGATTTATCTTTTGATAAGAACTTATATCCATTGGCTACTCTATAAACACTCGCCGCTTGAACACTCCGCACCTTGATCATTTTTCTCTCTGTATTTTGTATTTTCATCAACCTCCACTCTGCTATATTTTCATACTCTATTTATTAGGGAAAACAGACGATATTTAGACCTATTTTGAATTTTCTGATAGTCGGTATATAAATGTGTACCCTAGATATAAAAATGAATTTTATATGCCTTTTCGTGCATTTTAACCCTTTATATACACTCAATTTAAGCTAACTTGAAACCATGATTTCTTTGGCTTTATTTTGCTTCCATTCTGCCAAATTGATAATCTGTGCCGATTGTCTCTGGGTGTAGAACTTAATTTAAAACTCGTCCAGTTCCAAAAAGTCAAACACTTCATCGCCCGGCACATCACATAATGCAATTTCCTGTTCCACTGCTGTAATTGTCATATCGGACATAGTTATATCCGTGACCGTATATACCTTATCCAATATCCGAATATATTTTATTTTTGTTATATTTGTTATTGAACTCACCTCACCCTTCCTGCTTTAACGTGTCCTATAATACTCTACCGCCTTTCGTAAAATTTATATAAATAATATTCTCAATATGATTTCTGATTTTGCATAAAAAATACCAACCATCGTAATTGACAGTTGGCATCTAAATACGTTTTAGTTTAATTCTTTTGCAAATTTCAAAAATTCATCTCGAGCTTTTATATATTCCTGTGATTTCTTATCTACTTCCTCTTCAACTTTAATTAAGTCAAAATACTTATCCGTTGAATACTTTTCCATAATTTCAATTTCCTTTTTCTCTACTTCCTTTAATTCTTTTTTACAATTCATTAATGTAGTATATAATCTGTCTCTTTTTTCAATATCCATAGAATACCTCCAACAATCTTAAATATGAGTATATATTAGCATAACAACCGCCAATATTCAATTTTCAATGTACATTTATGGCCTAATTTGAAAGTCTGTTTCATCAGGGGGCGCCTGATAATACTTCATTTTTTAATTTTTCATTATTGGAGTTGAGAACTTTTGCACCCATGCGATGTGTTTCTTTTCCAACACCTGCAACTTGAGCTAGTTTTTTTGTTGTATCAATACGATTTTCGACCTTTACAAATTTGGTAAACCTTGATTTTGTTCAAATCTTTCTGAACGTCTATCTCCACCACTAGCTTGTTTTAAATTTTCTCTAGCTTGCTTTTCATATAATGAACGATACTTTTCAGCTGCAGCAATTCTCTGAATAGGAGATAAGTTACGTCTACCAAGCTGAATATCAAGCATCCATTCTTGACAGATATGTTATACTTTTTATAAAAGAAGGAGGTGGAATTATGAATGGTCATAATTTAGATTTTGACGAGCATTATCCCGTGGTAACAGATTGGAACGATTTAAGCAATTGCCCCTTTGCACGAAAATATTGGGTTAATCCATCCAATGTAAATCAAGAAAAAGATTATGAAAAGGGGGACTTTTTACGGGTATACTGTGATCATGATTTACGCTGGTGTGATGCTGCATTTGGATATGATTGTTGTCAAATTTGTACTGATCACCTAAACGAATAATTATCTTAATTGCGCTTTCTTTGCTACTTTCTTTGGCGCAGGCTTTTCACTTAGCGGAACCGCAATCTTTGATTGCGTTGTGTAGCTTAGTAGAAAAGGATGGTTTCAAAGAAAGTAGGATATATTAGTGGGAACATCCCACACCCTGTTAGTCAGCCAGCTTATCTTGCCGCCCCGGAGGGCGTCAATCTAATCTGTCCGCCTTTTTCGCTTGTGTGTCCTGTCAATTGCTTCGCGCTGCTCGCAATATGCCAGTCCAACGAAGCGAAAATCATTTCTCTTTATTACATATTCTCTTTTAACGGTGGCACCCCGTAAAGCCTTGATTTTACTACATTCTTTCTCGATTTTAGGAAGGTCAACTTCCTAACTTACCTTCTTATGCTGATATTGCAAATTCATATTCATCCAATCAATCAGCAAATTTCTCATTCGCATACTTGGGATATAAATATTAATGGATTCCCCTTTTCGGATTCTACTTCTCCATATCCACTGAATCATTTCTGATAACCCATATAAATCTTCATTTATGCTAATTCCTCTTTGCAGGAAAAATTGAGTTATCCCCGGATGCAAATATACATTTACGCAATATGCCAAATTGTATGTGTCTGCATATTTATTCGTTGAACGGCAATTATAACTCACAAATTGACTTGAATACCCCTTGCCCTTCAGCTTTGCTTTATAGTCTTTAAATGTAGTCCACATAATGTTATCCGATTTTGCATTGACAATATTGGAAAAATAGTTATATAGATTCTTTTTGATTTGTTTGATACCATCTTGATTTATTCTTGCCTTAAACCAAGTGACCGATAGACCATTGATTTTTTGATATATATTATCATTCAGTTTACCATCATAAATATTAATCTTATCTAAGAAAACTGATGTATCTGGAATGTAATAGTTCGTAAGCTCATACTGTCCATCATTTTCCGAAATACTCTTTTGCTCATAATCAATTTTATACAAGTTAAAATAATTTTTCAAAATGCTTGCTTCAAACAAATATGTAAGTATATACACCTTATCAAATAATTCAAATATTTCAGGTGGATATCTCCATAAAAGTAATTTTTGATTAATATATATAAGGCTTCTGTTGTCCGCAAGTATTTTTATGTCATTATATTTTGTATCATAATTCAACTTTTCTTTATTCCATACAACAAAACCATCTTCATCCACTGTTACACAACCACTATCTTTCAGTAGTTTCATATCATCATTTCGAATATTATCATATGGTTCAACAACATTTAAGACCTCATCCAAGATCAATGTATAGTGACCCTTTTTGATATTTTCCCGGCTTTCTTCATCAAGGTGTTTGAACAGCTCATGTGTTGAAGCTATATCGTCTTGACAAGCTAACATCTCATTGATTGCTCCTAATTTACCATTTCCCTTATTTATCGGTTGCTTAAATTCTCTGTCCGTATTTTCAATAATACGTTCTACCTCATCTAAAAATGGTGTTATATAGAGAAAATTATCAAACTTCTCTCTGTTAATATGTTGGATGCTCCAACTGGTTTTTCCTGATCCCATAATAGAATCCACTACTGTAATTTTGCTAATAATTCATTCCTCCTAACCTATTCCATTATAGTCTGATAAAAATTATCCTCTAATTCAATCATTACTCCATAATATTCTAATTCATATGTTTTTGTAACCAGTTCTCCAACTGATAAATACTGCTGCTCTTTTGGTGTATCCTTGAAACCATATGTATTATATCCACATAATATCGTTGGTTTTTCTTTATGTGAAAATTCAATTAAAACTGTATTGTCTTTTCTTAACACCACTACTCCACATGGATATTTACCGCTTTGGCAAACCGAACAACAAATATTATCCTGTAATTCATCTGTATTTACACACTTAAGAACAGCATATGCACCACATCCGCAATCACATTTTGGCGGGTTAAGAAAATTCTTTCTTATATCCAGTCCAAAATCCTTAAATTTCAATTTTGATAATTTTACTGACTCCATATTGTTAATCCTCGCTTTCAATTTAATGTAGGCACACCACCCTAAAGGTAATGCGCCTGTCTATCCGTTCTATATATGCAATCAGCATCTTCACTGATAATTGTTTTAATAAAAGGGGATTTATACGCATCTACATTAGATGACATTGTAACCAACCTCGTTCATTGGCAGACTTGCTACTTTCACCGCAAGTATATCTCTGTTAATAATATATTCTCCACTCGGAGATTGATTTTACTGATTTGATTATTGAGTCATACCTTTACAATATTCTTTAAAATTTGGCATTCTCTTTAAATTACGCACAATGCTAATTGCATCATCAATTTTAATAATATCTTTCTCTAACTCTAAGATTTGATTAAATTGTATCGGTTCATAGTTAGAATCTAATAAACATATTCCATTCTCATAATTCTGTTTTATAATATTGACAAATTCTTCTGTTAATTCAGCCTGTGTCATGTCATCATATTTCTTATTATTAGAAATTCTCTTGACATTTACCGCCTGTGTCCTGCCGGTTGTCCCTTCTCCAATCTCAAATTCCACAATGTCATTCTGATTTAAAGATTTGCGTCCTTCCGTAGTAATGTTGGAGTAATGCACAAATACATCACTTCCTGCTTCGTCTGTGATAAATCCATAACCTTTTGCATCGTTGAACCACTTAACTTTTCCTGTTTTCATTTCTTAAATTCCTCGCTTTTTGTTATTTTTCTTCTATGATATAAGGCAGTAATGAGAAAATATCTCGTAATTCCCTTTATCATTCAAACTGAATGACCTCTGTTATATTGTTCTCTCTTTATGCCGACAATCTTTCATTAAAATCTTCATACAACAGTTTTGTGGCAGTTTCCATAGCAACACCATCATTAAGCTGCAATGTCACATCTACATCATCGTAGCAATAACTACTCATTTTGCCGATTGCAATATGAATCTGATTCTCTCCGATTTTCTCAAAAGTGAAGTCAATCGTATCTGCAAAGATTCCCGAATTAGCGTAAAACTCTAAATCTTCCTTGAACTTTTCAACTGGAATTGCTTCTGATCCTCTATCATCGTAATTCACTACTGCACTTGTAACAGATACAAGATTATCTGAAATAATCTTCTGCAATTTTGCTGTTGTTGTTCTTCTCATAATGAATATTCTCCTCTCTAAGCCACATTGTCCCACCAAATGATACTCTCACTGTCTATAATGGTTTCTCCATGTGATCCATGTTCATCTTCCACCATTTTATACAATGTATATGGTACAGTTTCCGCACATGTCTGATTGTTCTCGTCTGTCCTATATGGTCTATAGCTCCATGTCCTGATAGTGTACTCTTTGCCATCAATTAAGAGAAAAATTCGCTTGCTCTCCTCTATATCATCAATAACAAGTTCCTTGCACTCAATGTCTGCATCCTGTATAACAGTTCTGACAAATCCCTCAATCCATTGCGTATATGCTTCATTTGTAACATTGTTCGTTACTTTATACTGTTTGTAATGAGATATTTTCTTCTCTGTCGCTTTCCAATCTATAAGGGATGTAGAAATATGTTCATCGTCCGTTCTCTCTATCCTAATGCCCCATTGGAAAATATGTGTATTTTTGTCAACTGCCGAAATTACAGTACAGCCGATTTTGCCAATATCTGAAAAATAATTTCCCACCATCTGAAATACTGTTGTGATAAATTTCTCTCTATCGGGATGCTTTTCAAATGCTTTTACATCTGTGATTTCTAAAATATCGGTAAACAATCTATTATTGTTATCATCCGTAATGACATATAACGGTGCCGTTGTCATTGATTCTTCTCCGATTTTTGTATCTGCAATAAAATAAATTTTTCCCATATAATAAAATCCTTTCTTTTTGTTATTCATGGGGGGAATTTCACCACCCACACTATATTGTTCTCTGTTTAGTTGCGTTTCTTGAAGAATAATAAACTGATTTCCATAAACGACTGACCGTATGGTTTTACAATAATTTCTTTTGCTGTTTCATTATCTTTGATATAAAATTCGTTGATAGAGTCATCTGTAATAGGTACTTCAAAAGAATTAAAATCATCGCTGATATGAAGTTTCCAATCATCATCTAATGTATTTACATATACTCTCTTTGGATTTAGCTTTATATCCAATCCATAAATATCCGTTACCCTTACCGACACACAACAAAACTCATTCTCGTTGTTTATAACCTCCTCCATGAAATCATGCAGATTGTATATATCCATCTCTCTGAAATCGGATAACTGCTTTCCCATAAATGATTCATTGACTACGAATAAACACAATTCAACGCCACTATTTAATTCACATTTCATAATTAATGAATTTGCAGCTTCACAATATTCAGCACTAACCGAAACAAGATCACTTTTCTTCAAGCTATACATGGCTGCATTATATCCTGTACATGATTGTGAAAATTCATATGTATCTGCTGTTTCTTCGCATTGGTTAATCGGAATTGCAAATATTGTCCTGCCGGCATGACTTCTCAAGATCAACTGAGTAATACTGTAATAATTTACAATCTCATACCATGCCTCATTTGTAATATCTACATTTCCTTCTATTGCTCTTATCATTTTGATTATATAATTCATATTTTGCACCTGCCTTATCCTTATTTTCTCCCTATATCTTCATGCCACTTAATTGATCCATCTGAATTGATTGGAACCTGTACCTTATGTCCATCTTCATATTCTAAAACGTACGATACTTTTCCATTTTCTGCTCTAATCCAACGTTTTATCTGCCCTGTTTCTTCCATGTATTATGTTCTCCCTTCCAATCAGCATTTTGTTTGTGCTGCACAATACGATATGCCACGTTCATCAATGTAATATGTACTTGCCAGACCATCCACAAAACCGCATCTTACATATCC
>UMDF01021643.1_pt1 | contig 35420 bp, 26 predicted proteins | sample 1964421 | NCBI WGS metagenome assembly UMDF01 (sample SAMEA4835987, study PRJEB28245) | human gut metagenome | biome: gut microbiome; material: fecal sample | place: Denmark | collected 2008
GTTATCCGTCACTTCCGATTTTAAACATAGGAACTCTGTTTTTAAATGGTCCTGCAATTCCGTTATTTCTTCTTCCACGGCATTAAGGAGAAGAAATGCTATTCTTTAATCGTTCCATCATGGAGAAAATATCATTCCACCACGGAAGAAAAATCGTTCCACCATGGTGGAACGATTTTTTCCACACGATGGAACGATTTAATAGTAGCATACAAATATACTAATCGAAAGGAGGAAAAACAAGAAAATTCCCATAAAAAACATATCTTTACGCCGGAAATGAAACATATAAGAAATACACACCAAACTCACTTTAGAGTCATGAAGAAAATATATCCCAAAGAATGGTTGGAACTGCATCCGTACAAGCAGACAAACAGCGTTGACCAGTACTACGTCGGCATTGCAAACGAAATCCACAAAAGACTCTACTCTTCAACGATAGCCGACGCCTTCGAAGAAGAGGAAAACATACGCTATACAAGCCTCTGCCTCGCCGCATGGTTTGAGGACGTCATCTCCCAGACCGGCATCTGGCAGGCATTCACTGCCGAGTGCCGGAAGCGATACGGAGCCTATCTGCCCTTCTACCCCATCAAAGGCGATTATTTTCCGGATGAAATTAATCTGGAGGACATACGCTTTCTGCTTTGGCACCATATACAATATCTGTGCCGGGGAATAAGCGCCATCAACCCCGAGAATCCCGGAATAGAGCAGACTGCACAAGAGATATACGGACTGCTTGCAGAGGAATACGAAACCGCTCCCGAAAATGAAAGGATGCAGGAATTTCTATACCACTCTGCCATGGGAGAAGAAGACTTCTTCCGCTACCGGGAGATACTGGATTGGTTTCACTACCAATGCTACTTCAACATCGAAAATGTCGCCCAATACCGGGACGAAGCTGAACGGTTGCTGGATGATGAAAACATTACTCCCGACATGGCAGAGACCCTCATATATGCCACACGCACCTCACTGACGTTCAAAGGCCGCCGCAACCTGCTGTCGCTGACCTCACCGGAATGGCTGGCTCTCATCGGCAAAGCCCATCCCGAACATCAGCTTTGGGGCAAGGTGAAGGCACGGGAAAACAGTTGCTATCTGCTGGAGAAAGAAGACGACGAGTATCTGTACGTCAAAGATTTGTGTAGTGAAGACGAAGGCGAATTCAAGATAACCAAGAAGTCCTTGAACCTCTCGGCCATCCGTAGCAGAGAGGTAGGGAAAAGCACCCTTATCTGCGAACTGATTTATTTTGGCAACGCATGGTGGCAGTGCGGCATGCTTCTCGAAAACAAGTACGACCAGAAAATAGCGGAATATGTGGACGACTTGACGAAACAGAAAGAAAAGACGAATGAAAAGGCTGCATTCCATGATTTCATAAAAGCATCCGGCGGGAAATCTTTTGTATTCTGCCAATCGCAAGAGGAAATCTCGGATTTTCTGCTGAACAAGATGGGATACGGCTTGAAAGAAGACCTGGACATACCACGCATACATACAGAAACCGGAGCCATGCTGATGGCCAACCCGCACACCGGCCTACATATCCAATTCAAGCTGTGCGAATGCATCAAATCTCCGGACAACCCCAATTATAATAAGGAGGAAGCAGAGAAAAACGCCATTATGTTCATCGTCAACCCCGACGTTATCCCTTACCAACTGAGTTGCATCCTGCAAGACGAAGGCATGCTTCCGGATGCTTATCTGAACAGCTTGCAAGGAAAAGAATACGGGCAAGAGTTCATACGCAAGAATGCACATTTCCTGACTGATTATTTCCATTATCGGTGTCGGGAGAAGGACTTTGATTAGTTGAAAATGGAGGTGTGTTAAAATTCACCACAGATTACACAGATTACACGGATTAACACAAAATGAACTTAATCTACTGATAATCAAAGATGCTTATCTGTGCAAATCTGTGTAATCTGTGGTGAATACCACTTTTGACACATTTCCAACTACCAATTATCATAGTGCTTTCCAGAACTTCTGGAAATCCTTATACCGTCCGTAGCACACTAACTGGTCACCGGCTTGTATCTGGTCATTTTCCGGCAGTTCGTTCAGTACATTGTGTTCCACATACGAGATGCCCAGGCAATTTTTCAAAGTCTCGGCACGTTTCAAGGCGAGCATCTTCAGGCCAAACTCCTTATCGAGATTCAATTCGTTGGCATAATAGCCAATGAACTTGTCGGGAACAGTGAACTTGACTACATAATAATCCGGTGCCACGCAAAAGGTCTCCATATCGGCACCGAATTCCAGCAACTGTACCAGTCCGCGTGCGGCATCCTCCTCGGGAGTAAGAATACGTTCCAGCTCAAAGGCCTCGAGCACGGAACGGTGGACAGCGTCAATGGCGCGGGCATAGATATGCTGCACCTTCTTCTGCTTCAGTAAAGCCACTACACGGATGGAGGCACCGAAATTCTCGCCGATGGCAACAATCACCACGTCCACACTGTTCAGCGGCAACACGGACAACGCCTGCTCGTCCGTCGCATCGATGACAAAGGCTGTAGCAATCTTTTCCTTCAGACTATCCACCCGGCCGGCGCTCACGTCCGCACCTATCACTTCGTGCCCCAGTGCAGAAAGCTCCTCTGCCAGCACGTGACCATAATTCCCTAAACCGATAATAATATACTTCATCTTATTTAATTGATTATAATCTGACCACTCGGATACTGATACTTCGTATGTTTCTTCTGCTTGATGATACCAAGCATCAGCGTAATCAGTCCCACACGCCCCACAAACATCAGCAGTGCCACCAGCAGCTTGCTGTCGTCTCCCAACCGCGGGGTAAGGTTCAAACTGGATCCCACCGTGCTCAATGCCGACACACACTCGAAGGTAATGGCCAAAAGCGACGTACCCGGCTCCAGAATGCTGATGATGAAAACAAACAGCAACAAGACGCCGAACGACATCACCACCGTGGCATTGGAACGACGGATGGAATCGTGTGACAGCTCACGACCAAACACCTCTACCCGTTCCGTGCCGCGCAACACAGCCACCAGATTCAGCACCACTACCGCAAAGGCATTTACCTTGATACCGCCTGCCGTAGACTGGGAGCCGCCTCCCACCCACATCAGAAACAGATAAATGAGCAATGTCTGTACCCCCAAGCCGGCCAAGTCCACACTGGTAAAGCCTGCCGTACGGGGACACGTGGCATTGAAAAACGCCTGCGTCCACTTGTCCGCCACCGACATGCCGGCAAAAGCGGCATTCCACTCAAAGACAGCAATGCCCACCGTGCCCAGCACCAGCAGCAGGAAGGTGACTATCAGTACAATCTTTGTATTCAGGTTGTACAGATGGTAAAAACGCCTGCCATCCCAATGCCACGTACGCAGGAAGTGCCACAGACGACGCAGATGGTAAAGAATAATATCCTTGAAATTCACCAGGATGGGGAAACCGATACCCCCCAAAATAATCAGCAGAGATATATAGATGAAGAACGGGTTGTGCCCCGTCATCACCAACGGATTGCCCAGATTTCCGGGCAGCGTGGAGAACCCCGCATTGCAGAAAGCGGAAATGGCATGAAAAGCGGAAAAGGCCAGCTCTTCCTGAAGGTCCATCCCCATCGTCCCGTGGATGTCTCCCCAGATGGCAAGCATCCCTATTCCTTCAATCACCAGCGTAAAGGCCAGAATATAGACCAGGGTGGAGAGCAGGGAATTCAAGGAATTGGAACTCACCATGTCGCGCACCACCAACTGATTGTACAACGAGGTATTACCCATGAAGAACATGGCAAAAAAGCTCGTCAGTGTCATCACTCCCAGACCGCCTATCTGAATCAGTAGAATGATTACCACAAAACCGGTCGGGGTAAAAGTGGACGCCACATCGACAGACGTCAGCCCCGTGACGCACACCGCACTGGTGGATATGAATAGCGAGTCGACCCACGATATGCCGTTCACCGTGCAGCGCGGCAACATCAACAACCCCGTGCCTATCATTATGATTATCAGAAAGCTGGCAGCCAAAATAAGCGAAGGGTTCGTACGCCGCCCCAGCAACCGTACCAACCCGTTGGAAAGGCTGAAAAAGGAAAACACCAGCAGCAGGACAAGGTGATAGGCCTTGCCATGCAGAAATTCCCAGAACTGCAAGATGGCGCCCTCCTCTTCCGGACGATGGAAAATGACCGGGATAAGGGTCAGATAGAGCAGAATGGTCAGTATCCAAGTGAGCTTACTGAACGTGCGACGGGTATCCTTGTATTCCAGCAAAATGCGCAGAGTGACGTCTGCCAGGAAAACAACCCACACCCCATGATACAAGCGCTGGAGCTGATGCGCCTCGACCTCTGAAATCGTAAAGCCATGCTCATAGACCACGCCGACAATCAGCAGGATGGAGGCCAAATAAGTGATGGAAGTCATTACTCCCACTGTCATCCGTACGTAAGGGTGAATCCATTTATTTTGATACAAAAGGAATTTATGATAAATCTTCATAAATGCATCGATTAATGAAACGCGGCAAACTTAGACAAATATACCTTGATATACAAAAAACAAAAGAAAAAAGAAATTGGTTCAAAAATAATAGCTACATTTGGGCATTGAATTATTAATAATTTTAACCACTATGAGCAACAAAAAGAAAAGATTCATTCTCCCGGAAGAGGAAATTCCACAATACTGGTATAACATACAAGCCGATATGGTGAACAAGCCCATGCCGCCGCTTCACCCCGGCACCAAGCAACCGCTGAAAGCAGAAGACTTGTATCCTATCTTTGCCGAGGAACTCTGCCGCCAGGAACTGAATCAGACCGACGCGTGGATTGAAATCCCCGAAGAGGTCCGCGAAATGTACAAATACTACCGCAGCACTCCGCTGGTGCGCGCTTATGGATTGGAGAAAGCACTCGGCACGCCGGCACATATCTACTTCAAGAACGAGAGCGTCAGCCCGATGGGCTCGCACAAGCTGAACTCCGCCATCCCGCAGGCATACTATTGCAAGCAGGAAGGAGTGACCAACGTGACCACCGAGACCGGTGCCGGACAATGGGGAGCTTCCCTGGCATATGCCGCCCGCCTCTTCGGACTGGAAGCCGCTGTCTATCAGGTGAAAATCAGTTACGAGCAGAAACCCTACCGCCGCAGCATCATGCAGACATTCGGTGCGCAGGTTACCCCGTCTCCCTCCATGTCTACCCGTGCCGGAAAAGATATACTGACCGCCCACCCCAACTATCAGGGCTCGCTGGGAACAGCCATTTCCGAAGCCATAGAGCTGGCACAGACCACTCCCAACTGCAAATATACCCTCGGCTCCGTATTGAGCCACGTGGCCCTGCACCAGACCGTCATCGGACTGGAAGCCGAAAAGCAGATGGAAATGGTGGGTGAATATCCCGATACCGTCATCGCCTGCTTCGGAGGAGGTTCCAACTTTGGCGGTATCGCCTTCCCCTTCATGCGCCACAACATCCTTGAAGGAAAGAAAACACGCTTTGTCGCTGCCGAGCCTGCCTCATGTCCGAAGCTGACACGCGGCAAATTCCAATACGACTTCGGTGACGAGGCCGGATACACTCCGTTGCTGCCCATGTTTACACTGGGACACAACTTTGCCCCTGCCAATATCCATGCCGGCGGCCTACGCTATCACGGTGCAGGTGTCATCGTATCACAACTGCTGAAGGACGGTTATATGGAAGCGGTGGACATCAAGCAGCTCGAATCATTCGACGCCGGTTGTCTGTTCGCGCAAGCAGAGGGCATCATCCCCGCCCCCGAGTCCTGCCATGCCATTGCCGCCACCATCCGCGAAGCGAACAAATGCAAGGAAACGGGTGAAGAGAAGGTGATTCTGTTCAACCTTTCCGGTCACGGACTTATCGACATGGCATCCTACGACAAGTATTTGTCCGGCGATTTAGTGAATTACGAGCTGACGGATGCCGACATCCAGAAGAATCTGGACGAGATAGGCAATCTGGCTTAATAGATATTCGCCATACTGACAAGCGGTTCATAGAGTTTCTCTATGTCCTGCGAGTCCATCTCAATCTGTACCTGGTCCCCCGGAATCAAACGAGTTCCCGCGGGGACCAAGTTTTTTCCATCCCGATGCACATTGATGATGACGCAACGCTCCGGCAGGGAAAGTTCGTCCACAGATTTCCCGTCCAGATAAGAGTCCGTCATAATCTCCACCGAAAGCGTATAGCGCTTCTCCTCCTTAAAATAAGGAGCATGAATCATATCTTCATAGAGGGAGACATTGGAAGGCTTCATTTGCAGCAGTTCCGTAAAATAGTAAGTCAGCCCGCCTACCACCACCGAAGGGTAAAAGACCTCAAAATGCCCCGTAATCTCCGTAATCAGCACAATGGCCGTGAGCGGTGTACGGACTACGGCTACCAAAAATGCCGACATGGAAATAAGCATGACATAACTGACATTCTCTTGCCCGATAATGCCATACCTCACTCCCACCAGCCCGACAATCTGTCCCAACAACCCTCCCGTAACCAGCGTCGGAATGAAACTGCCGCCCGGCAATCCGGAAGAGACAGAGAAAACGGAAAAGACGAAATGCAGCAACATGACAGCCGTCACCCACATAATCTGCGTACTGCCGTTCTGCGCCTGGGCCAGCAGAAACTGCTCCCCGCCTCCGGTCAGATTGACCTGCATCAGCGAAATGATGTAGGCCACCAGCACCAAATAGAACATCTTGACATACGCCGGAGAATTGACTTTGGCATACACATGCCTGAAAGCATTCATGGTGGAGGAGTAGAACTTCCCGCATACGGAGACAATCACCGCCAATATCAAGAAATACTTCATCTGGACAAAGAAGGCGAAAACCGGTTCCGTTACTTCTATCAGATGGTAAGGATTCACGGGAAAGACCATGCTTGCCACGGCTCCTGCCACAACACCCGCCAGCAAGGTAGTGATGGCCGTCTTAGGGGCATCGAAGCGTTCAATGGATTCTATTACAATGAGCGAGGAAGCCAGTGGCGCTGCAAAAGCCGCAGCGAGCCCCGCTCCCGCCCCGGCTGCCAGCAACTGTTTCTGTTCGCCTTTCAGGATATGGGTCCAGCGGGATACCAGGCTACCCACATAGGAGCCTATCTGCACGGAAGGTCCTTCGCGCCCCAAAGACAGCCCCGCCGAGAAGGACAAAATGCCCCCTACGAACTTGGATACCATCTCGATGAAAGGATGCCGGTAAGTGATGCGCCCGTTAATCACGCCGCGTGTCTGCGGAATACCTCCCCCTCCGATAAGCGGCATTTTCCCCACGAGCCACATGACGAAGACGAGAATGCCCCAAGAAAACAGAAAGAGTGGAATGTGCCAGTACCAGGCCGGATGCGAAGCGAAGAAACCACTGCGGAGGTGGAACAGATAATAGAGAAGATAGTGATAGGGCACAGCGACCAGTCCCGTCAGCAAACCGACGAACATGCTGACGAAATACAACCGGGCATCCACCAGCTTCAACTTCCAGATGTGCCAGCCGCGTACTGTTTTCCAGTTCTTGACCCTCGTCCAAAGACGTTCTGCCTTATCCCATAGTTCCATAACAAAACAACTCCCGTTAACTTGCGCTTTACAACAACAAGCAACGGGAGTTGTTTTATACAGAAACATTATTTACCAAAATCTGTTCTTTGCAGGATTATACTCAAATCCCACGAGTTTCAATTTTCGTACAATGTCCTCTTTCTCTACGTTCATATCCTCACAGAGCGCGTCCAGCGAAGGATAGAAATCACGCAGTTTCATGTTGATGAAGCTGTACAGCATCACCGGGTCCTCAGGTAATCTCATAGTTACAATCTTTAAATTTAAACTAATACCGGGGGCAAAATTACAATAAAAAAACAGAATAGAGATAATTTTAGTGTAGAATATACAATCTAACCACCGCAAACGATTGAGGGCCATGTTTACAGAGCTTCCGTCTGCTCTATCTTCAAGGACACCTTTTCGATAATCTTTCCAAGCTCCTCTTCCAGCGGAATCACGTTGAAGTCGCCCCAGAAATCGGCATCATACTTGAAGTCGGTTTCAGAGAAGACGGTATGCACCGGCAACCGTTCCGCACGCGGGAAGCGCGTCACGTTCTCCCCGTCAATCCGGCAGGTCACCATCTCAAACCAGGTATACAGAGTGGGATTACTGAAGAGCATGCGTTTTCTCTTCATCTTGAAGTAAAGGTCGCCACGGATGTGGTGGACATAATAGGTACCGTTCCAGGGTTTGTATGAGACGGTATAGACAAGTTTCTCCGTTGTCAGCCTGATTTTCAGTGCCTGGCGTATCACGAAAAGCCGTGTGGCGGCCTTCACATACCGTGGATGAATTTCGAAGCGGGCACGCAGCAAGGCGCTGTTCTCCGAGTCTATATAGAGTTCTCCGCAGAACAAAGGCTCCTTTACCCCACGTTTCTGCTCAAAATAGACGACGTTGGCAGTACGGTCGTCCACCGACACGATGTCGCCCGAAGTATAGGTATAAAGTTCCTCGCCGGATTCCAGCAAGAGGAAATCGGGAAGATTCTTCATGATGTCCAACTGCAGACACGCCTCCACCCCGGAGCTGATTTTGGCAAGCACACTGTCCGTCTGCTCCCGGTTGTCTATCTTGCTCATCTTGAGCAACTTCACCTGGTCCTTCAGTCCGGACTCCATCGTGGGCGATTTGTAGACCTTGAAAACCGCCTCCGTCAGGCTCTGGAACTTGTTCTTCAGTTGTACGCCTTCCCGGTAGAAGGTGGTCAGATAGACCGGAGAAGTGGAGCAGTTTCTATCCCGGTGCTCTATCATCTCGCGAAGCAACTTTTTAGGTTCCACCAGGCGGATAAGCACTTCTTGCAAGGAAATGACTTTCGGCTCAAGACTCAGGACATTGCTGCGTCCTTCCAAAGCAGAGGCTTCCACCGTTTGCCCCACATAACCCAGATGGGAGAAGGAGAGCATGCAGCGCCTCAACGAGTCGGGCAGGTTGAGCCGGAATTCACCGTTCTGGTTGGTAATGTTGCCCAGTGAGGTTCCTTGTGCGATGACCGACGCACTGACGACGGGCTCTCCCGTCTCCTTGTCCAGCAGGATTCCGGCAATGGTGGAATACACCGGTCGGGGCGGCAGGATTACCGTTTCTTCCATACTCTTCCTTTCTGCCGCCCGTGTTATCAATATATGGTTGCCTAATACCTTCAATTCGAGGTTCCGGCTACCGGTTATCCTATGAATGGCCTGCCTCACGGAACACTCCTGCTTCCTGACCCTCACTACTGAGTCGTTATGGATGACCTTGCTGTCATAGATAAACAGATAGCCGGACTGCTCCGAGACTTTCCCCAACAGCGCATAAACCGTTCCCTTCATTCCGGGCAGCCGGACGATGCGGTCCAGCACATCGCCTCCGTCCGCTCTTGCACTGCCTGCCAGGAAGAAAATGAAGAGTGAAAAATGGAGAATGAAGCATTTCATTGAATTCATTGTTCCGACAATATCAGTCTATTGCCCTGACGTGTACACTTCAAGTCGAACGTCCAGCATATCAGCTCGGCCACAGACTCCGGGGAGTTATTCGAAAATTCGACCGTCAGCCGCCGTTTGCCCAGGGTTGGCGACGCGGCTTCTATCTGCCAGCTGGCAGACTCCTTATTGATGGCACGCAGCACATCCTCCAGGCACTCGTCCTTGAAACGGATGTTGCTGGTGTAACGGTCAAAGAGCTCCGGATTCTCCGTCTCGCTGACGAGCAGACTGCCCCCCTGCAAGGTAACCGTTTCTCCCGCCTCTACAAAGACCGTCTGTTCCTCTTGTTTCAGCAGCACCTTCACCTTCCCGCGCTTCACGGACAAGCTGAAGGGAACCCCTTCATTGCTCCTGACATTGAAAGCCGTGCCCAGTACCTCCACACGCACCCTCGCCGTCTCAATCGTAAAAGCCTGCTCGGGTTTCTTTGCCACATTGAAGAAGGCTTCGCCCTGCAGGTTCACTTCCCGCTTGTCTTCCGCAAAATGTTCAGGATACTTCAGCGTGCTTTCCTGCGCCAGATATACCACCGAACCGTCTTCAAGGGTCTTGACCAGTGTGGGCTTCTCCCGGTTCTCCTCCGTCAGCAAGCTACGACTGTCCCCACCTTGTTCCGGTACGGCCCACCATGCGGCAAAACATACGATTCCGGCAATCACGGCTGCCGCAACGCTCCCCCACTTGAGGTAAAGCCTGCGGTACGTTGCCGGAGCGTGTTCCGCATCTGCTGGCAGCAGGCAGTCCGTTTCGAAGCGGGCATAAAGCCGTACCCATGCCTCGTCGGTCCTTGTCTTCTTTTTATCTACTTCCATCATTGTGTCCGGATATAATTATCAATTTCATTTCGTAAGGTTCGGAGTACCTTGGTCATTTCCGCTTCCACCGTCTTGACGGACAACGAAAGCGACAAGGCAATCTCTGCATATTTCTTCCCCTCCATGCGGTGCATCCTGAAAATCTGCTGCCGGCGCCGGGGCTGCTTGTCGAGCGTATGCCGGATGAGGGTCTGGAGTTCCTCGTATTCCAAATACGCGTGGGGGTCGGACGAATAGCCCGGCCCGGACTCCGTACGGACAGATGCCCGATAGCGCTCCTTGACCTCCTGATGCTCACAAAACTGCACGGCTTCATTCCTCACAGAACGGTAGAGATAGCTCTTCACGGACTGGAATACCTTTAACCGCTCCCGGTTCTTCCACAGCACGTAGAACAGCTCCTCCACAATTTCCTCGGCAGACGCCGTATCACCCGTGATGCCCGTAGCATACCAGCAAAGAGGGGAATAATACCGGCGGAAGATTCCTTCGAACGCCTTTATATCGCCCTCCTTTATTCTGGCCAGTATCATCAGTTCGTCCAGCATACACGGTGTTTTTTCTCGGTTGCTCCAAATATAAGGAAAACTATCAGATAATCAATTGGATTGTTTCCGCAATTTGCTGACTGCATTCTCCAGGGATTCCGTAGGTTCTATGATATTGTAGTTCCTCCAGAAGTCTTCGTTCCAGTACTCATCCACCAGGTCGTAGAATACCTGCTTCCGTTTGAAGGTGTTCTTGTTGGAGATGCCGGAGAGAGGGCTTTCCGTCCTGTCGGTCACCACCATTTCAGAGAAAGCGGTGTAGCTGGAGGAGAACAGCCTTTTTTTCCAGTCGCATTTAAAGCGGATGACATTCCGTATATAGTTCAGGTAAGTCTTGGCCCCCTGCTGCTTGTAGGTCACCAGATAGGTGACTTCCTGCGGGCGGAACCGCAAGCCGACGGGCTTCTTATGCAGAATGGCCTCCACTGCCTTCACCCGGTTTGCCATGTCCAGGCCAAACTCGGCACGTGTAAAGGAGAGCCGTTCGTAGTCTATATACAGTTTCCCGATGAACAAGGCATACATCAGGCTGACCCGCGGACGGAAGCTGACCACATACTGCATGCGGTTATCCAAATTGACGGGGTCCTCCATACGGAATTCATAATAGTCCAGATTGTCCGTGCTCAACAGCGCATCGCCATTCTTCACAATGTCCAGATAAAGGGACAAATTGGGGCCTCCCACCACTTTCACAGCCAGCGTGTCACTCTGCTTTTGGCTCAGCAGGCGGCGGCCCTTCAGCAGCTGCACCTTGTCGCAGTCCACATCGCGGGAGTTATAATCCGTCTTATAGACATCCATCACTGCCTCGGACACGCTGATATAGCGGCGGCGCTTCTGCACGGTTTCCCGATAGAAAGCGGTCAGCATGTTGTCATTGCCAGAATAGTTTACTGGAATTTTCTTGATGGCCTCTTCCACTATGACGCGGGGATTATTGCCATAGACCACAATCTCGCTCAAAAGATTGGGAGCCGGTATCATCCAGATGGTCAGCTCGCCCGTTTTTTCAAGTTCTTCCAGAGAGAGGTGTGTAGTGAGATAGCCGATATGGGAGACTTCCAGTCCACGGAAAGCTTCCGTTTCCGCTACCTTCAAGGAGAATGTGCCGTCGGCATTGGTCACCGTTCCGATATTGTTGCCGACAACAGAGACGTTCACGTTTTCGAGTTTCTTCCTGCTGTCCTTGTTCTTGACCGTACCGGTGATGACGAGCTCGTTCACTGCCGCGTCCTGCGCCATCAACGGGGTGATACCCGAAGATAAGAATGCAAACAAACACCCAAGTGTAAATCCTACAAAGTTTTTCATAAGGCATGTTTTTAAGGGGTTTCTATTAATAAGAGCGGTGAGAAAGATAAAACCCTATGGAATGGAGAGAAAAATACCAAAAAAGTAGTACGTTGATAATCAGAGAGAAATTTTGCCAAGACATTGCCATAGGTTTGGCAAAACTTTGCCATGCCTATGGCAAAAGTTTGCCAACGCGGTGGCAAAGTCTTGCCAATAGTAAGGCAAAACCTTGTCAAGCTGTTGGCAATAGCTTAGTTGAATTGTTGGGGCTTCCGCTGGCTCAGAATAACGTAGATGATGACCGGCGCACCGATAATGGGCGTGACGGCATTCAAGGGGATAATACCCGCTTCGCCGGGCAAGACACAAATCAAGTTGCAAAGCAGTGCCACTGCACCGCCACTCAGAATGGTGACCGGCAATAGGGAATTGTGATTGGCTGTCCCCAATATCATGCGGGCCACATGCGGCACGGCCAGGCCGATAAAGGCGACCGGACCACAGAAGGCGGTGGTGACAGCCGTCAAAAGCCCGGTGATAATCAAAAGCCTGTTGCGCACACGGCGGATATTGACACCTAGATTTTCGGCATAGCGCTCTCCCAGCAACAAGGCGTTCAGGGGCTTTATCAACAATAATGAGCCGAACAGTCCCACAATGGTAACCAGCGCAAAGGCCGGCATCTGCTGTAGGGAAACTCCACCGAAGTTGCCCAGCCCCCATATCATATAGGACTGCACCCCCTCTGCCGTAGCAAAGAAGTTCAGCAGGGCAATGGCCGAAGAAGCGATGTAGCCTATCATGATACCCGTTATCAGCAGCATGACATTGCTCTTTATCAGCGTGGAAAAGAAAAGGATAAGTGCCATAATCAGCATGGCTCCGATAAATGCGCCAAGCAGTACGGAGAAGAAGCCGGACAGACTGAACACCCCTGCCGTGATGCTGCCGCCAAACAGCAGCATGACGAAGGCCACTCCCAGACTTGCCCCGGCGTTGATGCCCAGAATGGATGGTCCTGCCAGCGGATTCTTGAAAGCCGTCTGCAACATCAGTCCACAGACAGCCAATGCGCCACCGCAAAGCAGCGCCGTCAGCGCTTGGGGCAAACGGGATTCCCAAAGGATGAAGCTCCAGCTTGCCTTCTCCCCCTCTCCACCGAGCAGGATACGGAAAACATCGGCAGGCGGAATCGAAACCGACCCCACCAGCAGATTGCCCGCAAACAGCAATAAGATTACTACTCCCAACCCGATACCATATTTCCAGCCTTTACTCATAGTTACATTATTTAGCACACAGAGACACGGAGGCACAGAGTTTTCTATTACTTTCACAAAAGTTCCGTATCTCTGTGTTCATCACTCCTTCAGTCTGCAAAAATAGCGCAAGCCTCCCAAATCTCCTATTTCGGGATGCAGAATCTGTATCAGGTCGGATAACAAATAATCGGGACGGAACGGAGTCTCCTCGTAGAAAGGAACTTTCGCCGTATTACAACCATAGACATTCCGGGTCTTGAAAGCCTTAAAACCGGTGTAGCCGATATAATCCGCCTCCAAATCAGTATAGCTCATGTCGCGGTCGCGGTTGTACTTCACCAGCCAGACGTCGGCATCGCCCGCCTTGTCGAAAACGGTCTCGAAAGCCAGAGGAACAGAGCCGCTGTGGGTATCGTCGGCAAAAGCGTAACGCCCGCAAGCATCCTGAAAAAGCCTTCCTATGGTGCTACGCCCTCCCGGCACGTACCATGCCGAGCCGCTTTTCAACTCACTGACAACGGAGAACGAGGTGGATGAAAGTTGTGCACGCATCTTGAGTCGTTGGTAACAACTGTCCACTTCGGCAAAAAGGCTGTCAGCTTGTGGCGCAGCCCCGAAGAGCAGTCCGTAGAAACGCATCCACTCGGCACGTCCCAAAGCGGAGGTTTCCATGTAGTCGGCACATTCGATGATGGGAATATCCAGTTTCTCGATACGGCCATAACCGCCGCTGTTCTCAAACGGAGAGAGCAGGATGGCGTTGGGGTGCAGGTCGATGATGCGCTCCATGTCGGGATTCATGCCGTCGCCGCAATCGGCGATGGCGCCCCGGCGGCAGGCTTCGTGAACGGCGGGTAGCTTGATGTACTTCAAGTCGCAGACGCCGCCGATGCTACCAAACACCCCCAGATTATCCATCAGTCCGCAGTGGACGGAGGAGTAGATGACTGATTTAGCAAGCGGTGTACGCACTACGGTGCCTGCCGGAAGATGCGCCGGGAGTTCGCGGTCTTTAGGAACCAGTACATAGGTATGCAGCGTGTGCAAGGTATCCCAGGGATTGCGCAGGGTGGCGAGGGTGTAGTCGGGATAGGAAACTAAGGTAAGATTCTCTGCATAGTGCAGGGCGATGGTGTCGCCTGCGGCAAAAACAGAAGCAGTCTTGCTCCTTCCCCCGCAGGAGGAAAGAAGCAAGACTGCAAACAGACAGATAAGTAAACTATTTCTTTTCATTGATATTAATTGAAAAAGATAGCTGAATTAGGATTCATACCTCCTGCATCGAACTGCTCTATAAAGGTACCGTCTTTCTTGAAACGGTAGATGGTACCGTTCGTGGTATATTCAGAAGTACCAATATAGAAGTCACCGTTATTATCGTTTACTTCCAACATATAAATCGTAGAAGTTTTCAACTTTTCCGGTATATCTTTCAAGAAAGAAGCTTCATCCATCTTTCCAGTCTTTATATTATAAGTAAAAAAAGAAGTGGTAGGATTGGTGTAATTTGAATAAGTCAAATAGAGAATATCATCATCAGCACACATACGGGTGGCACTGCCCAATTCCGTCACCTTATTGTTGGCAGCAGGGTCTATCATCTGCAATGAATAGCCAACATCTCCATAATTGCCCCATGAAATCAAAAAGACTTTATCATCCTCTTCAATCAAAGCATTGGGGTTTAAAGCTACCGTCAACGTCTCTTTCAGCTTGAAAGTACGTAAATCTATCACCTTTACGTCATTGTGATAAGTGCTCCAATCAGCAGTACAGCTATTCGCCACATACAGCATATCCTCGCAGATTACCACACCTTCCAGATTGTCGCCAAGTCCAGGCAGTTTATCCACTACCTCCAACGTTTTCGCATTGATTTTAGCTACAACTCCTCCGTAGAAGGAAGCATAGATATATCCATCTTCAGCATCGATATAGCGAATACCGCCACTAAGGTCATTATCACCAACAAACGAAACACGTTTCAACTCCACACCTGCGGCATTCAGCTTAGTCAGATAATTAGAGCCATAAACGGCTATATATATTTCATCTTCATACTCAATCATACTCTGACCAAGGTCACCCAACTTGGCATTGTTTTGGGTCTTGTAGATATCACTAATAAAATCCGCATCCTTATTGGGTGCATAAAAGGCAAGTCCTGCATTATTAGCGTTCCAACCACCTTCGTTCAGAATATAGACACGCGTCTGCGGCAGTGTCACCTTCGACCCGCCGTCATCTAGAGAATCGTCATCGTCGTCACTACAAGATGCCAAAGAGGCACCCAAAGCAAGCATGCAGAGCATACCGAATAATAAACTTCTTACTTTCATAATTACAGTTGTTATTGTTTATAATTAGTTTTTGTTGTTCATAAATAGATTATTCAAAACTTGAAAGTACCCGTCAACCGCCACGAACGGCCCGGCATAGGATAATATTTTATCACGTCATACTGTTCATCGGTCAGATTTATAATCTCGGCCTGCAACAGAAGCCGGCAACCGCCCAAAGCAAACTCATGAGAGAGGCTCATCGTATGCTCCAGATAGCCCTCAATCTCATTCTCCGGAATGTTCTGCGACAAATAGTAACGCTTTCCCACTCCTACCGCCGAGTAGCCCACATTCACCCACGGCGTTTCTACAATGGCAGACGCGTTTCCGCTATGAAGAGGAGTATAAGGCAATTGGTCCTTATAGTTCTTCGCGTCGGAATCGGTCAGGTCAATGGCCTTTTGCCATGTATATCCACCCGACATAATCAGCCTTCTTTTCTCCGTCAATGGAACGGTTGCCGCCAAAGTGGCATCCACACCTGCGGCATGCACCTTGCCGTAGTTCGCCATCTTCCACGCATAGGTGGTGGGAAAAGCCACAATCTTATCCGTCACATTATTATAGTAACCGTCAAGCGTAACGGAGATATAGTCGAACACAGACAATCCGGATTTGCTCCATGTGATGCCGACATTATATTCGTCTGCCTTCTCGGGTCGCAGATTGCGGTTACCCAGCCGGTAGTAATAGAGGTCGTTGAAAGTGGGCAGACGGAACGTACTCTTATACATCAACCGGAAATACAGCGACTCGTCCTGCCAAGGCTGCATACTGACTGATAAAGAGGGGGCAAAGCGATGGAAGTCATCGGGGACCGTACCTTTCTCGGCATGCTCCGAAGTGGCGGTATGCACCAGCGAAGCCGTGGCCGTGAGCCATCCTTGCCGGTAGCGTGCATTGAAGGCACTGATGGAAGTATATCTTGTGGGGAAAGGACATTCCGGCAAACTGTTGCGCAACTTGTTTATCACCCCGTCCTGCGCCAACGAAAGGGTCAAAGCTTCCAAAGGACGGTAGAGAACGGTCGCGGAAATATAATATTCGTCTTGCCGGTGATTTTCCCGATAATATCCGTCGGTATATTCCTTACCCTCATCCTTATATTTGTTCCAACCATGATTATACTTTACTTGTGCCTGCAGACTCCATCGGGGCGAAAAATGCTTCCTATAACGTGCCTGCACAAAAGTATTCTCATCCCAAAGCGTTTCATCGGAAAGGGGATTATAGAGCGTAACCGCCCCTGGAAGTCCCCGGCGGGAATAGAAGTAGTAACCCTTCACATCCAGTTCGCTGTCATCCTTGAAAGTATGATAAAAGGTAGCTTCGCCCTGCCAGGAATAGATGCCGGAGTTGTTACGTTTCTCTTCCGTCACGTATTTCCCATTGACCAGCGTAAAAGGGTAATTACCGTCCGCCCTCATATAACCGGCATCTACCGCCACGCGTGTACGGCAGCCCAGTTTCTGCCACCAGCGCAGCGAGGGGCTGACCATGCCGAACGACCCTCCGCTCACCCGTGCCTGAAAAGCGGCATTGCGCCCGTCATCAAAATGAGGTTTTTCCGTCTCTATGCCCAGCACACCGGCCGACGCATACAAGCGGGCGGACTGCAACAAGTCCTCCGACTGCCCGATGGCAAGCGAAAGCATGGAAACATTGTCCAGCGAAAAACGCCCGATATCTATCTGCCCTGCCTGACAATTGCTCACCGCCACCCCGTCATAACTGACAGCTGTATGGGCGGCTCCCATATTGCGTATGGAAACCGTTTTCAGTCCTCCAATGCCTCCATAGTCCTTTACATTGGCTCCGGCAAAACGGCGCACAGCATCTGCCATATTCTGTATTCCCAGCTGGCTGATATCCTGCCGTGACATCGTCTGTATGGGTACGGCAGAAGTCACTTTATTGGGCGACCTGCGTGCTGTCACTGTCACTTTCTCTATCTGATGCACTTTCCCCGTAATCGTATCTCCTCCCACCTCCTGGGCAGAGAGCCGGAATATACTTGCACCCAATGAAACAGCACAGACCAGTAATACCTTAGTCCTTCCTGACATAGAATAAATGAAGATTATCTTAAACTATTTGCGCACTGCCCACTTTCCTCGAATGGACAATTTTTCGACTTTGTTTTGCAGGTCTTCTGACTCGTTCCCGGTACATCGCCTTCCCGTTCTTTCCGAAGAACAGTGGCACAAGTATGATACACCGAGCATGGAACTCACAGCAGCGGGACTGTTCGGGACTTTCACCCGATTCCCTTTTCATCCGCTTCTCCGGATAGAGAACGCGGAACAAAACGTGGACAAAGATAGGATAAATAAAAGAAGTTTCAGTAAACAATAAAACGAATATTACCGTTTTAACAGTCATTTTTCTAACTTTGTAACATAATAACCCCAAAATCGAGTTGCCATGAAATATAAGTTATTGGTTCTTGATGTAGATGGAACGCTACTCAATGATGAAAGAGAAATTAGTAAAAGGACATTAGCTGCTCTGCTAAAGGTCCAGCAGATGGGAGTGCGCATAGTTTTGGCATCCGGTAGGCCGACTTATGGACTAATGCCACTGGCCAAAACCCTCGAACTCGGCAATTATGGAGGATTTGTTCTCTCCTATAACGGTTGCCAGATAATAAAAGCACAGAACGGAGAAATATTGTTTGAACGACGCATCAATCCGGAAATGCTGCCTTACCTGGAAAAGAAAGCCCGCAAGAACGGCTTTGCCATCTTCACCTACCACGATGATACCCTCATTACAGATAGCCCGGACAATGAATATATAAAGAATGAAGCCCTGCTAAACAATTTGAAAATAATCAAGGAAGATGAATTCTCTACTGCCATAGACTTTGCACCTTGCAAGTGCATGCTGGTGAGTGACAAGGAAGAAGCTCTGATAGGGCTGGAACAACATTGGGAAAAACGCCTGGCAGGTACTCTGGACGCTTTCCGTTCCGAGCCTTACTTTTTAGAGGTGGTGCCCTGCGGAGTCAATAAAGCGAATACGCTAGGCGCCCTATTAGAGCATTTGGAAGTAACACGGGAAGAAGTCATTGCCATTGGAGATGGCGTATGCGATGTGACCATGCTCCAATTGGCCGGCATGGGGGTAGCTATGGGACATTCACAAGATTCGGTAAAGGTCTGTGCAGACTATGTGACCGCATCGAATGAAGAAGATGGAGTGGCCCTGGCCGTAGAAAAACTAATATTGGCAGAAGTGCATGCAGCAGAGGTGCCTCTTGATTTACTGAACGAACGGGCACGCCACGCATTGATGGGAAACTTGGGCATTCAATACACATACGCTTCGGATGAGCGCGTAGAAGCAACCATGCCGGTCGACTACCGTACCCGCCAACCCTTCGGCATTCTGCATGGCGGTGCCACCCTTGCCTTGGCAGAAACCGTTGCCGGACTCGGCTCCATGATTATCTGCGAACCTGATGAGATTGTCGTGGGAATGCAAGTCAGCGGAAATCATATTTCTTCTGCACACGAAGGAGATACGGTAAGGGCAGTAGGCACTATCCTGCACAAAGGACGCTCATCCCATATATGGAATGTGGATGTATTTACTTCCACCAATAAACTGGTTTCCTCTGTACGGGTAGTGAATAGTGTTATAAAGAAAAGGTAAAACCAATATGGATATTCTAATAAGATAACGATAAAAAAAGGAAAAATATCAGATAATCTACACTTCTGCTACAATATGGCAGAGCTATACCAATACCTTTGCATTGTCAATAGTGACACACAACAATTAATAACAACGAAATTATGCCTACAATAATTAATCGTGGAAAAGAATTAATTAGAATCAATCCCACAAACTCAATGAAACTGGAGTTTTCAATAACCAATGGACGTACATGGCTACTACGTTACCCTGGCAACAGTGGTATAGGTCGGTTTTCAGACCTTATGGATAACGGTAAAGAAATCCTCGGTACAACAGACAAAGGGTTATATTATTCCACAACAGAAGGAAGAGTTTGGATACTCCGTAAACATTAATATCTACTTATATAGGTTTATCAATATTTGTTGGCAATAATTCATTGTACCAAAAACATTCTGTTATGACAGCCCAATAAAGTTTTATGTAAATATAGAAAATTATGGCATCAAATTTATTCGGTCGCTATGTCTGGCTTATTGATACACTACGGAGATATAAACGACTTACATACGAAGAAATCAACCAACTTTGGCAACAGAGTAGATTAAGTTATGGCGAGGGAGACGAGTTGCCAATTCGTACTTTCCATAATCACCGCAACGCTATCTTTGACATTTTTGATGTGGAAATAAGATGTGACACAAAAGATTGTTACAAGTATTACATAGACAATCCTGAACGGTTAGAAGGCGATGGGCTGCGCGGCTGGCTTATCGACTCGTACTCTATGCTCAATCAAATCCAAAGTGACCGTAAACTGGAAGGGCGTATCTTATTCGAGGAAATTCCATCAGGACACATTTGGTTAATGACGATGACGAACGCCATCCGTCAGAATCGTGTTCTGACTATAACTCATCAAGGTTTTGCTAAATCCGAAGCAAACACATTTGAAATAGAGCCATATTACTTAAAGGTGGTAAAACGTCGTTGGTATGTTATCGCCAGAAGTCCATATTATTCAGACCGCAATACGAGGAAAAACGAAGTAGATGGTGGAGACAGAACTACAGATGTTTTCCTTGTATATGCTTTAGATAGGATTTCTGACATACAAGAAACAGATAAAACATTCACCATGGATGAAAGCTTCAGTATTGAGGAGTACTTCAAAGGATGCTGTGGCATCATTACATCTGATGAAGAGCCTATAAAGGTAATAATTAAGGCATATTATAATGGACCAGACTATCTCCGCACTTTACCTTTGCATGAATCGCAGATAGAACTGAAAGCACGTGAAGAAGACGAAGCCTGTTATTTCCAATACGAGATTTGTCCAACTTTTGACTTCTACCAAACTCTGCTTGCACAAGCTGACCAGATTGAGGTAATTGAGCCAGAATGTGTGAGAAAGGAAATGCGGAATTTTGCTAAGAGTTTAATGAATTACTACAACAAATAACCTCAAACGACATGGAAAAGACAATGCAAAAATTAGATATAACAACCCAGCAAGCTTTTGAGGATTTCTGCAAAAGAGAGTTCCCTGGAAAGCGATATAAATGGACTCCAGACTATTGCTTTGTGCAGGCAGGAACTCATCTTAAAGACAATCTGCACTATGAATTTTGGAATGGTCATCTACACTTACACATAGAAGGTGAAAACTGGAGGGGCATCCGTAACTACTTGGCACAAAAAGCTCCCTTCGGAAAGATGGAGGCCCATGATTGGGGTAGAATCAACTGCGACTGGATGTTAAAGAAAAACATTCATACGGAAAAAGACATGTTTGATGCCTTCCTTGAAATCAGGGATATTATGGAACATCATATCCTAAATTATGAAGCCACGCTAAACGTATCCCAGGTAGCAACACCGCAAAACGTCATTGAAGGTCTACACTCTGAAATTCTAACAGTGGAGGATTTATTGGGCAAGCCACTATTCATTCCACATTACCAGCGTCCTTACCGTTGGGAAGAGAAAAACGTAGGCCAACTACTTTGGGATATTCAAATCAACTGGATGACAAACAAAAGTCGATATAGAATTGGTAGCGTTATTTTGCATGAAAATGGAGATATGCTGGATATAGTAGATGGTCAGCAACGAATAACCACTATATTGTTGATTCTTGCAGCTTGCGAGAAATCTGTATCACGATTCACTCTCAAATATAACCATTCCAGCTCTTTCTTGCATATAGAATCCAATTTGAAATACATAAAAGATTGGTTAGAAGAAAATATCCAGCCAAACAATTTGTATGCTTTCACCGACTATCTGTTAAAAAAATGCGAGTTCGTAATGATTGTAGTAAAAGACCGTTCTGAAGCTTTCCAAATGTTCGATTCCCAGAATGGACGCGGTAAGGAACTTGAGGCCTATAATCTATTGAAAGCATATCATATCAGAGCGATGGAACAGAATAGCAGAGAGGAAAAAATAAAATGTGACCAACGCTGGGAAGACGCCACCCAGTACGATGCAACTCCCCTCATTCCAGATGATGACAACATAGATATTTTAAAACAGATTTTCGATGAACAGCTTTACCGTTCAAGACGTTGGTCAAGAGGTCATGCTGCCGGCAAATTCTCAAAGAAAAGGATTGATGAGTTCAAGGGATTCACCATTGACAAGAACCATCCGACAATCTATCCCTACCAAAATCCCCAGTTATTACAATATCTTACAGCCAAGTTCTATCATAATACGCTTGAAGGAACAATAGCCACCTCAAACCGTTTTGAGTATGGAGACAGTGATAATATAGACCCATTTGTAAACATCAACCAAACAATCGTCAATGGTAAGTCATTCTTCGATTATATCGAAACATACGTGGAACTTTACAAACAACTTTTCCTTAATCTAGGTTCGTTTCAACTTTCTGAATTCAAACGTTTTTACTACGGATATTGTTTGAACTATGAATGTAATGATAATAAGGCTGAAACAGAGCGTAAATCACCGTTCGCTCATATCCCTAAAGGTGGAGCGACACGAACAGGCGACGGATATTTAAGGGAATTATACAAGTCGCTGATTCTGGTACTGTTTGATAAGTTTGGAGAGAAAGGATTGAATAGGTATTATAAAATCCTTTATAGACTGATATATATGACCAGGCTGGAATATCACCAAGTAAGATACAGAACTGTCGATGAGCTGCCGCTAAAGAGCCTTGGAGATTGCTTTGCCATTCTTTGTCAAGCTAAAGACTTGACTGATTTACGAAAACTTGAAAGACAGATGCTATCCAACCTGAACAACTTAGAAATCAAATATGATAAGATTGAAAACAAAGTGACATCCTTTATAATACATGGCGACTATGGAAAATAAAGACTTGAACAAAACAATATCACAAATATTTGAATCCCGATACACTATTCCTTTGTATCAGCGAAATTTTGCGTGGCGGGAAGAACAGATTTCACGGCTGCTGAAGGATGTATACAGTTCTTTTCAAAGAAATCCAGAGGGTAACTACTTTATTGGAAGCCTTGTAGTCAGGAAACGTAGAGGCGAAGATTATGAAGTGATTGACGGACAGCAACGACTGACAGTACTTAGCTTGATAACCAGATTGCTTGACATAGTCCATGAACAACGTCTTTCGTATGATTCCCGACCAAATGTAGAGGAGTTTCTTAACGCTTTCTATTCAGGCCGAAACATTCATGAATTAAACCATCCTACAATAACTTATCTAAAAGAAGCTGTTGAGACAATCCAAACAACAAACCTCTGCGATGAATCAGAGGGACGTGAAAGTCTGACCATTTGTGATGACAAAATCAGACAACAATTTACAGCATATTTTGCCAATCATGTTATTCTTGTCCGTGTTGAAATTCCAGAAGATACTGATGTTGCAGCATATTTCGAGATAATGAACAACCGTGGCGAGCAGCTTCAGGAGCATGAGATTTTGAAGGCATTACTCACTAGCGAAATAAAAGAACCGGATGGAATACATTACGATATAGAGAAACAAAAAGAATTTTCTCTTATATGGGATGCTTGCTCACAGATAGATGAACCTATCCAAAAGGTGTTTAACACTAATAGAAGAAGAATGTATTTTGGCGATAACTACGATGACTTCTGCTTTACGAGGTTAACTTGCGGTGAAAAAGCCGAGCATACAGATGGTTATACTCTTGACGATATCATTAACAACCGCCATAAACAAGACCTAAATGATAAACTTGACAATGTAGCAGACGAAGCTATTGACTTTGCTGATGAAGCAAAGTATTCTTCAATTATAGACTTTCCCAATTTCATTATGCACATATTCAAAGCATTCTATAGTGAAGAATATAGAAATGCCACAAATAGCGATGTGCCATTGGATGCAAAATTCATGCTAAAAGTCTATGATGAAATAAAGGGGCAGATTAACCCTGAAGAGTTCATTTATAACTTGTTCCGCACCAAGACATTTTTCGATAGGTATGTTGTCAAAACTATAACTACTGATGACAACAATATCGAAGATAATATCTCATGGTCTTTACAAAAAGTAAGACTTAATGGAGAAAACATGTATTTTGTAGGCACATTCAACGAAGATAATTACATGCAAGAGAGAGCATTGAAAATTATCACAATGTTGCAGGTGACATTCCGCTCCCGCAAGTACAAAAATTGGCTACAAGAGGTTATCAAGTGGTTTGCAAAGCAAGATAGTATAACAATCCCCTCCTGCAATTATATAGAACTTTTAGACCGATATATATTACAACGTTATGATGAATACAACTTCGGTCCACGCCAGGTAATAAAAAAGGATGAACCACTCACAGTAGAAAACAGTATTTCGTCAGGTGTAAATACGCCACATTTCCTATTTAACTTTATCGATTATTTGTATTGGGTCGAAAGCCGTAACAGAATTCATGAAATCAAGTTTAGTGAGAGAGTTAAAGATTTTGATTTCAAATACTGGAATTCTGTTGAACACCATCTGTCTCAGCAGAAGGCTAAAACATTGGAAGGTTCCGAGAACTACATTAATAATTTAGGGAATTTATGTCTTCTGAGTAAAGGAGCAAACTCTCGTTTGAGTGACAGAGATGTAAAAGAGAAAGTACAGTCGTATACTACTTCAAATATGGGGCCTAACCGCCAAATTATATATGCTATAACAGAAGCACACGGTTATGAGTGGAATCACGACTCTATTAAAGACCATTACAATAATCTACTTGACCTTTTACAAAAGAGACAAGAGATTCTCAGTCTATAACCGACGTGTAATCTGACACATAACTCTATAAGCAGCAACAGCCATCAGAGAGAAAGTATAAGAAACAGAATGGGGCGCAACCTACTTGGTTACACCCCATTTTATTTCCGATTGTTATTTTTAGGTGTTTACTTCACTTCCTCAAAGATAATCATTACTGAATATCAATACATTATATATTGCTTGGTACAGATATGATTACTTTGCTCCAGTTACTACATATTTAAGCCTTAGAAAAAGCAGAAAAACCGCCACAGGAAAACTTTAACTTAGTTTAACTATGCTATTTTGTGTGATTTCTGTTTTCTCTTGTTTTCAAATAGTCTTGGATATTTTCTCTTGTTATGGTTTTGCTTTCAAAAATCACTGATTACTATGTGATTGCAAAAATACACCTACGATTTGTCTATCGTTTTTTATGAAAATCTATTGTACCTTTGCATAGGGAAAATAAACAATAATAGGTATGAAGCAAAAACAAGATATACTTCACTCTCTGATAATCGAGGTTACTATGGTGCTATTAGCTTCAATGATAGCGTTTCAAGTATGCAATATGCTTGGAATACGAATGAGTTTGATTCCATTAGTTATGGTCATCGGATATGTCATACAAAAACTACTACACCATCTTTGCATTATCTTAGCAAGGTATCTTGTTGATGCAATTCCTCCATCATTGCTAATATCTGTCAAAAAGTGTGTGAGTAAAAAGACACAGCCTTTAGCGTATTCACCTACCTCAAACAATGAAGAAGTCCAGAAAAAGCGACTGGAGCTATTTCATTATGAATACCAACGTGAGCAACAACAATACCAATGGCAAAAAGAAAGAGAAGAAGATGAAAAATTGAATGCTATCCTGAGATACACACGAGATACATTTAAACGGTTTGATTTGGAGGAAATAGAGATTTACCAAATATGCGAATCTGTCCGCTATTTTGCAATTAACCGTCAAGTGCTTTCTGCAACCGAAATTCATATCAAGAAGCGCACGTCCCTCACTCAAATCTCGTTGAAGAACTTTGCTTGGAATATCGCTTTTCAATATAATATAGGTAGAGATATGACTACATCATTTGTAATGGCGACATTTGCAGAGTGGTTTGCCAATTCCACATTTGATACTGTTAGAAAGAATCTGCGTACAACCACAGGACGGCATAAGATTGAAATAGACGAAAATATTTTGGCAAAGTACAATGTGCAGACCCATTAGCAAAATTAAATTTATGCATGTTTCGCATAATAAGATTAGGCCAACCCCTTATCATATATGACATTCAATAGTTCGTTTGCTAGTTTGGTATCTGAAATTTTAATGATACTGTCTTCTTCTGTTGAATATCCAAGAACATTAACACTACCATACCAGATGGCCGTTTTATCAATGATACAGGCGCATAACGATAGTTTTGGAACAATCCTTATGAATAACCCTTGATTCTTTAGATACTCGGTTTGTTCGTTCTCGGTTGTTGTAAAAATAGCAACATCAATACCATTTGCCTGAAGTTCAAGCAAGTTTTTTATAAGCGCGTTCCGCTCTACACGGTAAAGTCTTGGAGATGATATTACAACAGATTGATTTGAGCTTTTCAATTCTTGAACAATGGGATAACGGAACGTATTCCCATTGAAGATTTGCCCTTCACACGATGATAAATGCAAGTCCTCAGTCGCATCAAATAAAGTCGATACTTCTTTCGTAAGAACACGATAACCAATGGCTGAATATCCCTTTAGCCGTTTACGATACATACTTTCGCACACAGGTTCGTGTATGTCAATATAATCATAAATGCGAACATCTGTTTTACCTTCATTCTCTCTATGCAATCGACCTGCATATTGGGCAACCAATCCTTTCCACGAAATAGGAAGAGCAAGAAATAGTGTATCAAGCCTTGGATAATCAAAGCCCTCTCCTACATATTTTCCTGTAGCGACTATTACAAGAGGAGCGTCCCGTGGAATATCCTGTAGTTTTTGTATAATTTCACGTTTATGTTTGCTCGTACCCTCTCCTGTAAGTTTTATAACATTAGCTACTTGTGGTTCAAGCATTTTCGTAATCAACTCGACATGAGAAGTTCTACTTGTCAGTATAATTGGTGTACGACCTGAGGCTACTGCGTTAAGAACATCTTCTATGATGAGATTATTTCGCATCTCAGATTCCGCAAGTGATTGTGAGAGTGCCGTAAATGTATGTTTGTCGTCTGTAACGGGTCGATACGAAGTAAACCTCGGCACAAGATAACGTTGAAACGATTGTTTTTGTATCTGTGCCTTAGCATCAACTGAAAATCGAATCGGGCCACATTGCATAAAAATAATTGGCTGTAGTCCGTCTTTGCGAATTGGAGTGGCAGTAAGCCCATAAACATAATGAGCCGTAACGTGTTTTAGAACATTTTCAAAAGTTATTGAAGATACATGATGACATTCATCAACAATAACCATTCCGTAATCTTGTACAAAAGACTTGACTTCACCATCTTCAAAGCAAGATTGCATAAGAGCCACATCAACAACTCCATGCAATGTATTTGAAGTTGAATCAAGACTTCCGACTGGAGAAAAGACTTTCTTTCTACCACGTTTCTTAGGTACGTTATCCTCTATGAAATCAATATCAAGAAATTCAGAAAGGCGTTCGTGCCATTGCATAAGCAATGCTTTAGAATGTACCAAGATAAGTGTATTTATCTTTCTTTGGGCAATCAATGCTGCCGCTGTAACAGTCTTTCCAAAAGCGGTTGTTGCCGACAATACTCCATTTGTATGGGGCATAAGTGAATTAATGGCTTCTAACTGCTCATCACGTTCTTTACCCTTAAAGGCTATCGCAATAGATTTGCCATGGTTGGTTTTATCAATTATTTCATAATCAATACTTAGAGAAGACAACATGGCTATTATTGCCTCTTCGCACCCCCGAGGCATAACAAGAAACTCATCATTGAAATCAGCGCGACAGATAATGCGTGGAATGTTATATGTTGAAATACGCATTGCCTGCTTACTGTAAAAATCAGGATTCTTGAAGGCGGCAAATCGCTTCAACTGATTAATCACCTTGCTGGAAATTGAACTTAATGGGATATAAATATTGTCGGATTTGTTGATTTTAAGTTTACTATCAAAGTCTGTCCGTGCGACTTCTTGTACAATAGGTATTTCCCAAGGCTTTGCTTCCGAAGATGTGGCTAATGCTCCAAAATCCTCTTGTTGATGTTCAACCAACAATCTATCCACGACACATTCGTCAATTCTCTTGACATTGTACAAATATGCCCATTGGTCTTTGAATGGAAGAAATTTATCATCAACAAAAACGCTGTTTCCCACTTTTCTTGCTCCACCTTGTAATGGTAGTGCTATTAGATTTCCAAATCCTCCTTCCGGTATTCTATCTTGGTTTGGAAAGAAACGGTCGTATGAATCAAAAGAAATTCTTCCATTCCGCTTCATAGCTTCCGTAAGAATGATATTACCAAACCGTCTCACTTTAATAGCTGGAATCGCATCAGTGAAGAAGACCCATACATGTGCTCCATTTCCAGACCTTGAACGCTCAATGCTACATGGGACATTCCAATCTCGACAAACAGAAACGAATGCCAACACATCATCCTTATATCCGTGAGTGCAGTTTTTGTCATCAAAATCAGCGCACAGAAAAGAGCATTTATTATCCGGAGTGATGACATACAGGCCGATAACATCACATCCGTTTTCGTCTTTACCTTCCAAATGACGATATATGTCTTGGTTTGTCAATGACGCAAAATTACGGTTGGGACATTCCGTACATTTATGTTTTTTCTTGTCGCATATTCCTCTACGCCATTCGTTGATACAGACTGGTTGATAGCCACCTTTTTCTGTGGTTTTGCTGAACCATCGTCGTGCAAATACATCATCCCTTCCTTTGAAAAAGCTATGGAATAATTCTATTTTCTCATCAAGAGAGAAATATACAGGAGGAAATGAGATAGAAGAGAATACTGATTCCTCATCCATTCTGTTTGTAGTAGAATAGGCAATGCCGTATTGCCGAAGGATTGATTTCAATTCTTCGTTTTCCGCAAGAAGGCTGTCGTATTTTCTGACAAGTGTGTCGTATTTCTCCTTAAAGTTATCCATCATACGCTTAGAGATTCTTTTGACACTTACAAAAATACGAAAAAGGACCCAGACTATTGAATATAATTCACTATATTTGCAGAATAAAATTACATCTAAGAATGAAGCTAAATAGAATAAAGGCAGTCTTGACAGACAAAGGTATCTCGCAGACATGGCTAGCCAAACAACTTGACAAAAGTTTTAGCATGGTTAATGCCTATGCTTGTAATAGAATCCAGCCCAATTTGGATACGTTACAGCAGATTGCGGAAATACTTCAAGTGGATTTAAAAGAATTGATAACGGACAAAAACGAACGTCAATAGCGTTTGTCGTTATCAATTATTTTTACACTACAACTTCTGATAATATAAAAATATAGGAATATATGACACCGGAAGAAAAAGCTCGAATTAAAATTGACCAATGGCTGACCGAAGCCGGTTGGAAAGTTATAAACCGAGAAGAATATGAACCGACTTGTACGGCTGTAGCCATAAGGGAAGGATTGCTAAAAGGTAATCTTGAAGCCGATTATTTCCTTTTTATAAATGGAAAGGCTGTTGGTGTGCTTGAAGCCAAGCGTGAAGAAACGGACGCTTTCTCGGCAAAAGTGTGTGAGCAAGCTGCACTATATGCTAAAAGTGTACCCAATATCTACCAAACGTATCAGAAGCCATTACCCTTTATCTTTACCTCCAACGGCAAGGAATTATATTTCTGTGATTTTCGCGAAAAGGATGCTTGTTTCATCCAAATAATGACTATACCCACACCGCACGAACTGGTTAAGAAGTTGGGAATAAATGATTATTTTGCCGGACTACCTACTCTGCGCAAAAAAGGGTTGCGTAATTGCCAATATGAAGCCGTTACAGAACTGGAGAAAAGTTTTCGCACAGGTCAAAATCGTGCATTGATGGTTCTTGCCACAGGTGCAGGTAAAACATATACGGCTTGCCTTGCTGCATATCGTATGTTGTCATACACTCCTATGCGCAGAATCTTGTTCCTTGTGGATAGGAACAATCTTGGAAAACAAGCTGAAGGAGAGTTTGGCACATTCCGATTGACTGAAAACGGTGATGCTTTCAACACAATATTCACTGTCAACCGTCTTCGTTCTGCTTCCATTCCTGCTGATAGCAATGTAGTTATATCAACCATACAACGCCTTTTCTCTTTCTTGAAAGGAGAAGCCATAGAAGATACGGATGATGATGACGACAACGAACTAACGGAAGAAGTCGCCTTGCCTGATAATCCGAATTTGCCCCACGATTACTTTGACATGATTATCATAGATGAGTGCCACCGCTCTATCTATGGAAACTGGCGCAAGGTACTCGAATACTTTGACACGGCAAAACTAGTGGGACTGACGGCAACCCCTATTCCAGAAACAATAGCATTCTTCAATAACAATCGTATCGTCAACTATACTTTGGAAAAGAGTATTGTGGACGGTGTAAATGTGGATTGCCGTGTATATCGCATCAAGACAGAAGCTACCGAAAACGGTGGAGCTATATTGGAAGGAGAAAAAGTAAAAGAGGAGACTCGCTATACAGGAGAGATAAAAACAATCAGCAACAAAGAGACAAAGACCTACACCAATAAAGAACTGAACCGAAGCATTATCAACCCGGCACAAATCAAACTAATACTCTCCACTTATCGTGATGCGGTCTATACCGAGATGTTCAACGACCCACAGCGTGAACCAAATATGGACTATCTGCCCAAGACTTTGATATTTGCTCTCAACGAAGCCCATGCCACCAACATAGTGCAGATAGCGAAAGAAGTGTTTGGACGTACTGATGACCGTTTCGTTCAGAAAATCACTTATTCGGCAGGAGATAGCAATGAACTGATACGACAATTCCGAAACGATAAGGATTTCCGTATTGCCGTGACTTGCACATTGGTTGCAACAGGTACGGACGTAAAACCGCTGGAGGTGGTGATGTTTATGCGTGATGTAGAGTCCCAATCTCTTTATGTTCAGATGAAAGGTCGTGGCGTGCGTACCATCGGAGATGAGCAGCTACGCAATGTTACTCCAAATGCCTTTAGCAAGGATTGCTTTTACTTGGTGGATGCTGTGGGTGTTACAGAACACGAAAAGACTGTCCCTACAGCAACTGATGAGCCTACGACAAAGACCATTACCCTCAAAGAATTATTGGAACGGATTAGTCATGGTTATATCCCCGATGAATATCTGAAACGGCTTGCAGCAACACTTGCCCGAATCTATAACAGAGCTGATAATTCTCAACGAAAAGAGTTTGAGAACTTGGCTCACGGTGATATGAAGGAATTGTCGGCAAGAATCTACACTGCGCTTGAAAACGACACACTTCCTCCTTTTATAAATGCAAATGAACCCAATAGCGAACGCAAAGGATTGGTTTCTCCACTTGCAAATCATGCGGATGCCAGAAGATATTTGCTTATCCTTGCTGCCGGATTTGTCAATACATTGATGCCGGGCGAGGACACGCTTATCTCAAAAGGTTTCTCCGTAGAAGAAGCAAAAAGTACGACGGAGGCATTCGAGGAGTTCTGCAAAGAACATAGTGACGAGATAGAAGCTTTACGCATTATATATAATAATGAAGGAGAGCCAATCACTTATTCAATGTTGAAGGACTTGGAGAATAAACTCAAAATGGCGAATAACCATTTTACGTCCAAACAACTTTGGAACTCCTATGCCATAGTCAATCCAGCGGTTGTAAGACGTTCCACAACAAAGGAAGAAAGTGATGCCCTGACCAATATCATACAGTTGGTTCGTTTCGCTTACCATCAGATTGAAAAATTGGATAGCGTGGTTACCACCTCCAAGCAATACTTCAACTTGTGGCTGGGACAAACGCAACGTAACATAACAGACAAACAGCGAGAAGTAATCAGCCGCATTGTAGATTATATTGCATCCAATGGAGCTTGCACTATTAGAGACATCCGAGAGGACGATGCAACCCAAGCGGCTCAAATGATACGAGCCTTTGGTAATATGCAGAAGGCAGACGAGGCTTTGCACTCACTTTACACATTTGTAGTTTTAAGAAAATCAGCATAATATAATGGCAACAAATAACGCAACAGAGCAGTCGCTCACAAAAAAGGTTTGGAATTTGGCAACAACCCTTGCCGGACAAGGCATCGGCTTCACCGACTATATCACCCAACTGACCTATCTTCTGTTTTTGAAGATGGATGCCGAGAATGTAGAAATGTTTGGAGAGGAATCAGCTATACCCACCGGTTATCAGTGGATGGACTTAATCTCTCTTGACGGATTGGATCTGGTCAAGCAGTATGAAGATACGCTAAAGCAGCTCAGCGAACAAGAAAACCTAATTGGCACAATTTATACCAAAGCCCAAAACAAGATTGACAAGCCCGTTTATCTCAAAAAGGTTATCTCGATGATTGATGAAGAGCAGTGGCTCATCATGGATGGAGATGTAAAGGGTGCTATCTATGAAAGCATTTTGGAGAAGAATGGTCAGGATAAGAAGAGCGGAGCCGGGCAATACTTTACGCCTCGTCCATTGATTAAGGCAATGGTAGATTGCATCGCTCCACAAATGGGCGAAACGGTTTGTGATCCGGCTTGTGGTACTGGAGGTTTCCTGCTGACGGCATACGACTATATGAAAGATCAATCCGCCAACAAGGAAAAGCGTGACTTTCTGCGTAACAAAGCTTTGCATGGAGTAGACAATACACCATTAGTTGTAACGCTTGCTTCCATGAACCTCTATCTGCATGGTGTCGGTACAGACCGAAGCCCGATTGTATGCGAGGATTCTTTGGAGAAAGAGCCTTCCACGCTTGTTGATGTGATTCTTGCCAACCCTCCTTTCGGCACTCGTCCGGCAGGTTCGGTAGATATTAACCGTCCCGATTTCTATGTCGAGACAAAGAATAACCAGTTGAATTTCCTCCAGCACATGATGCTGATGCTCAAAACAGGAGGACGTGCTGCGGTGGTATTACCCGATAATGTTCTTTTTGAAGCCGGAGCAGGTGAAACTATCCGCAAACGCTTGTTACAGGATTTCAATCTTCACACCATCCTGCGCCTACCCACCGGTATTTTCTATGCTCAGGGAGTGAAAGCCAACGTATTGTTCTTTACAAAGGGGCAACCCACTAAAGAGGTTTGGTTCTATGACTATCGTACCGATGTGAAGCACACTTTGGCAACCAATAAATTGGAACGACATCACTTGGATGATTTCGTTTCCTGCTACAATTCCGGTAACTTAGCCGAACGAAAAGAAACATACGATGCCGAGAATAATCCACAAGGGCGTTGGCGCAAATATGCTGTGGACGAACTATTGGCTCGCGACAAAACCAGTCTCGACATCACTTGGATTCGTCAAGGTGGCGAAGTGGACGACCGCTCATTATCGGAACTAATGGATGAGATAAAGGAGAAAAGCGATACTATCAGCAATGCCGTGGCAGAGCTGCAAAAGTTATTGGCAAATATAGAGGAGGACTAAATTTTATGGGCAAAGACATCATCACAAACAATCAAGAAATAAACAACTTGTTTCAAAAAGTTGTTGACCTTATCACTCAGGCAAGGAAACGTGTGGCGACAACAGTCAATATCGCTGAAGTCTATACAAAATTCCATATTGGCCAATATATAGTAGAATATGAACAAAAGGGAGAGATTAGAGCTGAATACGGAAAGACTGTACTGAAAGAACTCTCTAAACGTCTGACTGACAGATTAGGAGACGGTTGGGGATATTCAACTTTAAAAAACATCAAACAGTTCTATTTAGTTTATGCGAAAAGGCTAAACACTGTCGAGCCAATTGAAAACAGCAAACTTAGGTTGCAAAATGAGGAAAGGAAATACGATCAAGATTTAGTGCAGGATAAAAAGGACAAACACTGTTTAGCCTTTTCAGAAGAATCATTTACTCTTTCGTGGTCACACTATCTAATATTGATGCGTATAACAGACCCAATGGCTCGAAGATTCTATGAAATTGAGTGCCGACAACAAGATTGGAGTGTGCGACAACTCAGCCGGCAAGTGGCATCTTCGCTTTACGAACGTCTTGCGCTCTCACGTAACAAAGACGAGGTGATGCGGTTGGCACAGGAGGGACAAACCCTTGAAAAGCCATCTGACATTATCAAGAACCCCATTACATTAGAGTTTCTTGGTCTAAAGCCTGATGCTGTATACTCGGAAACTAAACTAGAGAATGCCATTATCAGCAAGATGCAGCAATTCCTATTGGAACTTGGCAAGGGATTTCTTTTTGAGGCTCGTCAAAAGAGATTTACATTTGATGAACAACATTTCTATGTTGACTTAGTGTTCTACAATCGCTTGCTACAATGTTATGTGCTTATAGACTTGAAGATAGAGAGACTTACCCATCAAGACTTAGGACAGATGCAGATGTATGTCAATTATTACGATCGCCACGTCAAACAAGATTTTGAAAAGCCGACAATTGGCATCCTGCTGTGTAAGGAGAAAAACGATGCACTTGTGGAACTTACCTTACCCAAAGATGCCAATATATACGCCTCGGCATATCAGCTCTATCTCCCTAACAAAGCTCTATTGCAGGCCAAGGTAAAGGAGTGGATTGAAGAGTTTGAAGAGAGTGAAGAAGAGAAACAAATAAACAAAAACTAATTGTGCAGCCAAGAACTGCACAAACTGTCCAACCAAAAATTGGACAAATAGATTAACTGGTATGGATACTAAGAAATTACGTCAAAAGATACTCGACCTTGCCATTCATGGTAAACTCGTCCCTCAAGACCCGAATGATGAGCCTGCATCTGTTCTCCTTGAACGTATCAAGGCAGAAAAGGAGCGACTGATAAAAGAGGGTAAAATTAAAAAGAGCAAAAAGTCTACAAAGGCTTCTGATACGCCCCATTATGAGAACGTACCGTTTGAGGTACCAAGTTCGTGGGTGTGGACAACTTTGGGAGAAATTAGTAATTATGGCGAATGTAATAATGTTTCCGTTGATAGCATAACCGATGACGACTGGGTTTTAGAACTTGAAGATTTAGAAAAGGATACAGCAAAAATCATTCAAACACTTTCTAGATCAAAAAGAAGTATTAAAGGAGTACGGCACAGATTCAACAAAGGAGATATCCTATACTCTAAATTACGCACATATCTGAATAAGGTCTTGGTCGCACCACAATCAGGATATTGTACAACTGAAATAATGCCATTCAATTCATACTGTAATGTTTCTTCATATTATCTTAATCATGTACTGCGTTCGGCATATTTTCTTGACTATACGCAACAATGTGGATATGGTGTTAAGATGCCACGCTTGAGTACAACAGATGCTTGTAATGGCATGATTCCATTGCCACCTCTTGCTGAGCAAAAGCGTATTGTGAAAGAAATTGAACACTGGTTCTCTTTGATTGACGTTATAGAAAGTGGAAAGGAAGATTTGCAGGCAACCATCAAGCAAGCCAAGAGTAAGATTCTTGACCTTGCCAT
>UMDF01030857.1_pt1 | contig 32573 bp, 29 predicted proteins | sample 1964421 | NCBI WGS metagenome assembly UMDF01 (sample SAMEA4835987, study PRJEB28245) | human gut metagenome | biome: gut microbiome; material: fecal sample | place: Denmark | collected 2008
ATGTCGCTCACAACAACCTTTACGCCGTAACTCATCGCTTCAAGTAAGGCTATAGGCAGTCCCTCGTGGCTTGACGGCAGGCAATAGCAAAGGCAATTTGTAAGTAGTGAATGCAGTTTTTTACTCTTTATGAAGCCAGTAAGCACAACTCCATTCTTCCTCGCCATCTCTTTCAGGCTGCGAGAATAGTCGTCCTCAAAGTCTGTATCGCCAGCCAAGACCAGCTTTATATCCTCCGACGGATTTTTACTTTTTAATTGCTCATTTTTAATTTTGCAGTATGCTGCAATAAGGTGGTGCAAGTTCTTTTCCGGCACGAAACGGCACATACCAAGGATATACTTGCCTTTCTTTATGCCAAGTTCGTTGAAGTATTCGGGATAGTCGCATATTTCAGGCTGCGATACGCCGTTGTAAATCAGGTGTACGTGGCTTGTGCGGTTGTATTTTCTTTTTATCAAGTTGCGGATGACATCAGAGATAACAATCACTTCGTCGGCAAACATGCAGCCCATGCGCTCACCCAGTTTCAGCATCGTCTTTGCTGCAAATCCCCACTTGTCGCGGTCGTAGTCGGGGCCGTGGTGGGTGAAAACAACTTTCATACCCTTCATCTTTGCGTATGGTACGAGCAATGCAGGGCCGATGGCGTGGATGTGCAGGATGTCGGCTTTTAACCGCTTTGCCTCGTTAATGGCACGGAAAGTATGGATGATGGCCTCAAATGATTTTTTCTTAGGGCTGTCGATGTCCACCAACTTCACGCCTTTCCATTCTTTCAGGTCGTCCTTGGCGTAATTCGCCCTGCGTATCACGGTAACGTCAAAGCCCCGTTTGGCAATCCTCGGAAACAGCTCTTCGCAGTGGGTCTCAACGCCGCCCATGATATTCGGTATGCCACGGGTGCCGGTAACAACAATTTTCATAATTGTCTTATAATTTAAGGGAATTATGCTTATCTTTGTATCGAATGACAGGCAAAACCTATGCAACGAAATCTGACAAACATAAAAGAATATATCTTATATGTATGGATTGTCTTTTCATCCATACTATCTGCCTTGTGGCTTATTATTAAGAGAAAGTGAATTAAATGAAATTCTTTGCTTAATTTGTCTGAACAAACCAATCATAAAAAACTATCAGCTTCTTCCAATAGCTGTCTTTGCTCAAATTTTCGTTGGCAAAATTAATTGTACCCTGGCTGAACTCCGTATATGTTTTTACATCAAGTGCATCGGCTTTCAATACAGTATTTTTAAGGGCTGCGACGTTGCCGCTTTCAAACTGGAAGCCGGTCTGGCCGTCAACCACAATTTCGGGTATTCCGCCTATGCGTGCGCCGATTACGGGCGTTCCAACTGAATAAGCCTCGATTATTGTCATCGGATTGTTCTCGTACCATTCCGATGGAACTATTATGAAGTAAGCATTGCTTACCATGTCTGTCAGTTCCTTACCAGTCTTGTATCCGAGGAACGTCACATTCTTCATTCCGTTATCTCTTGCAAAAGCCTTCAGTTCTTCTTCTTTCGGTCCTGTGCCGACAACTTTCAGGCTGCATTGTGGCAATTCCTTGAATGCTTTGAGTAGTGTCATTACGCCTTTTTCATATGACAGACGGCCAAAGAACAGAAAATACTTGTCTGTCGGCATTGTCTTTGGCTCACTGACTATTGATGTCGAGAAGTTATATAGTGTGATGTTCGGTTTCGATTTTAGTGAAGGCATATATTTCTCTTGGATATTCCTTGCAAAGTTGCTGACATAGATGAAACCGTCGATATACTTTGCAGGGTTGAAAAATGCGTTGCGGAAGTATTGTTCAGCCGCCATAACCGCGCTCATCAGCTTGCTTCCCTTGCAGCACGTATGGGTGAAGCATTTGTAGAAATATCTCCCTTGGCACGCCTCGCATATCTTGCCGTTACCATCGCGGAATGTATAAGCAGGGCAAACAATACGATAATCATGAACGGTAAAAAGCACAGGGATACTGTACTTTCTTAACACGGGGAATATCGACGGCGTAATTTGCCCCCACATCAAGTGAATATGCGCCACATCAGGTTTTTCATCTATTATCAGTTGTTCTATCTTTTTAGCTGCTTCGAAATGATAAAAGTAATTTATCATGTTCTTGACTTGTTTCAATGGGCCACGCCGCGTTTCCTTTGATTCAGGGAAATACTTGCTGTAAGGCGACGGGCGGTTGTCTTTCCATTTCAGCGTGAAATAAACGACTTTGTGCCCGTGTTCCTCCAACATACGGCCTGTATTGAAGCATACTGTCTCTGCCCCACCTTTGTTGAAGTTGTAAACGTCGATAAGAAGGACTTTCATGTGACAATAAAAATATAAAAATAGCTACCGCCGCCAATGCATTTTTACATTGACCGCATGGTTCAAAATGAGTTTGGAAAAAGGAAAAAGAAATGTGTTATGCGGAAAAACATTTGTGCAAAGTATGTCAGAATTTATTCGCAAAAAGACGTTTACTGCCTAGGCAAACGGTTCTTATATGATGTTATTCCTATATTCAATTGGGAATGAGTTGACGCATATCCCCTCCCGTAGTAAGGCAGACATTTTATTTGTATTTATAGTATTTTACGCCCCCGCAATGTAAGATTTCGGCTTTCATTTTTTTCCATAGAATCTTCATATACAATTTTCTGCTGAATTTTTTAGGGTCTAACCTTTTTATTGTTTCAGGCTTTATAGGAATGTATTTTGCAAATGTATCTTTGTAAATAAGAAAATGGTGATATTCGTCTGTATCTATGTCCAAAGTCATCTTTCTTTTTTGGAAATGGACATATGATATTTCTTTTTTTATAAATTTATTGTTGGCGTTTATTGACAACAATAATAAACTTCCTTTATCATACTCGAAAATGTTATGAGCATAAACATCAAACAGTTCTTTCTCATAAAGAGGCACACGATAGTCATCATGGCGGTAATCAATGTCAAAAAACGTAAAATTATCAAATGTATTTACACCGTTTTCCTTACAATATCGCCCGAACGCCTTGTCTTCATCAAAGCAAAATGCGAGGTCGGATGAAAACGCATCTTTGTAAGTAACTAAATGAGAACTCTCATACCTATAGGCTTTCCGTATAATTTCTGTATTGCGTAGTAAGCAACAATGTCCACGGTTCCCAATCTTGTCATAGCTTTCAAGAATTTCTTCTGTAAAGAATTTCCTTAAATCCCCCCAAACCAAATCCGTGTCGCAGTAGCCCCAGAAGTCGTAATCTTTGATGTAGTCGTAAAACACTTCGCCGTAAGCAGGCTTGAAATCGCAGAGCTTATACGGTTTCTCCAACGAAATAGGAAAATCGTAGAACGACTGGAAATGGGTGCGGATTTCATCGAATGTTGTATAAACGACTTTTACATTCCTTGGATAGTCGTATTCATTCTTACAATCGGTGAAAATAAGCCAGTCTATTGTTGGATTATGGGCGCAACTGTTAAGCCATATCTCGAAGTAATTGTTGAAATGTCCGAAATATGGAATAATAAAGATAATAGATTTCATGTTATTTCCTTAAAATGTGTTTTAGCCGGAATTTGATATATCTAAGGGGCAGCGACATGAAGAGTGAATAATGTAGAGAATGCCCATCAAGCAATGAATAAAAACGGTCGTAATTAGGATTTCGTCGGCTCGGGCCATTTAAATTGTGGTTCTTTCTTTTTGCTTCTTCCATAGTGTGTGGTTCCAAGATGACACTATCATCAATCTTAGATAATAAATCTTTACCTTTTTCTGTGTTGACAATAATCAGAGAAATGCCTTTCTGTAAATCCAACTCGGATTTAGTCTGCTCAATGCCCCAGAAATCGCCTAAGGTGATATCACCTATGCGTTCCTCTTTAGCAAAAGGACAGGTGTAGCAAGATTTTCGATAATACAGTCCATGAAAAAAACCGAAATAGAAAGCATCGTTACCTGCTGTTTCAGAATATCTATTCCCATTATCAAATTTCATTGACATTCGCATCGCAGCCCATCCATGTTCCTTATCTCTGAATTGTATTTCCTTGAGCTTAGAATGATATATTTTCTCTTTATCTGCTATGTATCTGTCAACAACTTTCTTTGACGGAGTACCATGACAAACTAAATCGCAAGTCAGAAGTCCAGACGTATTCTTTCCGAGGTATGAAAGTAAACCTGCCACTTGGCAAGGTGTTCCACAAAATAAAACCTTAATGTCGTTTCGCAATAAATCCCTTATTTCACGATAAGAAGAGCCGACAGAACTTTGATAATATTTGGATTTTAGACATCGGCGCAATTCATCTTCATTATGCACCATCACATGATGCAAACTGGTATCAAGTTCTTGACGAGCAGCACAAACAACTCCTCCAATGCTGAGAAAATAGAGAGCCAACGCCTGAAACAGACCACCTGAAGTGCTATTCATTGCAGCTTCTTTATTCAACATTTGGCCTGCATAAACATTCTTTGGTATATTTAGCGGTAATGGATGATTGGCCGGACAGACCTTTACACAACGGTTGCACTCAATACATTTACTTTCGTCAATGATAGGACGAATGAATCCGTTAGTATCAGTAGAAACGGAAATGCAATCTTTCGGACAAACATTGAGACATGACAAACATCCGAAACAATCATCGGCTTTGCAAATTGTTTTCATGACAGAGCCTCCTTTAAATATCTTATTGAAAAGTCTTTTGCCTTATTCAGTTCTGTTTCGGCAAACGAATAGTCACAGGATTTCATACGGTTGAACCGTTTTTCGATAGATGATGTTTCCGTTATTGGGAAATACATATCGTGAAGTCTGGTAATTGAGAATAAGTTTTGTCTGCGGAAATCCGGTCTATTCGAGTCTATTATCAGTGAAAACAACGGGCGTTTGAATAATAAGGAAAAGACTGTGCCGTGAAATGAATTGGTGATTACCAAACCGGCATTCCTTATATAAGACAGAAATTCCCGTGGTCCGATGTCATAACGCTGTTCTAAGTCTGATATGGTAGCGTATCTTGCACGTGGAGAAAGATTTATCACTTTCATTCCAAGTTTTTGTGAAACGGTCATGGCAAAATTCACTAGTTCGTCAGAATAAATAAGGGAATAAAAACAAATATAGTTTCGTTCGTTGATATCAACCAACTGTTTTTCCCAAACCTTATCAGCTACCAATAAAGTCGGGTCGAGAACTGTCGGTATGTTTTTACCCCAGCAATCACTTAAAACCTTTGATAAACGTTCTTCGCGTGCTGACACCGCCTCAAAGTCTTTAATATAAGGGATGAGTGTGTTATTAATCAATTCTAAATCTATATCAGACCCCATGCTTGGTGCGTATGCCACTTTTTTCCCGGTAAAATTGAAAGGAAGGAAATAAATCATATCACGATCATATGTGGTAGACATTTCGTTCCAGATTTGGTCACTACCGCATACAATGGCCTTGAAGCCTTTTACATAGTTCCTAACCTTTTCAGTTGAAGATATTTCGGAAGAAGAAGTCAGATAATCATGGAGGTATTGTTCAAAAGCTTTGTAACGTTTGATATATTTCGGAAGGTGCATCATCCTTATAATTTGTGTTTTGACACCGACAGAAAGAATGCTGTATAGTTTTTTCTGTCTTTCATTCCGATAATTAATTATTTCGCTTTCATAACCTAAATCTGCAATGACCAATTTCAAGGCAAAGGCCTGAAGCATAGAGCCGTAGTTGTGGGCTGCATGAAAAGTGAGAATTCCGACTTTATCCATTTACATATACATTATAATACTTGTTGACACATTCCTTCATTGAAAAGCGATTCATATATTCTTCAAACAGAATATGTCTGTCTATCTTATCTTTATCATTTATGGCTTTTAAAACCGTATTCATGTAAGATTTTTTTTCACAATCTGGTGATAAATATCCTGTGATTCCATCTTTTATTACATTTGGAATTCCGCCGACAGGTGTACAGATTGGAATAACCTTGCAGGCCATAGCTTCCAGAAGAGAGATTGGCAACCCTTCCCACAATGAAGTCAGGCAGAAAAAATCACTATTCAATAAATAATCAGCAACATTTGTTTTTGCCCCCAAAAAGAATATGTTACAACCGCTTTTCTCTTTCAGATACAATCCTGTTGTATCAAATTTTTCACCCAATATGATGAGAATCAGATGCTTGTCTTTTAGTTTGTTGAATACATCTATAAGCACTTCTTGATTTTTTTGAACTGCAAATCTTGCAACGTGTATAAATACCAAATCATCAGTATGTCTTTTATAAGATTGTATTTCTGCTTTTACGGATTCAAACAACGTGGATTTTGTCGGCAGCGTCCTACCGTTATCTATTTTATACGCATTTCTCAAGCCATATAATTTGATGTATGAATCGTAACAGATATCGGATATTGTTACTGGAATAATCTTTTTATATTTGAATATGAAGTATTTATTGATGTATTTTTCTCCTTGAAATGACAAACATTTGTCAGCAACATTATGCAATGTTATGACAAAACGTATTTTTCTGAACAGGATAGAAGGTACAAATAATAATGGAGTTACAAGATGACCGTGGACAACATCTGGTTTTTCTAGTCTTATTATATCAATAATACCTTTTACAGCCTTGAAACATAATCCCCTTTTACATCCGATATTAATGTATTTAATTTTTGGGGAAAGAAATTGTTTATGAAATGTATTCTTTGGTGTTTCATTCAGAATTGTACAGACAATGACATCGTTGTTTTTGCTTAGTTCGTTTGACAAATCTGTCACAAAACGTTCGGCCCCACCCGCACCTAAGTTAAAGTCTATTTGTAAGATTTTCATAAGAACTTATTGATCCTGATAATTTGTAAGAAACAACTATCCAAACATTTATAGGGGAATGCAATATTTATGAATTATTGTTTCACGACTGATTTTAAAGCATCCAAATAGCCATGTCCAAATCTTAAATCGGGTTCCATATAATTACCTTCGGCCCATTCATTCCATGAGCGAAGGAAAATTATTTTATGTTCATTCTCTTTATTTTTTACTAATTCCACAGCTTCTTTTACGTGCTTTTTAAATAGTTCGGGCGTTGAGCCCGTGTATATTACAGCACGTCTTCCACCTCTTGGAGAGCGATCCCAATTGGGGATTATTTGCGGATAGCAATTCTCGCGCTTTTCCCATTCTCCAAACAGATATTTAATTATTTTTTTGTATGGATAGGTGTCTAAAGGAGCTATCCGTGGAAAATATTTTCTCAATTTAGTTTTTATCATCATAGAGACATATCCATGATTTACTTTAGTTTGGGCATTCCACTGATTGCCAATAGCGAGTGCATCAAAGCCGGAACCGAAGATCTTATCAAAATCTTTTTCCCATCCTCCGGCCAATCCAACAAAATGAATCCCTGGAAAGCCTTCTTTTTCTGCTAAGTTTCTCCACATCTCAATGAAATGAGAACAATTTGGGATACTTAATGGTGCATAGATTATAAAGATTGGTTTATTGTCAACAGTAATATATCGGTGGTCTTTAAAAGCAGGAAGCACATTATAAAAATGTGCAATTATATCATCATCCCCTGGATATTCCTGTATTATTAGATCCAGATCCTTATGATTTTGAGCAGAACTGTTCCAGGTTCTCCTTGTCCAAGAGTGGTTAGCCCATCCGAGACAAAACGGGTAGTCTGGTTTGCCGCTTTTTAATACGTCATCGAATATTTCTGCTAATAAGGTTCTACCATTACCAAACCAATAATGCCAATACATGAACCCCTCTATTCCGGCATCACGTGCCATTTGTGCCTGTTCTTCTCTTACTATGGGCAAGCGCAGGTCATAATATCCCAGATCTGCGGGTACTCTTGGTTGGTAATGTCCTCTAAATAGTGGTTTTGCTTTTCCCACATTTGTCCACTCGGTGAACCCTTTTCCCCACCATTCGTCATTTTCCTTAAACGGATGAAATTGAGGAAGATACATGGCAATAACTCTAGCTTTTTTGTCCATTATTTAATATTATTATCTATTTTGTTTTATTATTTATGCAGGAATGCCTGCTGCCACAGAATGTGGTAGTACATCTTTGCTAACCACAGAATTGGCTGCAATAACGGCTTCTTTATACCGATTGTAATATTATGAAGAATATCTTTTTTATATCCTATTCACTCTATATTTTCGCTAATAACAAGATTTTTCAAAGCTATGAACTTATTTTATAGAGCGTATTGTATGAGTGTTTTTGCATACTGTTCAACAAAAGATAATCGTAATTTGCCTGTTTATCAATGATGTAAAAGCAATATCTCGATATACAAATTATCTCATTAATATCTGTTTTAACAGTTTTCTTATTGATGGCAACCACTTAATGAGTTGGACGTTTATTATATCTTTTAGGCCATACACGTTCATAACGTGTTTTAAAGGAACTTGTCGTAGTAGTGATTGATATTTAGAAAAGTATAGAGGAAACCATATTTTGTTTACAATTAGTAAATCAGAAAAGATATAAAGAAATGCAATATATTTTCTGTACAATATATCATGTAATTGCTTATCTTTTCCCTTGCAATCGTCCATCATGCATTGATAATTATTTATAATATCAATATATAGGGGTTTCTTTGAGGATGTACATATACTATCTTCCCTTAGTCGATAGAAATAAACATATTGAGGAATATCAATAACTGAATACGCCTTACGCTCAAGTTCCTTTGATATATCATATATAAATAAGGTGTCTTCATTGTTTCTTCCTTCCATGAAAGTAATATGTTCGAACAGAGACGATTTATATAACTTGTTCCAAACAGTATAACTTACTTTCATGTCCATTGCTTTTAGCATAAATTCCCTTGCGGTAAATTTTTTCATTGTTTCAAATTCCCATTCCTTTTTGAATGGAGAATATTTACCGTCTTTGTATCTATAGATACGTCCGGAAGAAATGGCTATTGTCTTATCTTTACAAATGCCATTATATAATACTTCAATTGCATTCAGGTCAATAAAGTCATCACTGTCAACAAAACTGAGATATTCGCCACAAGCTGTTCTTATTCCTTCATTGCGTGCAGAAGACAGGCCGCCGTTTTGCTTGTGAATAACTTTTATACGAGTATCTTTTTTGCTCCAATTATCACAAAGATTAGGACAGTTATCTGGAGAGCCGTCATCAACAAGGATTATTTCCAGATTACGGTATGTTTGATGTACAATAGAATTAACGCATTCGTCCAAAAACGCTTCCACTTTATACACTGGGACTATTATTGAAATCAAAGGTAGTTTTTCCATCTTATCCGCGTATTAATGGTTCATTAGGGTTTTTCTTTGAAAGAATCTTTGCGGGAACTCCGCCAACAGTACAAAATTCAGTATCTATATTTTTTAGGACTAAAGCGTCTGCTCCAATAGTTACGTTGTTACAGATATGAATACCGCCTAAAACTTTACTTCCGAAAGACATAGTAACATTGTCACCGATAGTAGGAACTTTATTTTTCGCATGTCCAACATTGCAATTTGCTGATATGCCAAAATTCTTACCTATTACAGCCAATGGATTAATTATGATATTAAATCCGTGCCATATGCATAGGCCTGGACCAATGCAATTAAGTGGAATTTCACAACATCTTCTTGCGCACCTTCGTTTAAAGCGGTAATTTACAAAACGAGACAAAATCCTTTTGATGATATTCTTTCCCTTTGTATTGTATATATATTCAGCAATACGTAAGTGGATTTCCATTTTCCAGATGTCATCTCCAAAGAAATCCGGGATTGACTTTTTTATACCAAGCGCATTCTTGTCACTTTTTAAATAATACTTCAAATCAGAAATATTCCTAATCATCGCTTTTCTCATTTAAATCAATAAAGCCATTTACAATAGAGCAAAAATCATCATAAAACCTTTTCTGTTTGAATAACATCGCACGCTTTATGGCCGCTTTAGACATAGATATTCTTAACTGTTCATCGTTATATAACATATTAATGGCCTTAATTAGGTCATCAACTATATTATCCATTTCAACAAATATTGTTGTGTCATTATTTCCTATTTCAGGCATACCTCCAGCTTTAGTTGCTATTGTGGGCAGCCCAGAAGTAATTAATTCGAATAAAGAAAGTGGACAAGGATCGTTATGCATTGATGGAACTACACCAACATTGGCTATTTGGTGATATTTGTACAGTTCGTTATTGTTTATAAAACCAGTAAATACGATTCTACCTTTATTCCTATCTACCATACTTTTTATCTCTTGCGGATAACTGCCATAATCGCCTAATCCGAAGTTTGATGATCCCATAATGACAAGTTTCACCTTTGGATTTTCTATTTTTTCTAATGCTGTTATTAATTCCTTAACACCTTTATCTGGAACAATACGTCCACAAAAGATAAGTACAAAATCATCTTTCGCAAGATTTAATCTTTTGCGCAGATTATTTCTCTCTTCAATGGTTATTCTTTTATTTGTGAAGATTTCTGTATTAATACCATTGAATACTGTTTTTATACGTTCTTTTGGTAGACTGGTGCCACGACTATAATATTGCCGCATAATGAATGTGCTGACAGTTATTATATTCCCATATGTTTTTTCGAGAATTTTGGATGCAAATACATTTGCGTGCAAGTGAATCGCCAGTTTATTTTTTCCGATTAACCGTGCAGTAGTATTACAAAAACTAGTACCAGCACATTCTCCTATTATAAAATCGAATTTGTTTCTATTTTTAACAAGGAATCTATTAACAGGAGATGTAAGGTAGTCAATAAAAAAACAATCTTTTCCGAACCAGTGTTGAATATGCCACTTTATTTTACTATTCAAACGTGAAGCGAAAGCACCGTCGTAACTTTTTAAGTTTACAAATTTTGTATGGCTGTATAATTTTTGCTTAATTATGGCTTCTTTATCTGGACAGGTTATTACAATTATATTAAACTGCTGGGCTATTTCATTGGTTTCAACAATCATCTGAATAAGCCTCTCCACAGCTCCACCCTTAGTATCAGGTACAGGTAAAACGCCAGCAGAAACAATACATATAGTACGTTTTCCGCATTCTTTAATTGATAGCTTTCCCATTATGTTGCGTTGTTTTTATATCTCGCAAATCATTTTGTGACAACAGTAAGAGAATACAAAAGAAGAGGAACGTCTTTTCAAAAGGAACTTCTATGGCTGAAATGAATATCATTGTTAACAAATACACAATGATTGGATATTTATACCAGTCCTTTTCTGAAACTTGTTTCGCTCCAAAATATATAATCATAAAAAAAGACAAACAGCCCAAAATACCTATATTTAAAAAGACCTCGATTATTCCATTTTGAGGATTCTCAACACCTGTATAGAACAAACTTATAAGTCTAGAATTTCCATTTCCAAATCCAAACCAAGGATTTGTCTCAAAAGCATTCATAATATTTTGATATATTCCCAAGCGACCGGTTAATGTTAAATCCTCACCGAGGACATCAACAATAAAATGTTGCACAAAGGAGAATTGCAATATATATGTGGAAAAAAAGAACAAGCCTAAATCTATTACAAGTATTGAAATAATTAGAAAACTATCTGATGATAATTTCATTCTAAATCGTTTTGGCAGAAAAAAGGAAAGAAACAGGAATAAAATCGCACCTGTAATCATTGTGCTACATTTCGTATGTACACTAACCGCAAATGTTATGAATATCAAACACAGCAAATACACTTTTTCTTTTACAGTCCGCATAGAAGGGTGCTGTAAAAAATATAATGCACACATATATATATTGTAATAACAAACCTGAAATTTAGTTCCTACAATATAACCGCCAATAGAATCCCCTATTACCGTATGAGAAAATGCATCAAAGTCTATCAATATTAATCCCAATAAAGATAAACGCCATAGATAAAATAAGAACAGCTTACCTTTATTTATCTTTGATAAATGTTCAATAAAAATTGAAAAGGCAAATAGAGAAATAGAAAAATATATAGTTGATTTAGGAGAAGTAATACCATAATATGTAAATATTTCGCCGTCTCTAATTCTTGTTGTTATATAATGCCCTATGGAATCTGCATTTAAAATGATAGAAATTATACTTATTATGCAGAATGCAAAAATAGATATATTAAACCATTTAAAATTTCCACTAAAAATATTGACTATGTTCTTTCTATAATAGAATATCATTAATAGAATCATTAAATTCTTTATCCAACCATCATATGTTGGATTAGGAATAACAATTTGAGTGGGGAAGAACAATAACCAATAAATAAAAAAAGTAAAAACAGAAATAATTCTATTATTCATACTATCTGCTCAAAGATTTTTGGGTTGTATATTATCATTCAACCATATTTGGGATTTTCTCACTAATTGTTGAATAATGTCATTTATTTTAGTATAGTCAATGATGTCTATATTATCAACCTCCTTCATTACAAAATGATTGGATAAGGATATTCTCACTAAAAAGTCCTCCATCCTTGAGTTGTTATTTTGCTTATATAATGGGAAAGTATAAAATTGCTTATTAAATATAACACTGAATGCTGTTCCATGGAATGACGTGCATATGATGAACTGGGCGTCTCGAATCCATTCAATAAATTCAACAGGCCCCGCATTATTGATGTTGTAATCAGCATAAGGACAGAGTTTAAAATCATTTATGGAATAAATCTTCCAGTTGTTTTCCTTGGCTATTCGTTCACTTAGTTTTTTAACTTCTGGATGGTTCATATCTATATCATAAACCAAGAGGTACTTTTCTCTATGATGGCATTTACACAGTTTTTCCCATTCTTTATGCTGTAATAAAAAAACAGGATCCAACACTTCAATAGCCTGATAACCTAAATCTCTTACTATACTCACTCCTGATTTTTCTCTAACAGATATTGAGTTGAATCGCTTTAGGTGTTGTGAAACAAAATCTTTGAAATCGTGTGGAATGTCACTTGTTCCAAATGATGCGGCATATGAAATGCACCGGGAATTTTCGGGAGCAAAATCACAATAGTATGCGGGATCTTGTCCATTTCGTGCGTAAACATTCCATATTTGATCGCTACCGGCAATATATGTATCAGCTTGTGGTACTACTGTTTTTAAATCTTCGATGTCTCGATATACATAGTTCGTACAGATTAACTTGTCCTTTTTGAAAAGATTAAATGCTTTTTTTTTCTTATAGAATAAGAAATCCTGTCTGTGTTCCGGTACACGCAAATGGTCATATAAACCTATTAATGGTTTTATGAATGGTATTCTTTGCACAATTTTATTCAGCCTACCTTGTGTCCTATTATATTCAAAGAAATTCAGTCGGTTAGTTTTATAAATAGGAAGATAGTCAATGATTTCAACATCATATCCTTGTTGCTGGAGATATTTTTGTAAAGCATATGCTTGTAACGATGCGCCATAATTGTTTACATCATGACACGTTATTGTTTTTATAACCATAACAGAATTTATAAATTTAAAAGTTTATACCGCCACAAAACGTTCTATACGTTCTAATACCGATTCGGGTTAAACATAAGGATAAATATATTCTTCAAATTAACATTAACGAACCGGAATAAATATCTTAATAAATCTTTTAACCATAACTTTAATCTCACCTTTTATTCTTTGTTTGTTTTTTATATAGTCGTACTTTTTTATAATATTCCTCAGACACGTATTATTTGCACATAATGTTTTCATTATTACCATATATGTTTTTATTCTTTGTGGGCATTTTTTCATCTGTCCCTCCGCCACGACTTCAAAAGGATGTTTCACCAACGTACAATTACACTGATGCAGCACTTCGTCTCCCTTCTCCGTGAAGGCTATTGCAGCGCTCACGCCGTCCTCATTGTTCTTGTAGGTCTTACCCCATAAATCGCCGATGCGGATATCGGCTGATGAGTGGTCGTACTTGAATTTGCACTTGTCATAGCAGGCCTTGCCAAGACACGAATCACTGAGAAACAGGCGGTAAAACGGGTCGCCTTGTGACAGTCTTGAATTATAGAAACCTTTTTTTTCCCTTATTAACATATTGTAAGAATCGTGCCAGTCAACTTTCTCGCTGGTCTTTTCTCCGTCCATTGACATCGCCCAAGAGTCATGCCATCCTGTGAACTTATTGCGCCAAGAGGCGTATGTGATTTTTCCTATTTTCTTTTCCACCTCTGCCACATATTTTTTCCAAAGCCACATAGACGGCACGCCGTGGCAGAAGAAATCCATTAATACGAAATTATCCTCACAGCGAAACTTCCGTATGTACCGTCTAAAGGAGTCAATCTGGCAAGGCGTTCCCGTTACTAGGTATTTTTCTTTGCGGTTTATGCCCTTGAAGCCATCGACTGTGTAACTCTGGATGTATTTGCTTCCTATTGACGGTATAAGTTCTTTAACGGTTGTAGCGATATAATGCTCGGCACGGTTTGTGTCAGGGGTATATCTTACACCGCATACTTTATATCCTTTGTCCATCAATGTTCGACCGACCTCGAAGCCAACACCGCCAGAGGAACATTTACGGCGTACTTGTGCGTCGTTGCTCCATGCGGCATAACTTTTTATATTGGAAGCAGTCAATGCCAACCCTTCATGTGAATAGGAGCAAACCTCCGTACACAGACCACAGTCTGTACACTTGACCGCATCAGTAATTTGCGGTTCATAGAAGCCGTCGGCATTAAGCCTTATGTCTATAATATGACGGGCACAAACAGTGGCGCATACGCCACAGCCAAAACAGTCTTTTATGTTTGAGATGTTCATTTGTTATTTCTCTTAAACTTTTTCTTGATTATCCCGACGACTTTTTCACGAAGCTTTTCACGTTCGTGCTTGTTAAAGCCGAGGTAATACCCCAAGATTAAAGTCGATAATACGGAAAGGATACAAACGGTAAAGAACCTGACAACGACCAAGTCTATTTCCGAATAGGCCAATACTGGTAAGACAACCGACAATATTGTGACTATGTAAACCCGTATTGTCACACTTTTCAGGAATTTGGCCATTGGAAAATCCATAATCCTCACAAGCATGTAAAGACGGGCTATGTGGCAGACGAACTCTACGGCAAAAGCTATGACCATAGCGTAATATGGCTCTGCTCCCAATCTAAATGCCACATATACAATCGGTAATGTGAGCAATGAAATACCTCCTACGACAATCTGGTAATCACGGACTTTACCCGATGCGTGCATGGAGATGATCAGAGGGTTGGACAGGGTGTTCAATAATGCCGTTAATATCGCAAGGCGAAGGAATATCGCCGTATACTCAGGAACCTCTTTTAACCATATTCCCAGTACTAATGGCGCTTCAACAGCGACAGGCAAAGATAAGGTCAGTAAAAGAATGTAGGATACCTTCGCGCCCCTGAACACCAGCTTGTACATGTCTTCCCTGTCATCTGCAGCGTAATTCTTTATGATTTGTGGATTCATTGCCATCTGGAAATTGCTTACGAAACCATTAATTTTTCCAAGGACCTGGTAAGCGATTCCACGTGCAGCGTTGACAGCTGGGCCAAAAAACATGTTGAGCACCACATTTACACCTTGCTCTTTTGCCACACCTGCCAAAGAGCCGATAAGGTTCCATCCTACAAACGAAGTCACCTCCTTACCATATTTGCGGTTGAACTTCCCTGTAAAGCGGCATTCGGAAAACTTCTTTCTGCAATAGAGGTAATAAGCCGCAATCAAGGCAATCTGCACCAAAGCCATCAATGCGGCATAGACTATGAGTCTGTCAAACGGGGTTATTACGATTACATAGCAAATGGCAAGTTTTAGCACTGCGTCTATTATGGAGAAATAGGCGAAAGCAGACATTCTCTCGTATGCAATAAGCGCTCCGTTGTATGGAACGTTGATAACATTAAGTACAAACACAAGCAGTGAAAACTGGAACACCCAATTTGCCGCCTCATACCTATTTGGAGGAAAATTCATGTAGTTGTTCAAGAACCAAGAGCCTAATGTCTCACCAATAAAAACAATGACTAATGCTAAAAGTATATGAATCATCAGCATTGTGCTGAAAATACCCTTAACATCGCCATTTTCACCTTTGCCTATTTCAAAAGAAAGAAACCTTTGCGTCGCCGTTGTCATGGCGCCGCTTATCAACGAGAACATCGTCACAAAACCGCCCACTACATTGTAGATTCCAAAGTCAACTTCCCCTAATTTGTCCAGTATGACACGGCTTGTGTACAAGCCAATGAACATCATTAAGAGCATGCGGAAGTACAGCAACAGCGTGTTCTTGGCTATACGTTTGTTGTTGGCTGAAGTTGTTACCATAATTAAAGTAAGAACTATTCTTCTTCAACTTCTGTATTGTCACCTTCATTTATATCATGTGGCATGCCTGTCAACATAGACATAAAGTTTTCCAATGTTTGGCGACGATAGAACTTGACAAAGGCTAGAAATGAAATGTAGCTGAGGATAAATAACAAGAACAATTCTCCTATTAAATTCCAAGCAATGTCATGAAGATAGAATTTGCAAATAGTATAAATACCAAAAATGAAGAACGTATCAAATAACATACAGAATATAAAACTCATACATCTAAGGAAACCGTATAATGCAATATAATTGTCCACTTTATGTTGGCAAGCTGGAATATTCAAATAAACATAATGCATGATGATACGGTGATAATCACATTCTTGATTAACCTCGGGAAGATTTAAACCTATTCTTTTCGCCAGTTCTTGTTGTCTTGTTTTAATTCCGCTTATTAAATAATCATCTAAAGGACGAATGATAAATTGATTCATATTTAATAAATAGCCTATAGTCGTTGTCGTAAGAGAGATAGGTAACAATATTAAAAATATAAATAAGTAAACTATCCATACAAATGTAGATTTTATAATCTTCATTGGTTTCCAAGAAGAATCTACTTTTACTTTGAAATAGTTGGCCCACAATTGTTCATATTTAGGTCTTTCTTTCTGTAATAGATATTTAGATGGATAACCGAAAAATCTATTAGATAAAATCTCAATAGTCAAAGATGAAACATAAGAAACAAGATGTCCAATTATATAGGCTATAATTATAATCAATACGGATTTCTCAAAACTGAATTTATTGTCAATTTCGTCAATTGTATTACATAAAACATTAACGCGTATTGCCTGGAATAAATCCCAACGACAACTGTAGAAATAATAAAGTATATACAAAACCGTTAACCCAGGGAAAAGATATCCCATGAAATCATATATGGAAAAAGGATTCTTTTTCATAGCATTAACCTATTGCATTTTCGCATTCATTCCCTGTTTGGTTTAGTCGTTTTTCTGTCTTTTGTACAGCATATCCATATATAGGAGTTTCAGGTAACTGATCTAATAATTTTTCATATTCTTTGTGCTGGGCTTTATCAATAATCCTATTAACGAAAAAATGCGTCGTGACAATACAAATGTCACATTTCGTGTTTCTTTTAAATTCGTTTATTAACTCTTTTCTAGAACCAACAACCTTATCATTGTAAATAAAAAACCAATCAGGTCTAATCCTATTTGTTACAAAAACAATATTCTTTTTATCACCCTTAATATGCTTTTGAATTTCATTCCATACAATATAGTCATGATACCTTATTCTCTTATCTTTACATGAATCATCACATAAATATCCAGGAGGAATCTCATTTGCATATCTTTTTGATGCTTCGCCAAATAATTGTTTTAAATCTGCTTCATCGTATTCAATTCCAATTTTATCTTTAGGATACAAATCATCTATCGATGATATAATGCTATCATTTTTGTTTTGTAACGTATCAGTCAAGTCTTTTGATTCTTGATCTAATTTTACTTTTAAATCTTCAATAAACTTGTTCGTTTTTTGCATTAGTTCATCCCCAATATAGGGATGTGTACATTTATTCTCTACGTTCTGCTTGAATAAGGTTAGGTAGGACAATGTTGATTTTACTTGATCAATCTGTTCTATAAGAACTTTATGCATTAATTGGTGGTATAACCAAACAGAATCGTAAGGTAGCCATAGGTTCTTTTTTATATTTTCTTTTTGAAGCAATTCTATAAATTTTTTGTTTTCACTGATTCTGAATAAATCTAACAATAAATAAGCATCCATTACAATCAGTGCACCTTGTTGGAAATCTAAAAAAGAATTTTGAGCTGAATGATAAAAGCCTGGAAAATATTCTTTCATTATTTTACCAAATTTTCCTTTACCCATTGATTATTAGCTAAAACTTGCGTCCATGCTGCAGCTTGCCCACTTTTTATGACAATCAGCCTATCAGATAAATCCATATAAAGGCGTAGATAGTCACGTATTTCAACGGTCGATTTATTACTGACAACCGCCCATGTGGATTCTGTCAGTTTTCCCCATGACGGGAAGTTTTTTAAAGCGTTATATAATGAATTATAGTCTCGCCCTGGTTGGCATAAGTCATAGCTTACAATATAGCAATGATATTCATTCATTTTTATAAATTAAACTTAAAATTAAACCTCTTAACAATGTCAATACAATAGAGCGATATTGATAAAAGTTAGTTTTTAGTTTCAAATTTCTCCAATATACTCAACGCATACAGCACACCATAATCCTCGTATGCTTCAACTTCTCCAATCTGTCTTGCAGTCGTTGCAACTATGTCACTGGAAAATTCTCATTTCTGATGGCATTGATGATTGCCTCCATAATATCTTGACAAACACGATCATGGCTATAAACATCATTGAAATGGTCGTAATGCTCATCTTTTACGAGTAAGCGTCCAATTCTGACATACCCCTGTTTTTAAGTGGCATGTCCAAAATAGGATTAAAATTTGTATTATATTTATAATTTCTTGGCGCTTATACCGATGGTTGATGGCACAAGCGCTTACGTATTTGTTGACACTGTTGAATTTAAGACGATTTATATTTTTTGTGTTTGAAATGATGACAGCCCATATGAATCATACCGATAAACGTTGCAAAACGGTCTAACTCCACAAGCTGCCATCACTTGTATTATTATAATTGCCTACACACAATCTTTTTTGTTATATTTATGAATAATCTCCCGTTTGAGATTAATGTTCTTCCATCTTGGTTTCAGGAGCAAGCCAATTCAGGAAGTCAAGAATGTTCGGTTCGTCAGTATAGAAACCGTTTATGTCCTTCTCGAATTCCCCGTAAAGGTCTTGATAGAGGGTGTATCTCTTCCCGAACTTTGTGGTGAAGAATTTATGTTTTGCATCCTCTTCCTCATCCTCATGTATGTCGTTCCAGAAAATGCCGCTGTACCATAAGTCGAATTCGTTTTTATCCAACCAAACTACAGGGCCATTGACATATGTTTTTCCGAGATATGTTACAAGCTGGCCGACAAAACACATATCCTCAATCTTTCTTTTTGAGACATAGGTAGGGAATATGACATCAAGGGTGGTATTATCCTTTTTCATTATCGTCACTATATTTCCGTCATCCTTGCTTCCCAACGGCAGGTAAGAGTCAAGAGGCTGTGGTTTTATGGTTTCCAGGTTAGCAATCACGTCCTTTCCGTCAGCATCCATCTTGAAACTCTCGACAATTCTTGAAAGCAACGTGCCGCCTTCCTTGTCATGCCAATTGAAAGCCAAATCCGATTCAAGCATTTCCTTTGCCTTGACATTATCCCCTCCGGCAAGTTCCAGGAATGCGTCTTTTCTGAATTGTAGGTTGGGGTATATTTTCCTTACTGTCTTGTCCTGAATGGCGAAATAAAGAGCTACATCTTTCAACCTTTGGAAATCACCTGACAAAACACATTCCTTAATCCACTGTTTCAGGCTGCTTTCGGGTGCATTGGGGATTGCTTGGGTAAGGGTATTATAAAGTAGGTTCGTGTCTTTTTTGTTACCCCCTAATTTGTCAATCCAATAAAAAGCCATGTTACCCAGACTCCTGTACATGACTTCATAAGTGCAGCCTATACTTACGGAGGCGGTATCTTCAACAATCATAACCAATTGTAGCAGGTAATATTCGTTCATGTTTCTGGCACTTCTTTTTACAATATCGTAAAGTTGCTTGTAGACACCGTAATAAAAAGCTACGTCACTGTCAACATTCATGGTGGGATGATGAAGTTTCTGCCACCTTTTCTTGAATATGTCTTCAGAAGTTATGGTTATATTTGAAGATTGGTTATTATGCCGCTTTTTCACTGTCTTGCCTCCTTAACTTCATTTTTCCCTTTTCACGTCCTCACCTTTCCACCTTTTTTATATATGCAGCCAAACAGTCCTAAGATACCTTCTCCAAACGGCAAGATGTGTCGTGGTGTTGATTTCCTTACAGATGTCGGTGCAGGTTTTTATTAGTTCATATTTCGCTTCGTTGATATTTTCTTCTGATTTTACAGTTATTGCCATTACATTGAGAGAGTCTTCGCCAACCTTGAATTCCTTTACCGCTTTTACATTTGATTTTTCGTTGGTAAGGATATTATATAAGGTAGGGGCGTAATTGTGGAACGACTCTATCAGCTTTTCATTGCTTACTTCTCTTTCAGGATTTTCAGGGTTGTTCGTCGCTTGTATTTTTATTCCTTTCACCAATTTCTCGTTTGCCTTTCCTGCCGTCATAAAGTATTCGTCCAAGAAATAATCCCAGTTAGCAAAAAGAGTGAAATTATCGTTCTCCTTGTCTTGTATTATCCCAATGTGGGCATAATAAGTAGTCGTAACCGTTTCCTCTTTTTCCTTACTTGGATAATATACCTGCTCCGTTATATCTACTTTCCTTATTATCTCGGTGAAGTTGGTATGTTTAAGTTCAGCCTCGTCTTGACCTTCATTCATTTCAGCACCGGGAGTAGGGGTGAGGAATGGACTGACTATGAGCTTTTCCCAGTTGGCTTTCACATAACCTGGATTGTCTTTCTCGTAACGGATTAAGTTCAATATCAGTTCGGCGTTCTTCGTATCAAGTTTAGCAAACCTTTGACTTAACTCTTTGTGCCCTTTATTATACAAACTTTTGCAAAAATCAACCAATGAGGGCTTTATTGTAAGTTCTTCGATAAATTCATAGAGCATAGGAAGCGTCTTTTCGCCATAACCGCAACCTTGGATTAAACCTATCAACAAATCAACAGCCCTTTCCTTTATAGTTCCTATTGTTTGCCTGTCTCCTTCTGCATTGTGAACCCTTACTACATGAAAATTCCAGATATTAGGTATTGATACAGCCCTGTCAAGTCCTTTCAAATGATATACAAGCCTTTTGTCCCTCCTAAACTTGGTGATGTATCCTTCAGTTCCTGCAAGTGGGCCGTCGATTACTTTTACTATGTCGTTCGGCTCGTTTGTTTTGGGGTTGAATGCGTAGTCGGTGTAAGGACGTTCGAGTGGTATTGCAGTGTCCGGGTAATTCTCGTTGTAATCCTTGAGTTGCCTCATCTGGTCTTCTGGGATTACGCTCATCGACGCTTTCTTTCTGTTTTCCGTCTTTCTTTCGTATTGTATGAACTCCTCAATTGAATACCGCCCGAGAAAATCCGCCAGTGCTTTCTGTGTTGCCAGGACGAATACGAAACCAGAGAATAACGGGCCTTTCTTCATTTCCTTGCCTAAACTGACATCGACTGTAGTACGGTCAGGGGCGTATATTTCAAGTATGTTGCTGTTCTCCGCCTTGTATTTCTCCAGAAGTTCCACGGTAGCTTTTTCACGGTGGGGCCTGGTACGGACGATATACCAGCGGTAATCTACGTTGTTCAGCTTGTCCTTCATTTGTGTGTCGGAAAAGTAAAAGGGCGGATTTATATCCAGGACGAAGTGGCGGGACTTAACGGAAAGAACATTCTCCACGTTCCTCTCATGACAACCGCATGAAAGTTCCCAAGTACCTTTTCAAGATAAGAACCTGCGTCTTGCAACTGTCTTTCATTGCTTCCGCTTGCATTTATCTTTCAGGCTTAACGGCGGCGTCCAGGACGAAACTCAGCAGCGACGGCCGGCCGTTGTTATGTGGCAAGAAACACGGAACGTTTTACGCTCCATCATCATATTATCCATACCACAAGATTATTGCATTCCTTTATCAATTAAGTCTCTTTCTGGGTGGGGATTTGTCACCGCTTTATAAGTATAAAACCTCCACTCGTGTGCAAAGATACGAAAAACAGCGGATTTACGGCACTTTCGGAGGACTTTTTTGATGAAAAATTTTCTTTTGTGTTGGACTAAAACGCGCATTGTTTGACTAAAAACCAGCAAGCCATAAACTAACGTGTTGATATTAAACACTTTACAGCAAAACACCGCTTCATACTTATGAAATCTCCACGTTAGTAAAACATTTCCACCCCGTTTTTTCACTTCAAAATCCTGCCGAGAAACCGCTTGTTCGCCCTCATTACGGTAGAGTTGTCTATGGTCGAGAGGTAGATTTGCGTAGTCTTTATGTCACTGTGTCCCAGCCCTTTACCCACTACCGTTATATCGTTACCCATGTCCCTCATTATCGAAGCCCAGGAATGCCTTGCCACGTAGGTAGTAAGCGGAATATGAAGCCCGGCCATTTCTCCGATTTTCTTCAGGTTTCGGTTGACGTTGTGCTCCGCTTTTTCGTATTGTTTCCTTTCCGTACCATCCTGTTTGGTTATGATGGGCAATAAATAAGGTGTGTCTTTCGTAAGGTGTGAGTAGGCGTCCACTATCTCCTGCATCGGCTTTTCCCAGCTAATCGTGAGTGCCTGTCCCGTCTTCTTACGTGAGTATTGCAGCTGCCCGTTCCTTATGTCTGACTTTTTTAGGTAGGCAATATCAACGAAAGACATTCCCTGCAAGTACAAGCTCAACATGAACATATCACGGGCAAAAGCAAGAGGAGAGCCGTCCTTTAGGTTGAGTTTCCTTATTGCCTTTATCGCGTCGATTGATATGGCACGCTTGGTTGTAGTAGCGAAGCCAGTGAACACATGACGGAAAATATCCCTGTCATCGGTCAATCCCATATCTACAGCTTTCAAGTACAAGGTTTTAAATGTTCTAAGGTAGCACGAAGATGAGTTCCTTTTCAGCCCCTTATTCTTCATCCATGCCTCGTATTGGTTTATTACGTCTTCATTGAGGTCATCGAAAGTAATATCCTTACCGTTCCTGAAAGAAGAGAAACTGGCCAACGAATCACGGTATGTCTTTGCGGTGCCGTACCTTTTTGCAGCAGTCTTCTTTGTTATCATCGAGCGTATGAAGTTGAATAAAGTAGGGCATTCCGGTTGCCTGTTGTATTCCGAAACGATGTCGTCAACAGTGTAGTCCGCCTTTTCCTTATCTTTTTCGGCTATAATCTTGGTAAACCGCTCCAAGCTCCATTTCAACTTTGAGGCCTCCATTTCAAGATACGCCTTCCTTTCCTCCGTACCTCTGGTTATTACCGATGAAGAAACGCTGTCCCACTCAGACGTAAATACACGGCAATCGGTGAAGACAGTCCTCGCCACCCTCTTGTGTATAATCTGAAAATACAAAGTTCCTTCCTTGCCCTCTACCGTTGATGAGCGAAACTTTATCCTTACCGATGCCATATACCTTCGTTCTTGTCGTTGATTATCCGTTGTTTTACTTGTCTTATTTTCACGCTTTGCAAAAGACCGTCAATTGGTTGGTAAAAGGCCATCAATCACCACTCAAAAGACGGCAAATCGCAATGCAAAAGGCCGTGAATTGAAACCCCTCCCCACCACGCTTGTCTGGAGAATGACAGGGAGAGGCAGTTAGAGTCAGGTCAAGTGGATTTCAAACCGTTTACAATTTCCACATCTTCATCTCGAGGTTTTTGATTTCCTCGTCAGTCAAATCCCTCTCAGGAAACTTTATCGTATCCGTAAACTCCTCGAAATAGTAGAAACCGTCAAGTTTTTGTCCGATTGCCATTCCTTGTTCGAACAGCCAACGGACATTATTACCATAAACGGAAAACATACCTGTTCGGCATGACCAGAAGAAAAAGTAACCTTCTCCTATATCCGCCAAACTGTACATTTTTTGCAAAAAAACATCAGTGAAAACAGCCGGACTTTCATAACCAATACTTTCAGGTGCGATGTATCCCAACCCGTTTTGAAGCCTGCCACCTTTAAGACGAAAGTGCTTTATTGGAATCATGAACACGCTGCCTTTATGTTCCGGAACGACTGTACAGACATATGCAACATAATCATCACCCATATCTATAGGAATACTGACAGCAATGAATGAGTCTGCATCTGTCATACTCTGAAAATCAAAATCTTCAGGATTGCTGCGTACTATGTCTCTAATATTTGCCATTAGTGTCTTATAGTTGCTTTTGTATTCCTCCACGACCTCGCTCATTGAATTGTATTCCGTTTTGGAACTTACCGGGTATTTGCGTCTTTTCACCGTCGTCTTGTTGTTTTGGCTGCCTGGGAAACTGTTAAATTGCGACTTGAATAAATGTTTTTTTTTCATAATCGTTCTATTTGTTTAATTGTTTTTTGTACTAAATACTTTATTCTCAATTAGTTACATTCATGTACTCTTGGAAGTACAAGGACATAATGGTGGCTTGCAAGGACAGGTGGTGGCCTTATCCTCGCCCTAATATCTACTTTAAACATACCAGGGATTTTTTATGGGAGGACGCCGGATGTGTCCTCCGGAATGTTAAACGAATGGAGGCAACAATAGCTTGCTCCTTGCCTTGGAGTTCCTTGTCCTGTAGTCGTACAGGGCCTTGTCCATCATCGGGGAATCGGTGAAGCGCCTGTTCTTGGCCAGCCTTGCCCATCCTTGCAGCACCCAGTTCATTATCCCGGGAAGTTCGGCGCTTGTGATTTTCCTGGCCAAGTCCGGGTCTATCCTGCTCTTGGGGATGCGGACGTTGAACGGGGCTATGAGGAAACGCCTGAAGAAACCGTTGGAGTTGTCCCTCGTCCTTGGCAGCTCGTTAAGGCAGAACATCATCCTTGCATAGTCTGTCAAGGTGGCCACGTCCTTGTAGAGTATCTTCGTGCTGATAGGCTCTCCGCTCGCTATACGCTTGAACAAGTCACCTGCAAAAGCGTTGGGTGCTACATCTGAGCAGGTGTTGAGGAGTTTCCCCGCAAGATTAGACCTGCTGTTTGCCCCGTACTCGCCGCAAAGGTCGGACAATGACTCGTGGGATATGTTGCCTTTTCCCACCAAAGCCTCGATGATGTCTACGAAAACCGACTTACCGTTGCATCCCGACCCGTAAAGGAAGAGCACTTTCTCCAGCTTTAGGTTTGGCATGAAGAGCCAGCCTATGTACTCCGCCAAAACCATCCTGCACTCTTTTTCCGGCACGACCTCGTTTAGGTAACTGAAGAACATGGGACATTGGGCACTTGCGGAATAGCCGTAGGGTAGCACGTACCTGAAATAGTCCTGCCAGTTGTGCCCGCCGAGTTTCATCGTCCCCAAGTCCAGCGTGCCGTTCATGAAGTTTATCTTTCCGGTGGCCTGTTTCACGTTAAGCATCATGGCAGTGTATGGCATTTGGGCGGCCAATCCGTTAACAGTCTCCTTCCTTGAAGCAAGGCAATAGTCCCCGCAAAGTTTGGCGAAGGCATACTTCATGAAGACCTTGAGTTCATGCTCCTCTATACGTTCCCAATGAAAGCCGGTAAACAGGCACATGTTCCCGTCGAAGTAAACGAATGGATAGCCGGAGTTCATGGCGGCTTGGTTTATCTCGTTGCACACGATGTGGTATTCCGCACTTTTGCCCTTGAATGCGTTTGGCTTTGGATGCAACAAGTTTATTATGCCGTTAAGAATTCTATTCTTCATATCCGCTTTGTTTTAATTGTTTTTGCCAATTTCCAACAGTGATATTGCAAGTTTCCACGAACACATTGTCGTTACAAAGCATCCCTTCGTCCTTCAAAGCGAAATAAAGATTAATGTCCCCGGCAATTACCAGCTTCCTGTCTATATCGCAATCCAATCCGGTAACAATGTCGCCGTTATCGTCCACTATGCTTTCCTTGTGACTTTTCAGCCGGCATAAAGCGTCATGGGCATGGATGACAATGTTGCCCCTGTAGCACTTGAGGATGCCACGAAGCCTGTTTATGACCCCGTTGTCTATGTTCTTGGGGTGTTGGGGGAGGCAGACTATGAATCCGCCCTCCCGTAATTGATTGAATGTCATCATCATTGGTTCGTAGTGGTTGTCTTGTCTGTTGCCATCAGTCTGTCAAAGAGTTCGGAGAGCTTTGACTTGACGAATCTGCCACGGTCAGTCCCCTTGAAGCCCTCAATTTCATCAACCATATCACGGTCAAGTCTGGCAACGAACTCAATGAGTGTATTCAAAGCATATTCTTTGCCTTTGGCGTTTATGAGTTCGTCACGTTTGTCAATAATCCATTCGGGAAAGAACTTGCATCCTAGTATGTCAGCCTTGAAATGTCTCCTGAAAGCCTCGTACAGTTGCTTGCCGTCGTTAAAGTTCGAGCCGTCACTGATTTTCTTGTAAACTTCATCTGCTTTCACGTCTGAGCCTGAAGCCTTGATGAGCTGTGTTTTCGTAGGGACCTTCCTTTCGAGCCTTGCCCATTGCCAGGCAGCCGTATCACCGCCTTCATGCGACATTTTCTCTACCCATACAAGCATCTTGTTCTTGGCAGCGTCATCTTTCGCCATTATCAGGCTTGAGAGGTAGGCCTGCCCGTCCCAGGGAGCCGTCACGATGTTGGATTGCCTTAGCAGCTCGTAAATAGGTATCCCGTCATTAAGCGGAAGGGTGAAATAACATTTAATCCAGTCCCCTTCGGCCCTTTTCAGGTTGAGTTCCTTCACTGCGACGAACCTGTGACCTCCATCGACTATTACAAGGATTTTGTCAACTCCCGGTGTTTCCAGTGTTACTTGCCTGCCATCCTCGTCTATGACTTCAAGCCCTTCATTAAGGCATTTCCTTGCTTCCACAATCATGCAGGGAGATACGACTCCGTACTTTGATATAGATTTTTTCTTTTTGTTAAGAGTCCTCCTTTTTTGCGCCCTATTCATTCTCAACGTTGCGAACCTGTAGCCTTTTGAGCGTAAATCCGATTCACCGTAAATGGTAAACTTTAACAAGTCTGCAACTTTTGTTTTTAATTCATTTGTCATCATAAATTGTTTTTTTAATTTTAAATAAAGTTCCTGCCGCTGCGTAAGCGGTTGCCTTCTCTGAGTGAACAGTCGAAGGACTAATACATTGTTTTATTTTCATAGTTACCCATGAGTTTGTCTATATCAGACTTCTTGTAAAAAGGTTTACGTCCACACTTAGTATTACAGAGATAGCCTGATTTGTTCCACCGCCACAAAGTGTTTGTGGACACTCCTAGCATTTTCGCCACTTCTTTATGCGTGAGATACACTTCCGATGCATTCACGTCTTTTTCCATTGCCAAGACCCCCTCAATTTCTGATTGGACGAGTTCCCTTAGGTCATCGACATCAACCATCATCAATGAACTTGGCCTTATCTTTTCTTTTGCCATATCAATTAATATTTGAGCGGTTTCTTCATACGTTCCTGCCTTAGGTTATACCCAACCGTACTTTTACCGCTTATTTAACTATGTCCCAGTATCAACGGCATAAAGGCAGGGCTGCCGTATCAACTTCGACGGGGCAAAGGTAGTGCATGCTTTTTTATAGACCTCGGCAGAATTGAGATTTTACGCCGTTGGTTGATTAACATTGATCAACGTTGTTCAACATTGAATTCAACGCACAGTGCTAACAAATATGTAAAATACTGACAATTAGAGTATTAGGCGTATTTAAAGACCTGATTTTACCATAAATGTAGAAAATCTCAATGTTTTTCAATCCGGTAATTATCATTCAACAAAAACCTTATTTCATACTATGAAAATCATAAAATTTAAGAAAGTCACCTGCATTATTCAAAATAAATAATTATCTTTGCATAATAAACACCAATAAATAATTTGTAAATGAAAAACCCGTTCATCATAACAGGGAACATACCTGAAAAATATTTTTGCGACAGACGTGAAGAGGCTGCAAAAATTGTACGCACCTTGTCAAACGGAGGTAACATATGCCTGATGTCACCAAGAAGAATGGGCAAGTCAAAGCTGGTGAACTTCTGTTACGATAGGCCTGAAATTACCGCCAATTTTTATACTTTCTACATTGATATATTGCATACTTCCGGTTTACGTGAATTCACATATGTTTTCGGACAAAAAGTATTTGATGTATTGCATAGCAGAAGCCAAAAGATGTTTACGGTCCTTGTACAAGGATTGAAGTCGATAAATGCAAAATTCGGTTTTGACCCAATAAATAACACCCCAACTTTTAACATTGAGCTGGGTGATATAAGCAAGCCAGAATACACATTGACTGAAATTTTCGATTGCTTGGAACAAGCAGACAAACCGTGTATCGTAGCATTCGACGAGTTTCAACAGATAATGAAATACCCTGAAAAAAACGTTGAGACACTTCTACGATCGCATATCCAGCAGTTGTCCAATGTGTATTTTATCTTTTCAGGCAGTGAAAGGCATCTTGTCTCGGAAATGTTCTTGTCATCGGCCCGCCCTTTCTATAATAGTACATCTATAATGGAACTGCACCCAATTAAGTCGGAAATCTACACCAACTTCGTATGCGGACTTTTCAACGAATTCGACAAAAGCGTCGAAGGCAATGACGTGATGAAAGTGTACGATGTATTTGAGGGTAACACGTATTACATGCAAAAAACATTCCATGAGGCATTCATAAATACTGCTGAAGGCGGGACGTGTTCATTGTCCATACTTCGCCAAACGATAGATTCTATTTTGGAGGAGGCAGGTGACGGTTACCGCTTATTGCTGTCACGTATTCCGGAACGTCAAAAGGAATTGCTGTATGCCATAGCGACGGAAGGAAAGGCCGAAAAGATAATGAGCGCTGCTTTCGTCCGTAAATATTCCTTGTTGTCTGCCAGTTCAGTGCAGGCTGCATTGAAGAAACTAATGGAACTGGACTTATTGACAGTTGAAAATGGATTATATTATATTCCGGACATCCTTTTCAGAATGTATCTTTTGAGATTAAAAGATAGAAATAGAGAGTTAATTTAGTAAACGACATTAAATATTATTGAAAAATTATGACTATGTATGTTCGTAAAATATCAGAAATTATAAAGAAATTTATAAATATGATGTCAAAAGTGGTTTCACGCAAATATAATGAAAATTATCTTATAGGGAAAGCGCTTAAAGAGCTGTTGTCGATGTACACTTATAGTGATAGCGATTTTCGCAAGAAATTCTATAAAGATGAAAACGCACTTCCGATTCTTCATTATATAGGTACGTCTTATGAAGAAAAAAACAAAAAGACATTATATATTAGTTCTGAAGAATTAATACTTACAAATTCGGCTATAAAAATCATGTACATAACATCTCAATGTTTGGAACCGATATGTAAAATATTATATCCAGACGGATTACCAGATATAAATCTAAATGATACGATTAATCTTCAAAAATCGTTAAAAAAGTTAAAAGGGGTTTTACCTCCATTGACACCTGAAGAAGTTTATTATGCTTTCAAATTCTTGGATGATGTTGAGATTCGAAATGCACTATCATTTGTGAATGGTAATGCGTTTAATAAAATATACAAAGCTTATGAAGCAAACCGTAAATCTGCATTTATAAAGGGTGTTGATGAGGTTAATAATATAAAACTTTCTTTATATGTATATATATCCTTGATAAGAAGCAATAAAACGAGTTCTTTATTGAAACAATATTTACATACTATTGATTTTAATAACAACTTAAAATATCAACATATAATGTATGGATTTTCTCCCTCACTTATGAAGGCATATAAAATTAATCAAGATAGAGATGCTTTTGCAAAAATGAAGGTATCTAAATTGATAAAATCACATAACGATGTTATATCGGATTATAAAACGCTCATTAATTCGGCAATATCAAATCCTGATATACCGATTGCTTTTAGAGAGCAAGCAAAAGATTTTTGGCAAAAACGTAATTCTGTTTTTAATGATATTAAAGTCAAAAATAACAAGTCTAAGAGCAAAGAGCTTTATGACCTAATAGTACTAAACTTTATAATAGAAGGAATATTACACGCCATTCATAAACTAATGCAAGAAGATACTTCTTCCTATAAAGACGAGTTCGAGCAACATGTTATTAATACAGATAAATGCACTCTTGGTATAAGCAACTTTGTTCGAGACTTAATATGGTGCTCAAATAATGATATTTATAATAAAAGATATCGTAAAGTCCTTGAATATTTGTTCTCTATTTTATCTGGAGATGATAGTATTCTAAGACACGCAGACGAAAAAAATGTAGAGATAAACAATAAAAGTTTTCGTAATAAATCTAATCTAATTGAGCATACAAATAAATATGATTTTATATATATTCTTGGTGGAATTTTATATGAAGGAGAAAAGACAAGCGAAAATCCAATTTTAAATTGGAATTATAAACCACAATATGAATTATCATCATTTTTATATGCATTCTATGAAACAAAAGTTGAAAAATCACAAAAAGATAAGCGACCCATATATAATATATTATCAGAATGTGATTTGGGATCAAAACAAAAATGCAATTGTTACAGTTCCAATGGCAAAGCTATAGATTTGGCGGAACGATATAGAGACCAAGCTAAAGAAAAAGCTAAAATGTGGGCTAGTATTATTTATGATTGTTGTACAATAGTCAAAAATGAAATTAGTTAAAAATTTAATGCGGTAAATATGCAACACTAAATATTAGTTTTTACTCATATGCATTGGTATCTGATTTTATGCTTTTGCATATAATTACATCCAACCATTTCAAAGACGGGGAATTTGACGGGGAGTTTGAGCAAAATAAAAACGTTAAATAGCTGATAATCAACCACTTAACGTTTACAAGGGTGCGCCTGATAGGACTCGAACCTACACGTCGCGAGACACCAGATCCTAAGTCTGGCGCGTCTACCAATTCCGCCACAAGCGCATTTTAGCGGTGCAAAGTTAAGAATAATTTGCTTAAATTGCAAATATATCCCGGCTTTTTTATTCTTTTAGCAGGTTGCGGGCGAATTCTATAATGGTGTCGATGCCTTTGTCGAAATCATCGTCAGTGATAGACACCTTATAGTCGGGGGCTATGCCAAACTCGGTTGTCTGGCCCTCGGTGTCGTACATAGGGCAGGCCGAGAAGCGCACTGCCCACCCGTTGGGCAGCGAGTTGTTGAATGGCAGGCCGGCCCCGCCGCCGGTGCTGTCGCCCACTATTGTCACCGAAGGCATGCACGCCATGTATTTCACAAACTCGTTGGCGGCGCTGTAGACGCTCCTGTTGGTGAGCACACAAACCTTTTTCTGCCACCTCATGTTCGACGAAGGCTCAATCCATTGTTCCTCCTTCTCTGAAAAGTCGTTGTGGCCCGGCCCTGTCTTATGGCAGATGTAGCCCACGTGCACAGCCTCGTTGGTGAAGCGCGCCGCCAGTTTCTCGGCGTTTGTCAGGTTGCCTCCGCCGTTGTTGCGTATGTCTATTATCAGGCCGTTGCACAGCATCAGCCTGTTGATTACTTCGTCAAGGTTGCCTTCGCCGATGGCGTCGCTGAAGCTTTCGTAGTATATGTAGCCGATGTTGTCGTCGAGAACGCGGTATGTTATGCCCGACGCTATCTGGTAGTCTGTGCCGAGGTAGCGCCGTTGCAGTGTGTCGCTGAAGTTCGAGGGATAGTCTTCTTTCCAGCTCCAATAGCGCGCGAAGTCTGCCGCCCGCGACAGGTTGACGTGGCCGTCGCGCAGTTCCGACAGCATGTCGGCAATGACCTCGAACAGTTGGTCGGACGTCATGTTGTCGCTGATGCGCACCCTGTACTTGGCGTATACATCGTCCCAGTCGAGCCCGTATTCCTGTTTCTTGTAGTCGAAGAAGCAATAGTGCTCGTCGATTATTTTCCACAGGGCCTCGAAGTTGCCCGTGGGCGAGTCGTCGAACTCCTCTTCGTCGACGCACGAAGTGACCATTGCAGCCATGGCAACGGCAATGATGACGTATGATATGAAGCGCTTCATGGGCGGTAGCTTATTAGTTTGAACCGCTTGACGAAGCCAATCATGAAGCGGTGGGAATAGACATGCGACTTCAGGTTGTTGACATCGGCCTGCTGGTAGTCGCCCAGATATCCGAAGCGGAGCGTCGTCCGGCGCCCGATGTTGACGTCGGCCATGAGCTGCTGCCTCAGGCATGGGGCGCTGACGAGCGTTGTGGGCACCACGTTGTGGTCGTAGTTGCCGCGCGAGAACAGCTCGTAGTAAGACTGCCCGTAGTTGGGGCTGAACATGACGCCTATGAGTGGCAGCTGCGCTTCGTAGCGTATGGCCATGCGGCATTTGCCGATTGAAAACCTGTAGGCGGCCGCCGCC
>UMDF01011209.1_pt1 | contig 29209 bp, 36 predicted proteins | sample 1964421 | NCBI WGS metagenome assembly UMDF01 (sample SAMEA4835987, study PRJEB28245) | human gut metagenome | biome: gut microbiome; material: fecal sample | place: Denmark | collected 2008
AATAAATATTCAATTATTTCATCTTTTGTAAATCCCATTATTTGTCTAATCTTTTCTTGATTAATCTTAATATTATAATTTTCAGCTACTTCTTTCCATACTTGTTCAATTTCTATTGATGTATCCCATAATGTCCCATCTAAATCAAATATAATTGCTTTGTCTAACATTTTTATCTCCTATTTTAATTTTAAATAATCTAAACATAATTCAAAAAATTCTGTATGACTTTCAGAAAAAGCTTCATTTTTTATTAATTCATTTATTTCTTCTATTGTAGCCCATTTTACATCTTCCACTTCTTCTTTCTGAATTTTTATTTTCTTTATATCTATATCTTCTTTTAAATAATAAATATCAACAAAATCATCTTCGGTTTTTATTGTTTTAAACAATTTAATATTTTCTTCTACTATATCAACACCTAATTCTTCTTTAATCTCTGTTATTATCCCCTGTTTACTTGTTTCGCCTGATACTGGGTGTCCTCCTGTAGTAGCCCATTTACCATCTTTCTTTTTTACTCTCTTTTGAATCAAAAATTCATTTTTACTATTTTGTATAAAAACTACTACAGTTATATAATAACGTCCTTTAGGTACATCTTGTCCTTTATAAATTGTTTCTCCTGTTAATTCTTTGTTTTCATCATATAAATCTCTTAATTCCATAGTTAATCTCCTTATAAAATTTTTATTATTTTATCATATTAATATAAGAGTTTTCAAACATATTTATATCATATTGCTTTTGCCATTTTTCAGATGGTATTTTTCTTTCTATATATATTTGGTTGTTTATAATTTCTAATAGATGATCTTTTAACTCATTTTTATTATTTTTAAAGATATAATTATAATCGTTTCCAACTGCCAACTCATTAAATGTTGGTATATCATTTAATATTGTATATATTCCTAACGATAATGATTCTAATGCAGAATATCCAAAACTTTCTGATTTACTTGGTAATACACATATATTTGCAATTTTATATGCTTCGGACATATCATCAAACCTTATTATTTTTATACTTATATTATTTTCATTTGCTTGTCTTTTTAATGAATCAACAAATTTTTCATATTGTTTATCTAATCCAGTATAAATGATTTCAATTTTATTTTTTTCTTCATCTTTCATTAAACAACAAGCGTCAAGTAATAATTGTGGTTGTTTTTGATTTGGTTCTAGTCTTTGTGGAACGATTATTTTTATTTTGTTTTTATCTATATCGTATTGTTCACAAATTTCATCTACAGATTTGTCTGTTTTTATTCTTGATTTATCTATTGCGTGTGGAATGAAGCTAATTTCACATTCAGTTAATTTCTTATATTCATTTGCATAAAATTTTGATGGTGCTACAAACTTTGTATTATCATCATTTTTATATTTTTTCATCATATCAATTGCTTTTTTGAATGAGTTTTCTCCCCAAGCAAGAATATATTCAAATGGATTTGTATGTATTGTAAATATCCTTTTTTTATCTTTCCAAGCTTCTAAAAATAATAATGAATTTAATTGTATAAAATCATATTTTTCCATATTAATTTTTCTTTCTAATTTTTCTGCTAGACTTAAATATGATTTATCTGTTTCAAAATTACCAAAGGCTTCTTGTACTATATATTCATCTGCTTCCCCTACCATATTGAATAAGTTTATATTTATATAGTTCACTCCATCTTCTATATGTGTATTTCCTGAAAACATATAGACATCAACTTCATTTCCGTTATCTACAAAAGATTTTGCTAAATCCATTACAAATCTTTCTGTACCTCCAACGGCTTTTTTAGAAATCGCCCAAGTATTGACTATTGCTATTTTCATCTTTTTCAACTCCATTTCTTTCTTGTTCTTTCTGTGGTAATTGTTCATTATGTTGTATTGGTTTTACTTTAATTCTATCAGCTAATGTCTTCTCTTTTTTCTTCATATCATAAGAATCTTGAATAATTTTTAAATAGTTTTCGTTGGAATTTCTAGCAGAGTATTCATAAGCTCTATTGCTTAATTCAGTATATGTATTTTCATCAATCATCATTTTTTTTGCTTTTTCTCCTCCTGGTACAACTATTCCGATTCCATATTTTTTTACTTCTTGCGAAAAATCTATAACATCTGATATTATAATCGGTTTTCCTCTAACGATTCCATCTATTAGTGAATTAGGCACATCTTTTACTATCCTTTTTTGTGGTACAAATGCGACAAAATCCGAATCATCAAATAATTGAGTTAAAATCTCTGTATTATTGTGTATTTCAAGTAATTTAACTCTATCAGATACTCCAATTCTTTTAGCAATCATATTAAATGTTTCAGTGTCATTATCTCTTAATGGAATTGTTAATGTATAATTAGGGTTTTCTTTTAAGAGTTCTAACAAATATTCTAGTCCTCTTTCTCTAATCGCATTTCCCTCTTTATTATTCCAACTTGCAAATAATATATTTACATTATTAGAATCATACTTTTTTTGACTTTTCTTTCTTTCAATTTTAGATGGTGTTGGTGTTACCTCTATTTTTCCTTTTTCTATTCCATAGTCCATTAGTAACTTTTTATGTTGTGGTAATTCAACAAAAACTTTTTTCAAATTTTTATATTTTTTTAAATGTTTTGCATAATTTTTAGTTGGTCTTCTATACATTGATATATATAATGGGTTGCCTGTTTTATTAAATAAGATTCTCTTCCATAGACAAGGTTCTTCTTCAAAAACGTGAATTTTTTCATTTTTAGCTTTATATGTTTCCTTTACAGCTTGGAAGATATATTTTAAGGGCGAATATATATAAATATCATCTTTTATATCTTCTTGTTGCATTGCCTGTTGCCCCATAAATCTTGTTGCAGAAACAATCTTTCCGTTATTTGCTTTTGCAATCAATTCCATTTGATTTGATACTGCTTCTTTATACCTTACAAAAAAATCATTTATTACTAGCATAATTCTATTTCTCCATCTATTATATTATATAATTTTTTTAAAATCTTATATCTTTCATTCAACTTGTTTTCATATCTATTTACTATACTATATCTATCTTCTCTTGGTTTTAAATCTATAAGACTTTTTTCTATTATTTCTTTATTTAAGCCATATTTATTAACTTGTCCGAAAACATTTAATGTTTTTATTGCTTTTAATATATCAAGGACATCTCTATCTTGCATTAATCCCATAACTAATATTCCAATAGAAACTGACATTCCGTGTGGGATATTTATTCTTCTTTCAATTTCTTTTGCAAATATATGCTCTGAACCGCTTTCTGGTCTTCCTGTACCATATAAATTAGTTATATATCCTGCCATTCCAATAAATTGAAATAATTTTATATTATTTTCTGATATATCTTTTAATTCATTATTATTTACAAACTCTAAAACTTCTTTAAATAATTTCTCCGCCATATTATATATATTATCATCTATTTTTTCTAATATATCTTTTTCAGCTATTTTCCAATCATATAAAGCTGTATATATAGAAAAAACATCAGCTAACCCATATATATTTTCATCTTTTGATAAATTCAGTAATTCATTATCTATTATTATTTTGTCTGGGATTTTAGCATTTAAAGTTATCTTTTTATTTTCTTTTATTAATGCAACCTTATCTGTTGCATAGGAATTTGTTGAAAGCATTGTTGGAATACAAATAAAATCAATATCAAGTTTATTTGCTATATATTTTCCTATATCAATAGTGCTTCCACCTCCATAGCTCACTACTGAAGATATTGTATTATTTTTTTTAATAAACCCATCTATTTTATTAATGTTTTTAGTTAGATCGTGCCAATTTACCATTAAACATTGATTATTTTTTATATTATTCTTTTCAAGTGATGTTGGCGAATAGATAATTAGTTCATTTTGCTTTAAATTTTCTATATACTTTCTGCTACTACCTTCTTCAACTACATCATTAAAATTATCAGACTTCATAACTTTCTCCTTATAAATATTTCTTTAATTCTTTATCACATTTTATTTTTTCGATTAAATTAGGTAGTTCGCCCATTTTATCTTTATTCGCAATAAGTATAACATTATTACTATTTATTATATTTAAGTCTTTAACTCCAACTACTGCAATTACTGTACTATTATCATCATTATATATACTACAATTTTCTATGTCTTCTGCAATTAAATTACCTTTTTTTACATTATTGTTAAAATCCTTTTCTTGAATTTTAAAAAAGTCATTAATGCTTCCTATGTCTAACCAGTTAAATTCTCCTTTTACCATTTTTATCTTATTAGATTTTTCAAGTATTCCTTTATCAATAGAAATTGATTCAACATCTTTATAGATATTTTGTAATACATCTTTTCCGTTCCTTATGCTATTTGCAATCTGTTCTTTATACTTATATATTTCTGGTAAAAATTCTTTATAATTTTTTAATATACTTGTAATTTTCCATATAAACATTCCACTATTCCAATAATATTTTCCGCTTTCGATATATTCTCTCGCTTTTTCATATATAGGTTTTTCTTTAAATTCTTCTACAATATTACATTTTAAATCATCATCATAATTATATTTTATATATCCAAAACCAGTTGCAGGATATGTTGGCTTTATTCCAATTGTTACTAAGTTTTCTTCTTTATTGGCTAATTCTATGCCTTCTTCAATATTATTTAATAATTTTTCTGTTTCATCTATATAATGATCAGAAGATAAAATTGTTATTGTTCCATTTCCTCTTTGTTCTAATATTCTAATTGACGCATAAAAAATACACATTGCTGTATTTTTTGACATTGGCTCGAAAATAATGTTTTCTCTTGGTATTCTGTTATCTATATATCTTTCTGCTAGTTCTTTTTGGTCTATATTGGTTATTACAAAAATATTATCATACTCAAATATACTTTCTATTCTTTTTATAGTTTCATTTATCATAATATTATTTGAATATAAGTTTAAATATTGTTTTGGCTTATTAGTTGTACTAATAGGCCATAAACGACTTCCTTTTCCACCTGCTAATATTAACGCATATCTTTTATTATTCTCTTTCATCTTTATCTCCTCTTAAATTCTCCAGAAAACTAACATACGATTTACTTTGACATTTTGTACTTTCATTCAGTATTGATTTATAACCTTTTCTAACATAATTTCCAATTGTATATTTATCATATTTATTTACTGTATTCAATGTTCTTTTTGCTTCTTCAACATTATCTGAAATATGTATTAAATTATCAAAAAAATATCCATCTATTTTACTTGCATATTCTTTTCTAATTCTTTGTTTCACTTGTCTTGCTTCTATACATTGAATTTTTCCGTCTTCTGCTTGCTGATAGGTTGGGTTATCTACATTGAATATAAATACAACAATTCTCTTATTATCAGTATTCATATTTTTAATTTTTTCATATATATATCCGCCTTCATAAGCTTCTTCATCTCCTTCATAGCAATCTAATACAAATTGTTCATAATCTTTACCTAAATCAAGTATTTTTACTTGTAAAACATCTTCCATAATAGCTATTTTTAACATCATTTCTCGTGCATATTTATTTCCCATATTCCATAAGATTCCGATAGGATATTCACTATTATGATTTTTAACTACTTGCATATTTCCTCCTTTTATTTCATATAAACTTTTATTTTATTATGATCTTTTGTATCTAAAATTTGAGAAAACTGAATAATATCTTTTTATAAAGTATTTTCTGAATATTTATTAATATAAATCATTTACTTTTTAGTGTATATACTCTTATTAGTAGTAGTTTTTGGTTAAAAAAAATTATTTTATTGCAACAATAATTTCTCCATTTTGAACTGTATATGTTTTATTTTTGAACAGATATTTTTCTCCTGATGAATATATCTTATATCCTTCTTTAGTTAATTCTTTTTTTGCCGATTGTATAAAATCACAAGTATCTTGAATAGATAATTCAAAATCATCTAGGCAAATTTTTACTATATTTTTATTTTCTAAGATTCTTTTGTTTAATATTTTATGAACATATTCAAGATTCATAAATGTCAACTCCTTTCTTGTAGAGTTTAGATTACCAATTGAAATTGTTCCTTTTATAGTATACCATAATTTGCCAGTTTCTTCAATAGTTATTTCATTACTTGACATAATATATTGCATAAAAAAAGAGCATTGTCAATACCCTTTTCTTTACAATAATTTATATTTCATTTTTGTCTTCTTTTCATTTAAAGATTCTTTTATACCACGAACAACAACAGTGGTCGTATTACTATTTTCTAAATAAAAGTCTATCAATTTCTTCATCTGTAATTAATTTCATTTCTATTCTTTTTCCTTTTTTATTTACTATTTCAACATTATATTTAGTGTCTATAATACTTAAAATGGTTGCCCTATTTTCATTTTTTAAAACAACTACATCAAATTGTTTATATTTCATACCATCTCTTCCCTTTATGTAATATATTAAAATTATACCATATTTTTATAAAATATTCAAAAAAAATTACGTTTTTTACAAATTCCGACATTTTTTGCACTTACAAAGGTGTATAATTACTCCTGAAAGGAGTAGATAAATGGATTCAGAATTACAATCATTGATCGAAAAAAATAGAGATTTACTTACAAAGATGATAGAAGATGGAGAACCTTATGAAAAAATCGTAGAGCAAAGTCAACTCTTGGATAAATATATTTTGCTAGGATTTAAAGCTATAAATTCATTATAATTATTTTTGAATTTATAGCTTATAATAGCTTCTTTCCACATACAGGGCAATAGTTTAGTGCATACGGAGATAAAGTCGTTTTTCCTTTTTGCTTTCCAATTATTTTTTTTCTCCCTCTTTCCACCTATATATGACCAAAGTTGAAAATATTTTTGCATTTGTTTTATTCTCATTCAAATTTTCTTGCCACGCTTGTATATCATCACAACATTTACACATAATTTTTCCCTCCTATTTTTTATATTTTAAAATTAAATAATTTTTCTTAGTATACCACTAAATTCATTTTCAATTTTGGGTATTTCATTTTTACTATGGCTCATAATATATTCTACAACTGTGTTTGCACATCTCCTATATTCATCTTCATTATAATCTATATTTTGCTTTATAAAATAACCTGCTTGTTCTAACATCATTATTTCTTTTTCAGTTAATTCGTTGAATTTATTCATAAGTTATTATATCCCTCATTCATATTTTGTTTTATATTAAACATATATAGTATATCATATTTTTTCGATTTGTGAATACTTTAGAAAAAAATAAATAAACTACTTAAATTTAAGTAGTTTTACTATTTTATCTTTCTAATACATTATCTTTTTTTATTACTAAAAAACTATTTCTAATATCTTCATATAGTATTTTTCCATAATCTCTGTTATTAAATTTTTTTATTGACAATTGATATAACTTATTATTACTTTCACAATATATTTCTTCTACTTGTTTACACTGTTCTTCATCAATGTCTATAATTTGACTGTTATTAAAATCCAAACATATTCCTTGAATTTGTGTTATTTTATCATTTATATAGTCTTTTTTTATACAAAAACCATATTGAGTGGTCTTATCGAATATTTTAATGATTTTGCCAGAATAAAAATATATTAACGCTTCTTTTGAATTAATGGATTCTTTTGTTACTTGCTTTTCAACATCTTTCATTTTTTCTATATCTGTTTTAATTTTATTTAATAAAGCTACAGAATAAGAATCGTGATATTGTTCAGACGCATTAATATAATCTTGTATCAAATCTTCAACCTTTGTTAATCCTGTATGCAAAAAGGCTTGTCCTACAATAAAAAATTCTTTGTTTTTTTGATCTTCTTCGCACATAAAAACCACCTCTTATTTATTTTTCTAATTCCTCCTCTCCTGCTTCACTATACGGATTTAATAAACCTAATTCGTAATTATCTACATAAGCTTTTAATTCAGTTTCACTTAAATTACATATATCTTTTAACCAATTATTTGAAATTATTGAAGGCAATCCAAAACCTGAATTTGCGTTTTTTAATATTTCAATATCAACTTTAAATGAATCATAATTTAAGCAATCCTTAACACATTCAACCTTGCTATCTATTAGCTTCATAAACTTATTATAATCTAATCCGTATGTTACATCTTTTTTGATATAAGAATCATTATATTTTTTTTCGTTTCCTATCAATATATCTTCTGCTATATCCCACTCTTTCTTGTTAATGTGTTCAACAATTTCTTTTAAAACATTTTCCAAATCATTGTCATATATTCGATACATAAACGCTGACGCATAATTTTCTCTGTTACCGTGAAAGTCAACAGCTTCTTCATTAGTTATTCTTCTATCAAATACCTGGCTATTTGTAATTATTAAATCCTTTTCTTTGATGATTTTTCTGAGCATTTCAAATGGATTCTCAAATTCCCCATAAAACATTGTATACTTTCCATTTGTTTTTAATAATATTTCTAATATTTTCTGTTTCTCTTTTTCACTATATTCTGTATCTGGTTCTCTTCTATTGAATATAAATCGTTCTTTTCCGTCTTTTATCATTATAGTAGGATACATTAAACATTCTTGATTGTTCCATTTATCAAAACTTTTATATGGCTCTTTTTCAATTATTTTTATCATTCGTAAATTTCTCCTTTAAAAAAATTTTTTTATAAATTCTCTCTTTCGCAATATTATAATAATTTTTATCTATTTCTATTCCAATAAAACTTCTTTTACAATTTATACAGGCTATTCCAGTTGTTCCTGATCCCATACAATTATCTAAAACTATTTCTCCTGGATTAGTATATGTTTTAACTAAATATTGAATTAATTCTAATGGCTTTTGTGTAGGGTGTATTGTTTTAGATGGGTGTACCTTTTGAATTGATATTATTGAGGTAGGATATTTTTTTGTATTACCTTTTCTATAATCATCTAAAACTTTAAAATTTCCATAATTATGATTTTTTATATCAGATGTTTTATATTTAATACCTTTTCCGTGAAGTGGTTGTCCTTCTCTAAACACAGGATTATATGTAGGCTGTTTTTTGTAAAATACAGCAATTTGTTCGTGTCTTCTTAATGGTTGTCTATTACTATTTAAAAATCCAGTTGTTAGTTGTTTATCCCATATCAAATCGTAACGAAATTGACTTCTGTTGCTATTTACTAAATCAATATAGAAACTACCTTGACTAAATAAAACTATTGCTCCATTTTCCTTTATAATTCGATTATATTGTTTCCATAATTTATCAAAGGGAATTAATTTATCCCATTTGTTTTTGGTCTTTTGAAAAGGCAAATCGCATAAAATTAAATCAATTGAGTTATCATCAATCTCATTCATTAATTTTATGCAATCCCCTAATTTTAATTGTATATTCATTTATTCTTGCTCTCCTAAATCTTCTGTTTCCTTTTGCTCTTTATTTATTTCCTTTTGTTCATCTTTTATAAACTTTTGTTCCACTTCGTGTAATACTTGTTTTGTCATTTTTTCGTCATATAACAAATAACTAATCATCATTCCATTATGTGCATATATTTTCTCATAATTTGTTTCAATATTTTTTACATTAAAGTAATATGATAAAAAAATGTCATCTTTGTATGTATTTTTTTCTAAAGAAGGATATACCGAAACAAGTATATTAGGATTTTTGTTTCTGTATAATGTAAACATAGGTCTATTTCTTTCATTTTCATCTAATAATTGGTTTAGCTGTTCAGTATATTTTGCTTGCTTATCTGATTTTGAAAGTCCCTGGTCTTCTGTAATTTTTTCTAGTATTTGAAAAATATTGCAAACTTCATTAAAAGTTTTATTAGAAAGTATTTTCATTTTATAATGTAAATCCAATTCAGAAGGAATTATTTCTTGTTTATCATTTTCTAATCCTTCATATAGAATTTGATATATTACATCTTTATATTTTCTATATACTTCTTTTGCACCTAATACTCTATAATCATCATAATAATTTTTTAACGCTTTTGATGTTTCAAGCTTTGCTAATTTATTTGATTCGTTTGCACAACGTAAAGTACCAGAAACTAATCCCCATATAAAAGAACCATATTTTTCTTCATAAGAATCAAAATTAGAATATAGCTCTTTTTGTCGTTTAAAAGTTAATGGATAAATGTTTCCGTCTGCAATATCAGCAATTATTTTGTTATTCTTTTCATCTAATATAATGTTTTTTATATAATCTGAAGCCACTTTAAACCTCCATATTTTCTTCATCTTGTTCTAATTTATTGTATTTTTCTTCAAAAATTTCCAACTTCTCTTTCATTATTTCAATTAGTTCTTCTTTTGAGCTAATTTCACTAAAATCAAAAATTTCTGTTTCATAACTCTCCATTTCTTTTGAAACTTTATCATAAACGTTAAAAACAATTTCCAAATTTTCTCCATATTTGACTAAGAAAGCTTCTTTTGTTATATTTGAATTTGTTATTATTGCAAATTCTTTTCCGTCTGAAAGCATTGAAAGCCTTTGCTTATCGTCAAATATAGCTTTTAATTCAGAAAAGTAATATTCATTTTCAAATTTAAAAATATACCCATTTTTTAGAATTACATCTATTGAAGCTTCTTCAATTTCTGTTAGTTCTGTTAAATACTTTTTTACATTTTCTTTTGTTTCTTCGTCATAAAATTCATCTATAATTTCTTGATCTGAATAGTCATAGTCAGTTCTCAATGTTTTTGCGATTTCTTCTGGAGAATAACATTCCCAAATTGTGTTGTATCTATCATCAGCCATTTTTTGCGTTCTATCTTCAATTTTCTTATAATCTTTGTTTTCTGAAATTAACTCTGAATATTCTTTATAATCTATTTCATAATCAATTAATAAATTATTTATCATACTATTTATTAAACTTGTTACAATTTCTTTAGAGTTAATAGCACTTGTAATACTTAAATCTGTATCTACTATTTTTCTATATAGCAAGTCTAATTTTTTAATGTCATTTTTTGCATTGATTTTGTTTACTTTCTGCTTTAAACTATAATTTTCCATTTCAAAAGTATTAGTATTAGCATTTTCATTTTTCACAAAGTTTTTTGCTAAATATATAAAGAAATCCTTTACATCAGCTTTATAGAAGTCAAGTTCTGCTAATTTATTTTTAAATTTTTCTTGTTCGCTCCTACTTGTGCATTTGATTTGTTTAATTATACTTGCATAATCAAATAAATGCTCTTTTCCATAAACATCAATAGAAAATGTTTCTTCTAAATGTATACCTTTTTCATCAATATATTTATCTAACCATTCATTAAATTCATTCTTTTTCATTCTTTTTCTTGCTCCTCTACTTCCCCTAATAATTCTTGAATAGTTTTTCTTTCATAAGATTTGACATATTCTTCTAAAGTTTTTATTAGAAATTTTTTTTCATCTTCTTTTGGTGTATATTTATAATAATTTCTAAAATTATCTCCAATAGCAACAATAAGAATTTCACAACTATCTTCATTTGGATTATAGTTTAAGTATACATCATAATAATCAAAACCATATTTTAAATCTTTTAAGCCAAAAATATTTTCTACTTGTTTTGAGTCTAAAGTTGTTAAAGTATTAACAATACAGTCTTCAATTAATACTCCATCTTCAAACCACAGTTCATCTGGTTTTATATTTCTGATAGAATCTATTTTTAATTCATCTTTTTGAAATAAGTTTTCATAGTCATATTCTTGATATATCTTATTAGCATTTACCATTACTCCCAGTTCATCTTTTACAGCTTTTTTCAAATTTTTTATATACTTAATACTAACTAAATATACAAAGTTTTTATATTCTCCAATTGTATTCTGCCATTTTTTTGCAACACAATACTCTTTTCCATTTTTCTTATTAAAAAAACCTCTATTGCCGATTTTAGTATTTTTCAATAATTTATCTATTTTTTCTTTAGTAATATTCATATCTCTTGTTCCTCTTTTGTTCTTTTATATTCTAATATTTTCTCTTTATATTTATTAGCCTCTTCAATAACCAATAATTTATTTTCTGGACTTATTTCTTTATTTTGCTCTGTAAATTCAATAACTTCATCTAAATATTCGTTTATTTCATCAATTTTCCCATAATAAAAAGAAGATGTATAATCTGTATATTCATATTTTCCATTGTCCTTATACCAATCATAATACTTTTGATAGATGGAAACTCCTAAATCTCCTAAGTTCTTTTGAATCATAGGTATGTTATCATCTCCAATGGTAATAGGGATTCCAAAATGATAAAATAAAATTTTCTCAATATCATTTATAGTTTTTCTATAGCAATACCTACGAAAAAAATCTTCAATCTTGTTCTTGTCTACTACTAAATTGATTTTTTTTGTTTCATTATTATAATCAAATTCAGGATATTTCTTTATAATTTCTTCTTCCAATTCTAAACTTTTTTTATCTACAGTAAACATTGAATATTCGCCTAATAAGTCTTTATACTTATTTTCAAAATTATTCATAGCAAGAGTCATTACTGAATAGAGTTTTTCACACTCAAAACTAGTTTGATGAGTGTCATAATTTATTTTTGCCATTATATATGTATTTAATTCTTCATCATTTTTATAGGTAGAATACAAATATGCTAATCCATCATATTTATTCCCATCTTTGTGTATATACGCATACATAATATCTATATCTAATTTACTAAAATTAAGATCTTTTTTCTTTGTCATATTATTCATAATTATTTTCCTTTTTCATTTGTTTTTTAGCTTCAATTGTAAAAATGAAATATCACAACTATCTAATTTCTTCATTTATTTCTTCTTTTTTGCCCTCAATTTTTTCTTCACAATAATTTTCTAAATAAAATTGTATTTTCTCTGCTAATTCTTTTATATTATTAAATCCATAACTTGCTCCTGATGATGATTCTTCAGCAATATATAGTTCTTTTTCTTTTGGAAAAATTTCCAAAGTTATTATTAGTTCTTCTTCTTCCTCTTCTTCCATTTTATCTTTCTCCTTCTTCAATTTCTTGTTCTTTTGCTGATTCATCAAATTCTTTTGCTATTAGTTTTTCTTGATATAAATTTATGGCTTGTTCTGTTAGTTTTTCTCTTAGTTCTACATTTGTAGGATAAAACATATCCTTATATTCCTCATCTTTTGTCTTTCTATTAGGAAATTGTAGATATAATTTTCCGTCATTACTTTCATTTAATCTTATATCTTTTAAATAGATTCCATTCGTTTCAAGACTTACTATTGCTTTTGTCTTTTTTGACTGATCTTTTAATGGATTAGCTTGTGTTACAGTTACCCCTGATTTTTCAACATTAATATCTGGTACTTCAAATTCTCCTTTTTCTTTTTTATCTTTATATGCTTGAAATAATGTATCACTAATCTTTTTAAATACATCATTATCTGCATACATTAATCTTGTTGTAATTAATTCATCTGTTGATTTCTTTTTGAATTTTCTGTCTGGGAATTGTAAATACAAGTTTCCATTTTCACTTTCGTTTACTCTAATCCCATCAATTTTCATTCCATCTACTTCTAATGAAGCAACAGCTTTAATTTCTATGTCCTCATTTTTTACTAAGCCTAATGACTTTACTTTAATACTCATATTTTTACCTCCTAAAATCTTTATAAAAAAAATAGAGAAAAGAATTTACTCTCTTTCTCTATTTTTGTGATAATATCATTTTAACATTAAAAAAATTTAATGTATACTGCAGGATTTTGCAATGTTTTTGCAAAATTTTATGTATATTTATTTTCCTTTATTTGATAAGAACTTAGCTGAATTGATTGCAAAATCTAAAAATATAGATTCTTTCTTTTCATCTACAGTTTCTAGTATATTTTTTAGCTCATCAAATTTTATATTATTCTTTGTTTTTATATCTTTAACATTATCTAGTACAAAATAATCTAAACTTGTTTTTAATGCAATTGATATTTTTATCATTGTTTCTAAACTCATTTTCCTTCTACCATTCTCAATGTCAGATATAAAAGAAGCTGATACATTAATGTCATTTGCTAAATTCTCCTGCGTTACTTTTAAAAAATTTCTTCTTTCACGTATTTTATTACCTACATCTTCATAATTTACTGTTACTTCCATAAAATATCAACCTTTCTCATATCCTATATTTAGTATCAGTATATTATTTTTCGACAAATTTTTTAATAACCTGTTAGCCTTATATGCTCGCCAATAGTTACAGTTTCAAAAAACTATATAATCATATCTTCTTCATCTTTTTCCAATGCTACATTTTTTACTTCTATTATTTCGTCTATATTATCCAAATCTTTTATTAGTTTATCATACAATTTATCAGTTATTTGTTCTACTATTTTGTCATAGCTTTTATTTCTAAAATCAATATTTAATAATACATATATATTATTATTTAACGCCATTATTTGTTCTACATTCTTTCTGCTTAAAACATTATATAAATCTTGACTTAACATTTCATTTGCGTAACTATCTTCTGTTCCTGAAAAAATATCTTGATCATCATTTGCCATATTTTCTTCGTACATTTCAATAACATTATCTAATTCACGTTTTATTGAAAATGGAATGATTAGCTTAGGATAAAAAAACTCTCTTACTTTCATACTAACATAGTTATGTAGTTGATTATTTAGATTATCATATTCTAATTTTAATTCTTTCTTTTCATTGTTTTCTTCTTTAAAATCCCAAAGTTTATATTCTAATGAATAGACATTACTTTTTAATTTTTTACATTTTTCATCTTCCCACAGCTTGTTCGTAATTACTTCTAGTTCTTTGACTAATTTGTTTCCATTCTTTTGAAATCTTAAATATCCGTCTAGTCCACCTTCAACTAATTTTACTAATAATTCTGCTTTTCCATCTTCATTAAGTATTTTTGTTAATCCTGGATTTTCTTCACTAATAAAACTTTTTGGATATACATTATTACTTTCTATTCTCGAAAAAACCTTGTCATTTTTTATCACTATACTCTTTACTATCTCATAACTCATATTTGTTATTCCTCCTTTTTATTGACTCTCCAATTCTTCATCACAATTCAAGAAATACTCATTATCTAATGCGTCAATATAATCAATTGTCAAGGTTTCAACTGATTGCCAAGTTAAGTCGTTAAATATTGTTTCCACAAAATCATTAAGTCTATATTTATTTTCATCTATTTTTGCTTTTTCATAGGCTTCTTTTACTTTTTCATATATTGTCTGATATGTTTCATAATCTTCCCCTGGCTTACTTTTTTTGCTTATTTTGTCTGCTTGTCCTTCTGAAATATAACAAATTCCATTTCTTCTATAAAAATTGCAAATATTTTTATAAATATGTCCTTCTTGAAAATATTCTTTTTTTACAGTTCCATCTTCTAATATTTCTCCAATTTTATTTTCTGGAATATCTAAATATCTTTTATAATATCCTTTATATCTTTTGTCATATTCCTTGCCTTTATATATAGTACAATTTTGATTTTTAGCTCCATAATCAGCTATGAACTTTATACATTCATTATAATCATTTGATTTAAACAAAACCTTATCTTTTAATGTTTTTTCTTGATTAGTAAAATGTTCCTGAATATACTTATCATAAACATAGCCAGACCTTTTTAATGCTCTATTTATAGTTGCTTTTGTTACCTTGTCCCATTTCTTTCCAAAAGAGTAACATTGACCATAAATATTAAAACAGTCTACTCTTGTTTGATATTTTAAAGTATCTACAGTTAAAATATGAGAACCTATTAGGAAATCATAAATATAAAATCTATATTCTTTTCCTTCTTTTAGCTCTTGATTATTTGAATTGCAGAAAAAATCATCTGATGAAAATATTGTATTTTTATATTCTCTGTAAATTTCTTCATCTGTAACTAGTTTATCAATAAAAGCTTGTTCATCATAACTAATATCTTTATTATGTAGTTGAAAATAATATCTTTGCTTTAACTCAACTAATTCATCTCTATTTAACTGATATACTGTCATATTTCTTGTTCCCCTTCTTCTTCAGATTGATTTTTTTCTATTCCAATTTCGGTTTCTATACAACCATCTAATAATTTGTAATATTCATCTTTCAATTCTTTAATATCTCTCTCGGTTTTATATTTTTGAAAAAAGTTTTCTTCTATGCTTTGTATATTATAAATATTATCATATATATCATTTAAGTTTTTGTTTATTGTATCTGCATATAAAATATCTTCTTTTTGCGTCATATATGAATTTAATTTGTATGCCATTGCAATTCTTGGAATATCAAAATGTTTCATTTCATAACCAATATCATTGTGAGATTGTAAAAATATTGAATATATATTTTTATCTTCCCATAAGATTGGATTTTTAAAATCATCATAATTTCCTTCGCAATTCCCTTTATTATCTAATGTTGTTAGAAATATGCAATCTCCACCATTTGTTAATCCATATAATCTTCCATTTTCATCTTTAAAACAATATTTATACTCTTTACTAAACAACTCTACTAATTCTACTTTTATAGGTTCTTTTTTTAATCTCTCTTTACAAGTTTCAATTTTGTTAATAATAGTTTCAAAGTTTTTATTAAATTCGTAACCCCAATATTTATTCTTTTCATCATTAGCAAAATCTCCTAAATATAATACCATTCCAGAATAAACATTTTCAATTGGCTCTATTTTAAAAATATATGTACTATAATTTTTTTCAGGATATTGTATTTTTGTTACGTTCATTGTAAAATCTTTATATTTGAAATTTCCTCTATCACATATATTAAGAATATAATCTCTTTTTATTTCTTGTGGATTATATAAATATGGATTGCCCTCACTATCTACCACATAAATTTCATCATTATATGTTATTTCTTTCACTTCTTCTATTGGAAGGAGTGAGTTTTTTACAAAACCAGAATGATAATAATTTTGTGCATTATTTGAAGCATTTTCAAACTCTTTTAATGTTTTTACACCATTAAATTCTTTAAGGATTTCATCAAAGTTTTTATCACAGCTATCTCCTCTTTTGGAAAAGAAGGCAAATTCATTTTTATCTCCGTTAAATTCTGGCGTAGAATATAATTTTTTAGTTTTATTATCATAAAAATATACTTTTCTTCTAGTCATTATTTTCCTCCAATTCTTCAATATTGTCTTCTAATTCTCGCTCTTTATCATATCTATTCATATCATTTGCTATAATCATATCTCTTGAGGCTCCTATTATTAAATTGCCCTCTTTATCTATGTTTTTTTCTATATCAATTTTGTTTAATTCACAGAATTTTTTTACTTCTTCTAATGAATATATTTTTGATATTATTTTTTTGTTTAATATTTCACAATCACAATTAAAACAGCAATCTCCTATTAAATCCACATCTAAATCTGATGGAATTTCATAATTTTCTACCAATAAATATTGATTTTCATATACACTGTTATTTAAGCTTAAATCACATTTAATTAAGTATTTATAATCCTGTTCTTCAAAATTGTGTTCTTTTAGCTTTTCTTCCATTTTTTCTTTATATTTTTCTATATCTGATAAGCTAATCCATTTTGGCTTGTCTTGATCTAAAAATGCTTCATATATTTTTTTCATTTCGGCAATATGCTTATCAATGTCCTTGTAATATAAATGACCTAAAAATCCATTTCCATTTCCTAGAAAGTATTTACAATCTAATTCTAGTCTACTTAACATCATATATTCATATTGATGGCTTTTTCGTCTTAAATAGTTAGGATCATCTTTTGGATTATTAATTAATTCGTATCTTTCTATATCTTCAACATTACCTAGTGGCTCTCCAAAGTCCTTTGTGCAATACATTAAATTAACATCTCCTATATTATAATTTCCATTTTCACAATATAAGTTTCCATCTTCATCTTCATAATAATAATTATCGTTTTCTTCGTATTTATATATTAATTTAATTTTGCTATTTAGATATTCTTCTATGTTAGTGTATTTATTTTTTATATTAATATTTTCGTTAAAGTCATTTAAAATATGTAAAATTGCTTTTTCTAAACTTGTATATCTCCTTCCCCATGTTTCATCTGTTCCTATTCTTTTTCCTTCTAATGAAAATATAAATGGAGAATATTTTTTTTCTTCTCTTCTTAAGGTTAGATTCCAAATGTTTTCATTATCATTTTTATATATAAAATTCACTTTTTCTCCAGTTTTAAAATCATTTTTTCGTTCTAATAATTGTTTTATGAATTTTTTATTTAAAACAGTTTCGTTCATTTACATACCTCCAATAATTATTTAAAAATTACAACCATACTCGGAAATGGAGCAGGATTTTTTCCATCATTAAATTTTAATCTTCCTCTAATAAACCTAATTTCTTGCTTATGATATATATAATCGTGAAAATAGCTTGTATCCGTTCTTGCAGGAATAAGCATAACAATAAAAGTATTGTTAAACTTATTTTCATCATAACATTTCTTAACCCAATATGATATTTTCCTTCCATACGGTGGATTACAAAATACCCTTTCTCCTTTCCAACATTTTAATAGTCCATTGTCTTCTTTGGTATAAAATTTATTGCATTTAGCATTTTCATTTGTGGCACAAGGATCAAGAGTAAACTTAAACTCTTCATTTAGCTCTTCAAAAAATTTTATTGGTGTAGCCCATTCTTCTGTGTTACTTGTCATCATTCCTTTATTTATCATTTGTATTTTTCCTTTTTACATTATTTGTTTTTAATATAATTTTTCATATTGATTCTTCATTTTCTTCCTCAATCTTTAAATTTATGCTTTCCCCATAAATTTCTTTCATTCTTTGTACTTCTTCTGGACTTGGTATCAATGCTTTTGATAAATGTCTAAAATATTCTTTAATATCGCCATTATAAAAATCTATTTTAATAAGCATTTCTTTTATAGCTTCTTGTTCGTTTTCTGATGTACTTTTTATATTAACTAAAACATTTTCATACGAAAAATCCATTGATATTCCCTTTTTAGAACTTTTAAATGTTTCTGAAATATCAATTCCTTTTTCTTCTATAAAAGTATTTAACCATATTTCAAATGGTGTTTCTTTTTCTCCTTTATGACAGTTTCCTTTATATACCCAACCTTTGTTTTCTTTTGCAAATGTCATATATGTACTCTTTCCATCAATAAAATTTTGTGGTTCTCCCATTTGCATTAAATAAGTATTATCAGTTTTTGGAATTTCAAGGTTTCTAAAATATTCAACTACATCTTCTCCAACTATATCTCCTGGTAAAAAGAAAATGTCAAAACTATCTATATCGGAATTTATCCAGTCTTTCATTGTTTTCATATTGTACCTCCACTTAATTATAAACTTTCATCTAATTCGCTTAGTTCCATAATAGTATCTTTTTTATTTTCAAATATAATTACTTTTTCATAATTTTCTATTAATCTATTGCAACTTTTACTAGCATTATTACAAACCCTATATAATTCATTTGGATTATTCTTTAAAGCTTTTATCCAAGAATTAAAATAGTTTATGTGATCTTGCCTAGTAAAATCTATATCTACATCTAATTCAGATTCTAAAAATACACAAGAAAGTTCCGCTGTTAATTCTTCTAATGCGTATTTTTCTGTTCCAAATATATTTATTATATCTCTATTTAATCTTTTTTCCTTTCCTGTGCTGTGGCTCATTTCGTGTAATAGCGTTCCTAAAAATGCCTCATCAGACTTGAAATATTTTCTAGGCGGTAACGTTATTGTATCCTCAATTGGACTATAAAAAGCTTTTTCTTGAAATTTTTCTTCTATGGGACATTCTGAAGAAACAATAAAACTATCTGCAATATTTAAAATATTACTTTCTTTTTTCATTTCTGGTTCAATAAATGGTGGAAATCCTTCTATTTCACTAGCATTATATAAATAAAAATAATTAATAATAGGGTGTTTTAAATTTATTATAATTTTTTTTTCATTTCCATCTTCGTCTTTTTCAACTTCTCCAGTTTCCTTGTTTATCACTTTTTCTAATTTTTGCCATATCCATTTTTCACAAAACACTCCTTTTGCTCCTGATTTTATAGTATACCCCATTTCATTGGCTTTTCTTAATGTTAACCATCTTGGATCATTGTAATTTCTTTCTATTGCTTCAAAACTTAAATTAAGCCTATTTATTCCTTGATATGGTGTTCCTGTTATTGCATTTCGTGGTAAAAATGCTTTTCTATTCCACGCCCATTCAGAAAAGATATATCCTTTTTCCATATTAGAAATTAGCCTATCTACTATCTTTTTCCTATTTTCTTCTATTTTTTCTTTTGAACTTTTCCTTTTTTTCTTTTGTTTTGTATTCTCCATAATTATTCCTCTATTTCTTTTTCTTCTATGTCTTCCTTTTCTATACCAAGGTCTATGGCTAGCAATCTGTGTGTATAAAAAGTTTCTCTTGTTTCTAATTGCAAAGAATTTCCAACTGTTACAACTCCTGGTATTGAATAAATATATAATTGAATATATGTCATATATGCACATATTGGATCAATATCATTTGCAATAACAAGTAAATCTAATGATGGATTAATTCCCTCTTTTTCTAAACAATTTGCCTTCTCAAGCAAAAGTCCTCCTGAACCACAACAAGTATCTTCAATAGTCATAAATCCATTTTGTTTAATTATTTCTTTATCACTTTTCAATTCAACTTGAATTTCAGTCATAAGTTTTGCTAGATCTATCGGTGTAAAATCCTGCTTTAATTCTTTGTTATACATTGAAATATCTGTATAGATGTGTCCTAAAACATCTATTATTTCATCACTTTTTTTGTAAATTTTAGTTAATCTATAACTTAACAATCCAAACTGTTCTCTTTCATTTTCGTGGTATTTCTCTAATATTCTTATACAGTATTTTTCGTTATTTTCATCATATTTAATAGTATCGCTTATCCTTAATGCTAACAAAGTTATTAAATCTTTAAATACTTCTTTTCTTTTATATTTGCCATTTGCAATATCAAGTTTTTTTATAAACTCTTCATATTCTTTGCTTTTGAATAATTTTTCTCTACTCATTTGTATTACCATACTTTCTTTTGTTCCCTTTTATATTACTTAAATAAAAATTCTATTAATAAAATTCTTGTTTAAATAATATAAGGCTAGAATAGTTGTTTAAACCAAACTAGCCTATTCTTTTTATTCTCCAGTTCGTGGAAGTTTTTTTATTGTTAATTCTTTCTTATATGTTTTTGTAGTCCATTCTGACTTATCTTTGATATTTACATCTAAATATGTTCCTGAAAGATTTACATAGTTAGTCCATATATCATCTGCATTTATATCTTCATTAACTTTTGTAAATATAAAAGGTGTTGTTTTAGCTTTAAAATATTCTGGTACAGTTCCAAATTCCATTTTAAAATCTGTTATTACTTCATTATCTTTAAGCTCTACACCAGAAAAATCAATAAAGTTATTTACCGTTGAATCCAAATTTTCTTTTATTAAAATCCAGTCTTCTGAAAGGTTTGTTTTATAGTAAACATCAAATTCAACTTTATCTGTGTATATTCCAGTAAATAATTTAGTTAATTTAACTTTCTCATAAGGAAGATTATCAATGAATGTAAAGTTATCTAATGGAACATTTGATAAGCTTTCAACTGCGTCAAAATCATATCTTATTTCATCATTAGGTTGTGCTTGCACTATTCCAGATTTTTCTACATTTATTTTTACTTCTACTGGATTATCTTTAAAATCAAAGCATACTTCTTGACCATTTTCACTAATTGTAAAGTAATAAATTGATGAATCTATTAAGTAATATTTTGGAGAATCAACTTCATAAATTTTATAATTGCCTGCTCCAAGCATTAATTTTTCTTCTAAATATCCTTGTTCTGTTGTTATTAATTCTGCTACTACTTCTTCGGTGTCAATATTTTCTATCCTATATTTAGCATTTGGAATATATGTATCTTTTTGTTCTCCTGTAATTTCATTATCTTTTGAAGCAACTTTTGATACATCTACAAATCCTGCAACCTCTACTTTATTTTTTATGTCTATTGTTACTTTTTGACCATTCTCTGTAATCTCGAATACATCTGGTTTATCACTCTTTATATAATGTTCTGGTGCTTCAGTTTCCCAAAGATAATATGTGCCTTTTTCAAGCATAATATCTTCTGAAAACTTTCCATATTTATCTGTTACTAGCTCCATTAAAACATTATCATCTTTATCCCTTAACTCAAATTTTACCCCCTCTAATGGAGTATCTGGTTCATCTCCAGTCCAATAATTTTTTTCAAGAGCTGTTTTATCTATATTCATAAATCCTGCAATTTCAACTTTATTTGTAATATCAATTGTTACTTTTTGACCATTTTCAGTTATTTCAAATACATCTGGTTTATCCTTTTTTATATAATATTCAGGAGCTTCAACTTCCCAAAGATAATATTTTCCAACATCTAATTGAATATCTTTTGAAAATTTTCCATATTTATCTGTTACTAATTCCATTAAAACATTATTTTCTTCATCTCTTAGCTCGAATTTAACGCCTTCTAATGGTGTTCCTGGTTCATCTCCAGTCCAATAATTCTTTTCAAGAGCTGTTTTATCTATATTAAAAAATCCTTGTGGAATTGGTTCATCTTCTAATTCTAATTTGTGTGTAATTCCATTAGCAATAACTTCTATTTTATATACTTTTTCATCAAGTTTCCAACCATCTGGAACAGATACTTCCTTTACATAATATGTGCCTTTTCCAACTGTTAGTGTTTTTGTATTACCATTTTTATCTGTTACAAGTGTATCTACCAATTTTCCGTTTGAAAAGTTATCTTTTGTTACTTCTGTATTTTCATCAAAATCAGTTCTGACTTCATATTTTGCTCCAGATATTGGTTGTCCCTTTTCAGTTCCTGTAATATAATTCTTATCAGAAGCAACTTTCGTAATTTTCACATTATTCCCAAGTTCAGGTGTATTGTCTAATTCTAAATATACTTTTTGTTCATTTTCTGTAATTCTAAAATAGTATTCTGTGCCATCTAATTCGTAATGATTTGGTGCTTTAATCTCATAAATTCTATATGTACCAAGTTTTAATTCTAAATCATCTGTTGAATAATTTGAATCTACTATTTTTCCATTTTTATTTGTAGTTACAGTCCAATTTTTACTTTCTTCAAAATTTGTGTATTCTATTTTAAAAGTCGCATTAGCAAGTGGTGTTCCTGAAACTTCTGCAGTCCATAAATTTACATCATTTGAAGTTTTGTAAATATTGAAATATCCACCTTCTTCAACATCATCTGAAGCTGTTACTGAAACGTGTCCTCCATTTTCTGTAACTTTAAAATAATATTTTTTATCATTTTTCTTTGAATGTTCTGGAGCTTCAATTTCTTGTAAATAATATTCTCCGATTTGAAGTTTTTCATTGTCAAAAATTTTTCCGTCTTCTTTTGAAATAGCAATTAATTCTTTACCTGTTTCATAAGATTTCACTATATTTCCATTTGTATCATAAATACCATATTTTGCCCCTGAAACGCCTTGTCCTTTCTTCACTCCAGTCCATACATTGTTTCTTTCTGAAACTTTCACAGCAGAAAAATATCCTCCTGGAACAGGTGTGTTTTTTACTTTTAATGTTTCACTATCATCTATAAAATCTAATTTGAAAGAATAAGTTGTATCATTTAAAGTTGTATATTGTGGTACTGGTGTTGTTTCTCTTACATAATATGTACCAAGTGAAAGTCCTGTTATGTGAATTTTTCCTTCACTATTGGTTGTATATGTACCAATCAGATTCATACTGTCATTATATAGATTATATTTTGCATTAGGTATTAAAGAACCTGATAATGTTCCATTCCAAATATTATCTGTTGCACTTGTTTTTTCTATTGTTACTTCTCCAGTCGGAGCTATATTAAGTTCTGTATCTGCACTTCCATTTTCAAATGGATCTAGTACCAAGGCATAATTTTGTAAAGATGAGTTAGGAGATTGACCATACAGAGCAGGATATGTCTTACAGCTACTATCTACACCTATGTATGCTGATACATTTGATACAATACTTTTTTGTGGTATATAAACCTTAAAATTTTCGCCTGCTGAAAATGTTGTTTTTTGACTGCCGTTTGTGCTTGCAAAATAGCTTCCAGAAGGTAGACCTGAAATTTGATATACATAGTAATCTCTTAAAGGTACATTAGAACTTACACTATATGTTTGTGAATAATACTCTCCTTCTTTCGTTAAGTTACCTACTTTATTTATATAACATTGTGGTGATGTATAATTTCCTGATGTATTTCTTGCTGTATTAACAATATTTACAATTGCTTGTGCAATTTTTGTTCCTCTATCATCTCCACCTTTATATCTTGTAGAAGGATTATATCCATACAAAACACAGTATACTGCTTGTTTTGTTGCACAGAAAGCGTCATAGTCATTTTCTACACCTAATTCACTTGGCGTTTTATATGGAAAGCCATTATATAAAACTCTCCAAACTTCTGGATTTTGAATGGCTTCTGTTACTGTTACTGTATAAGGTGCTTCTTCTCCTACACCGTGTCTATCTGCATTTAGACAATATGCAGGATAAAATTTTCCATCTTCTCCAGTATATCCAACATACGTTGTTATAATATAATACCAGGCATTTTTACTTTCATTCCAATACTGTAAATGGTATTCTGGATCTTTAACTGAATAAATATATGCGTTACTAACGCTAAAAGCATTTACTGCATTAATAAGTGGCGTTAAATATGATGATAACAACAGTAAAATTATCATTATGATTCCCACTTTTTTCTTTACTTTTTTCATCAAAAATTCCTCCTTTTAGTGTAAAAATCAAACAAAAAAAGAAGTTATTCAGACTGCTCTTTCTGAATAGCTTCTTTCTTTGCTACAATTTTTCATATTAATATTGTAGCACTTGAATTTTTGAATGTATACTGCAGGATTTTGCAACTTTTTTGCAAAAAATTATGTCAATTTTTAATGACCATAATAACATAATGTTTGAATATATTCTCCATTTTGGTATTCATCTACTGCATATACTTTTAAATTTGTTCCTTTTAATATACTAGATTTGAAAGTATTATATGCACTTACATTTTCATAAGTCCAACCATTTCTATTTCCACCATAGCAAGTACAAATACTTGAATCTACTATAATTTTATATTGATTTACTTCTGTTATTCCATATTTGCCTAATTTATCTATATTATTGGTTACCTCAGCTATTATAGTGTTTTTTAATTTGTTAATATAGGTTTGATTTATTTTATATTCTCTTATTGGTGCAGTAGTTGCTTGTTTTGGCGTTTCTACTGTTTTATTTTCTTCTTTTTTTGGTGTTTCTGATTTTGTTTGTTTCTTTTTTACTGTTTCTGGCTGTTCTATATTGTTTTTTGTATTCTCCTGTTTTTTAGTATTATCATTTGTTATTGATGTATTTGATTTATTTAAAACTGGTTCTTTATTTTGTTTTACATTAGATTCATATACATTAGTTTTTGTTGTTGGTTCTTTATTTTGATTTACTTCCAAGTTATTTTCCTTAACAATATCTTCCTCTTTTTCTTTTGTTTCTTCTAATGGTTCATTGTCGTTTTCTAACACTGCTTCTAGTGGTTCTTCTTTATTATTTTGAGTTTCTTCAATAGTATTTTGTGTATAATTATTTATTTTAATATTTTTTTCTTTATGTTTTAAAAATCCAACTCCTACTATTGAAAATATAATTAATAGAATTACTGCTATTAAAACAAAAAATCGTTTCATCATTCATCACTTTCCTTTCTTTCTTTTATTTTGCCTTTCCAAAGATTTCCCTGTTTCCGTGATAAATAATAAAACCTTTCTTACATATATTTTACACCATATTGTTCGTTATGTCAAATTGAACCTAATTTATATTATCTACCTAGATTTTTATTCTCCATCATATCTATTATAAAAAAACATATCGTGATCTACATATCTTTTTATAAACCAATCAAATTTATCAATTTTTCTTCTTATTATTACATATATTTTTCTAAGGCGATATTTCATATTTTTCTTCCTTTCCATACAATTATAATTCTTCTAATAATTCAAATGTTAATTTTATTATCCATCATCTGTATCTAGCATTGTATATATAGTATTAAGATAAATCTTTCTTAGAAATGATACATATTTCTTTGAATATCTTTTTTTACATTTGACACACTTTTCTATTTTTATCGCTAATTCATAAAAATCATTTTCACTATAATCCCAAGTAGAAACATATTTACATATATCATCATCATCTCCAAAAGTCTTTATATAACTTTCTATAGCAAAATCATATCTATCCATATTTTCTCCTTCATTTAGAGTTATTTCTCTTCTCTTTTTACAATATGCGTTAAAGTCTTTATATTTTCTTTGTTTATTAACATATCTCTAATATTAATAGGTCTTAAATCTATATTTCGTAGCTCATCAGAAGTAACCCAGTTAAATTCTAATAACTTTTTTTCGCCCTTGTCAATCTCAATTTTTTCATAATTTTTCATTGGTAATAATTCTTTAGGTTGAACTATATAATAAAATTCTATTCCGTGGCATTTTTTATCATCTCTTATCCAGAAATTTTCTTGTATTGCAAATAAGTTTGTTTTCTGAACATTGCACCCAATTTCTTCCTTTATTTCACGAATAAGAGCTTGTTCTGAATCTTCTCCAATCTCAATATGACCACCTGGTATATGATAGTAATTGCTTTTATTGACTCTCATAATTAGAAATTTATCTTCTTGCTTAATTATTCCACAGGTTCTTCCGTGAAATTCTTCTTTTTCTGTTTTTATCTTTAAATCCATATTATTATTATATCTCCTTTATATTTATGCCTTTATCAAATATTAAAGTTTTCTTTACAGCATTGTTTTATTATTTCATTCTTTTCTTCTTCTGTTAATTCTCTCTCAACTTTAGTTATTTTTAATTTAATTCTATCTACTACTAATTTCATTGTATTATCAAGTTGCTTTGTAGAAAACACTTTTCTAGTTACTTCAATTGTTTCTTCTCTTCTTTCTTCTCTGCTTACAAAAAAATATACAGCAATTGATAATCCTAATATAGTTCCTAGTATAAGCCAATAATATTTTTCCATAATTATCTCCTTTTTATTTTTTTAAAATTATATCATATTTGACACATTTAAACAATTTTTTATTTTTTGTCTTTACCAAATAAATCTCCAATTTTTTCTTTACAGTCAGCACATATTAATTTATCGTTATATTCAATTAATTTTTTTCTACTACCACAAAAAGTACAATTTTTTTCATATTTTTTTAAAATAATAGTATCCTTATCCACAAATATCTCTATTGGATCATCTTCTAGGATTTCAAATCTTTTTCTTATTTCTTTTGGAATTACAATTCTTCCTATTTTATCTAAACGTCTTATTATTTTCTTTTTCTCTTTCATTTTTTATCCTTTTCTCAAATTTTGTTTATTTCCTTTACTCTTTTTCCTTGACATATAGGGCAATTGTGTCCCCTATTTCTTTCACTTATTGAACATAACCATTCGTGGTCTAATCTACATTTCCACCATACAATTCTATTTGATCCAGGAGCTACTTTATTAGGTCTTAATCCTTTATTTCTTTTAAAATTCCATTCAGAAGCTAATTTTGGATTTAATGTTTTTAAGTCATTATATCCTGGTATTATCTTTCTTCTTGAACAAACAGGACAACCAGATTTTTTATAATTTCTTGAGTTTATTATACCTTCAAATTCGTGTCCGTTTTTACATTTCCACCATACTCTCTTATTAGAGCCACTTCCTACATTATATGGTGTTAGTTCTCCGTTTTTTTCATAATTCCATTCACTTGCTAATATAGGATTAGTAGTTGCTAGATCATTGATTCCTTTTACAATCAATTTATTGGCACAAATAGGACAACCATTTCCTTTTACTCTTCCAGAAATAGCACTAGCATAACTATGACCTTTATCGCACTTCCACCATACCTTTTTATGACTTTGATATGTTACTTGATCAGGTGTTACTCCTCCATTTTTTTCAATATCCCATTGTTTTGCTAAATTAGGACATTTTGACTCTAGGTCATTCATTCCTGATACTGCTCTTTTTCCACTACAATATGGGCAACTATTTCCTCTTGTTCTTGCACAAATCACAGCTTCCCACTCGTGTCCCTTTGCACACTTCCACCATACTTTTTTATTAGAACTAACTGTAACCATTGATGGTTTTAATTCCTTGTTTTTTTCATAATTCCATTCTTTTGCGACTTCAGGACATTTACTTGCTAAGTCATTAAATCCTTTATCAATTTTTCTACTTGCACAATAAGGACAGCCTACACCTGAACTTCTACTCGCTATAACAGCTTCCCATTCGTGTCCTTCCTTACATTTCCACCATACTTTTAAATTACTTCCACAAGTTACTTTTTCAGGTAATAAATTTCCGTTTTTTTCTTGATTCCATTCTAATGCTAGTTTTGGTCGCATTGTTTTCAAGTCATTTAATCCTTCTATTACTTTCTTACCATTACAACCAGGGCATTTTGCTCCTTTAACTCTGTTTTTTATTGTATCTTCCCATTCGTGTCCTCTAAAGCATTCCCACCACACTTTTATATCACTATCTTCAAGTGTAATAACTGGATTAATTCCAATATTTCTTTTAAAATTCCATTCTTTAATTAGCAATTTATTTCCAGATATGTACTTTTTATTATTTTCAATTTTTCTCAATTTCTCTACCTTCATTACTTGTATGCTGTATAAAAAAACAAAAAACTACTTTGTAAAAAAGTAGTTTCCTTTTATAATAATTTGTCAAGTTATTTTTATCTCTTTAGGTATGTGTCAAGTGATAGTTGGCAATCGTCCTTTTGGTTGATTTTCTAGGCACATAACTATTCACATTTTCAAAAAATTTTTTTTATTTTTTTATTTTTGACATCACATACTAAAATTTTTAATACAAAATTATTATATAGTTTTTTTTAGATTTTTGTCAAGTCATTTTTAGATATTTTTCTACTTTTTTAATTAAATTTATATATATATTTTA
>UMDF01029801.1_pt1 | contig 28214 bp, 27 predicted proteins | sample 1964421 | NCBI WGS metagenome assembly UMDF01 (sample SAMEA4835987, study PRJEB28245) | human gut metagenome | biome: gut microbiome; material: fecal sample | place: Denmark | collected 2008
CATATGCGGTTTACATCATAGTAAGATAAAGGGGCGCTCGGACAAATGATATTATTCTTCAAGGTGTTTTTCACGGAGTTTATAGCAGAGATGGGCGATAAAACCCAGCTTATGCTGATCGCGCTTACTTCGAAATACAAATTAAGGGACATAATACTCGGTACCGGTGTTGCGATTCTTGTATTGAACGGACTTGCGGTTCTGGCAGGCGGACTTGTCAGCGAGTTTGTGCCGGAATGGGTGATCAAGATGATCGCAGCACTCGCATTCCTTTATTTCGCCGCATCGACGATTGCCGGTGACGATGAAGAAGAGGAAGAAGGCGGTAAGACGAAGATCAAGTTTGCGCCGCTTGCGGTATTTTGTACATTTTTTGTAGCAGAGCTTGGTGATAAGACACAGCTTACCGCGATCACATTTGGTGCAAATGAAGGCATGCGTGCGGCATGCGTTGTATGGATTGGCTGCTCGCTCGGACTGTTCGTTGCGGATATGCTTGGTATGCTGATCGGATATCTGCTAAAGAACAAGACGCCGGACGGGCTGCTTAGCATGCTTGCATTTGCAATCTTCTCCATCTTCGGTGTATACACATTGTATCAGGGGCTGAAGCTTGTTCGCGCAAGCGTCTGTCCGATTCCGGTGATTCCGGTGCTTGTAGTCATGACGATTGTCTTTGCAGGCATGTGTGCGTTCCTCTTTGTAAGACGGGAGAAAAAGAAGAAAGCTGCATAAGATAATAAGCAATAATCTGTTTTATTAAAATGCGAGGAATAAAACATGGAATATAACTATACGCACGGTGGAGATGTCTACCGAAATCCAATTGAATATGATTTTTCTATCAACGTCAATCCGCTTGGCATGCCGCTTGCAAGCATTCAGGCGGCGCATGAGGGAATCGTGCTGACCGGCAGATATCCGGACTATAGGGCGGAGCAGCTATGCCGTGCGATAGCAAAAGCACAAAATATACCGGCAGACCGGATCATTCCCGGGAACGGCGCAGCGGAGCTTCTGTATGCACTGGGACAGACGATTCCCGGGAAGGCACTTGCAATTGCACCGACATTTACCGGGTATGCGGAAGCGGTTGCTGCCGGCGGTGGTGAGATGTGCTATGCAGGATGCGAGGATGCGGATGGGGACGTTGATGATATGAGCGGACAGGATAGGCTGCAGTTTGATTCTGAAACCGTAATTCAACGTCTGCTTGCAAAACTGGATGATTCGATCCGACTTGTATTTTTGTGTAATCCGAACAATCCGACCGGAACATTATTTACGCGGGAACAGATCCTGCGCGTGCTTGCAAAGGCGGAAGCAATGCAGGCGTATGTCTGTGTGGATGAATGTTTCCTGCCATTTTTAGAGGAGGAAGCTTCGTATAGTATGCTGCCTTATCTGGCGAAACATCCGCGGTTGTTAGTGCTCTGTGCATTCACGAAGATTTACTGTATGGCAGGACTCCGACTTGGGTATCTGGCTTGCGGGGATACAGAGTTGCAGTCGAGGATTCGTGCGAAGCTTCAGCCGTGGAATACATCGATTCCCGCACAGATGGCAGGCATCGCGGCATTATCGGATACAGAGTATCTGGCGAAGACACGCGAGAATCTGCAGGCGGAACGCGCGTATCTTGTGCCGAGGCTACGTGAGCTGGTTGCGGAAGTGTATGATGGATATGGGAATTTCCTGTTATTCCGCGATGAACCGGACTTGAAAGAGCGGATGCTTGAAGTGGGTGTTTTGATTCGTGCGTGCGGTGATTTTGAGGGACTCGATGATACATATTTCCGCATTGGAATTCGTTCCCACAGTGAGAATCAGGAATTCATCCGCAGATTGGCCCGTGTGAAAAATGTGGTAAAATAAACTTAGATTTATATAAAGTAGTGAAAAAAGAAATTATAAAATCAAAAAATCACTGTTTTTTCAAAAAACAGTGATTTTTTTGACCCTGAGTGGTATTATATTACTATAAATGAAAAAGGGGTGTGAATATATGGAACCATATAAAGCAAAAAGTATGCCTTTGGACTATAAAATAGATAAAGATATGTTAAAACTGATTTCAGAAGCAAATGTAAAATATGGGGAATACAAATCATTGTTAAATACGTTGGAATTTGATGCCAGCTATTTCCTGGATTCCGTAATATTAAATGAAAGTTATAAATCGACACAGATTGAGGGAACACAGATATCTCAGGATGAAATGTTTTATCTGAAATATATGGAAAAAACAGATGATAATCAGGAAATACAAAATCTCAAGAAAACAATCGAATATGCGCAAACATATTTGCAGACGAAAAAGCAAATAAATTATGAACTTGTAAATGAAATGCATAAAATTATATTAGATAGTGTGAGAGGATCGCAAAGAACGCCCGGAAAAATCCGAACGATACAGAATTGGATCGGACCAAGAGGATGTACGATTGAGGGAGCAACATTTATTCCGCCAGTTCCAGAAGAAGTTTATGGATTGCTTATAAATTTATACGATTATATGAATGATGCGTTTACAGATCCTTTGTTGGTAAATGTTGCTTTATCCCATATGCAGTTTGAGACGATTCATGCATATAAGGATGGAAATGGAAGACTGGGCAGGGCATTGATTCCGGTACAAATGGCAATGATGGATGAAAGTACTCCGATTTTGTACATGTCAGAGATTCTCGAATTATATAAGCCATCTTATCAGAGATATCTTATGGAATGTAGAAGAGGCAATGTAGCAGGATATATTAAATTCTTTTTACAGTGTGTGATTGATCAGTGCAATTCATATACTAACAAACTGGAACGAATTAAAGTGATTTACAAAGAAGATATGGAGACAATTAAGCAGATAAAAGGAAATTCGATATATAGAATTATGCCTGTGATTATGAAGCAGATTGTGTTTAATAAAAAAGAAATACAGGATCTGTCTGGGGTATCTGTGAATGTTGTGTCAAGGATAATAGATCAGCTAGTAGATTTACATGTGATTGTACCAGATTCCACGGTTTCGAAAAAAGGATATCGATATCAAAGAATATATGAAGTGTTCGTTGGAACAAATGAGTTTTAAATGACAAGGAGACACAAAATGGCAAAATCAATCATGATTCAGGGCACCATGTCCAACGCGGGCAAATCTCTTATTGCGGCAGGACTTTGCCGCATATTTAAACAGGATGGTTACAAGGTTGCCCCATTCAAATCCCAGAACATGGCATTAAACTCCTATGTGACAAGTGAGGGGCTGGAGATGGGACGTGCACAGGTTGTACAGGCGATGGCGGCCGGTGTGGAACCATCTGTGCGGATGAACCCGATCCTGCTTAAGCCGACGACCGATATGGGTTCGCAGGTGATCGTGCAGGGACAGGTCGTAGGAAACATGCGCGCCATGGATTATTTTGCAAAGAAAAAAGAATATATTCCGGTGATCAGGGAAAGCTACGAGCAGCTTGCTGCAGATCACGACATCATTGTGATCGAGGGCGCGGGAAGTCCGGCGGAGATCAATCTGAAGCAGGATGATATCGTGAATATGGGGATGGCGAAAATCGCGGATGCACCAGTGCTTCTGGTTGGTGACATCGACCGCGGGGGTGTATTTGCGCAGCTAATCGGTACGGTGATGCTCTTGGAACCGGAGGAACAGGACCGGATCAAGGGATTGATCGTGAACAAGTTCCGGGGAGATAAGAAGATCTTAGATCCGGGTATTACAATGTTAGAGGAACGGGCAGGTAAGCCGGTGCTCGGCGTGGTGCCGTATGCAGATGTGGATATCGAGGATGAAGATTCTCTTGCGTCAAGTTTGGAAGAGACGCATATACAGGCAGAAATTGATGTGGCTGTGATCCGGTTCCCGCGCATCTCGAATTTCACAGATATGCAGGCGCTCAGCATGGAGCGGGATGTGTCAGTACGCTATGTGACAAAGCCGTCAGAACTAGGAGAACCGGATGTAATCTTACTTCCGGGTACCAAAAATACGATTCAGGATCTGCTCTGGCTGCGGGAAAGCGGACTGGAAGCAAAGATTACGCGTCTGGCGAAGAAGGGCACCATCGTGTTCGGAATCTGTGGCGGGTATCAGATGCTTGGCGAATCACTCATGGACCCATTGCAGACGGAGAGTGCACTTGGTAGTGTGCGAGGTATGGGATTGCTGCCGGTTACAACTGTGTTTGAAGAGGAAAAACAACTGGAGAACCGCGCATACCGGATTGGAATGCTGGAAGGGAATTTTGTGTCACTCAGCAATAAGAAAATTGCCGGTTATGAGATACACATGGGGCGGACGGAAGTTGCTGGCAAAACTACAACCCCCATTTATCCTTTCGTCAGCGATTCAGCAGGAACCGTACTCGGCTACACGGCAGGAACTGTGGCAGGCAGTTATATTCACGGCATCTTCGATGAAATTGCATTCCGTGAGGCATTTATTGAACTGTTGTATGCGCGCAAAAGGAAAACACGGGGAGAAAGTGAACATTTGACCTTGCAGGAATACCGGGAACAGCAGTTTGACAAGCTGGCACAGGTTCTGCGGGAAAGTCTTGATATGGAGAAAATCTACGAAATTCTGGGACTAATCAAGCAGGGATAAAGTAATTCCTGTGTAAGCGGAAATAAACTCGAAATACAGAAAGCAGTAATAGATTATAAAGGAGACGGAAATGATTCAGATCTATCATGGAGATGGAAAAGGAAAGACAACGGCGGCTGTGGGACTGGCTGTGCGCGCGGTGGGGAGCGGACTTCCTGTACTGTTTGTACAGTTTTTGAAGGATGATACGTCCGGAGAGATTGCAATGCTGCAGAGGCTTGGTGTCGAGACATTGCATGCCCCGCAGATGTATGGATTTGTGAGCCGGATGTGTGAGGAAGAGCTTGCAAAGACGCGTGCATATTTTGCAGATATGCTGGCGCAGGTTGAAATGTGGATTGCAAAACAGAAAAAACAGCATGACGACGTGCGGAAGGAAAATACGGTTGAGGCGGTTGTTGTTTTGGATGAGGTTTTGCACGCTGTAAAGTATGGGTTACTTGATGAGAGTACATTGATGGAAGTGCTGGCGAGCAATCAGGCGCAGATCGAATTCGTTCTGTCCGGACGGAATCCATCGGACAAGCTTCTGGCACTTGCGGATTATGTCACGGAAATGAAAAAAGAAAAGCATCCGTATGAACAGGGAATTTCTGCCAGAAAAGGGATAGAATTCTAAGGACTGTTGTGATAAAATAAAACCGATCATCGACAAAAACAGGAGCGCACATGGAAGCACATCAGTTACCTTCGGGGACGTATCTGGAACAGAATAAATATTACATTGAGCGGGTGCTTGGAGATGGCGGATTTGGAATCACGTATCTTGGGTATGATGTGAAGCTGCAGCGGAAGGTTGCAATCAAAGAATTCTATATGCGCGGGTACTGCTACCGGAATCCCGGAGATCCGAATGTTTACACCGAGGCAGGTGAAAAACGTGAGAATTTCGAGAAGATGAAACGGCAGTATATTGAGGAAGGTCGTGTGCTGGCTGCCTTGGGAGAGCAGCCTGGTGTGGTAAATGTCTACACGTTTATTGAAGAGAACAACACAGCTTACCTTGTCATGGATTATGTGGAAGGACAGTCGCTGGATGCATATGTGAAAGGTCGGGGAGGCAGGTTATCTGTGTCCGAGACTCTGGCAATCATGCGTCCGGTTATCCGTGCGTTGGCGGGTGTACATAAACGAGGTGTGATCCACCGGGATATCAGCCCGGACAATATCATGATCACACATGACCGAAAGGTGAAGCTGATTGATTTTGGTGCTGCGCGAATGTATGGAAATTATAATTATCTCCGCGTGCAAAAGGGTGGATATTCGCCAATCGAACAGGTGACACCGGGAGCGCAGATTGGACCGTATTCCGATGTATATGCGCTTTGTGCGACGATGTATACTTGCATGACCGGGGTGAAGGTGCCGCATGCCGTCGAGCGGGCAAAGCAGGACAGACTTGTGCCGCCATCTGCGATGGGACTTGTGATCGCACCGCAGGAAGAAGCTGTTTTGATGCAGGGACTTGCAATTGATTCGGCACAGAGGTATGCAAATGCGGAACAGTTGTATCAGGCATTGTACGAGACGTCGATGGAGCAAACAGGAAGCGTATCCATGATGACGCACAGTGGAATATCTCAGATGTTGGCGGATATGCAGGCAGACCGGAAAAAGCAGGCACATAGAAAAAAGCAGATTGGTATGGTTTGTGGTATTGTTCTGTTGTTGGGGATTGGAACTTTTATATATTTTCAGAGGACGCGAAATGGGGATGAGACAACGGCTGCTTCCGAAGCAACGACACAGCAGATCTTACAGACGGAGATAGATGCGAGTCCGGTGGAGGAAGTGGATTGTACTGCATATGCGCAGGAGTTTTATGATTTATGTGCGAAGCAGCACGAATCAAAGGGGAATACTCTGACACAGAGGGATGAATTTACAGTTGCTGCTAAAGAGACAGCGGCAAAAAGCGCGGCGTTGGTATATACCAGCATGGATGAATTAAATGCCGCGTTAACGGAGATTGGCAATCAGGCGATTGCCACATATAAGATACCGAATACCGGATGGGTGACATATACATTTTCTTTAAAGGAAGATGTCGCGACGGTAAAACAGGCATTGGATACTTATATTGCACAGATGAACGAGGAAAATCAGGGAACCGTGGATTTGGATAATTGTGCGTATCTTGGCGTCAGCGTAGCGCGAGCGCAGGATGGTACATATTTCTGGGCAGTATTTTATCAATAAAGAACAGGAAAACATAAGAAAAAAAGGAGAACATGGGGGATTTTGAAATGGATAAAAACGGGGATTTTAAGGAATCGTCAAAGGACAAATTGAATCGTGCCATCGCATCTATGTGCGATGAATGGTTGTTGATTGAGGAGATTGATCTGGAAGCGGATACATTTGAAATCCTGCACGATAATTTGCAGAAGCAGGGGATTCCGGTACCACGGAATTGTAGTTACAGCCAGCAGAATTTCGAGATGCAGGAGCTGGTTGCACCAGAATATCAGGAATATCGTTATAATTTCGGTGTGCGGGATAATCTGCGCAAGCTTCTGAAGCAGAGCGATACCGCGGAATGCGAGTATATTGTATGCACGGGAGAAAATGTATGGCGCAGAGATGTGTTCAAGGTAGTGGAATGGAAAGATGAGGAACCGAAGATTTTAAACTGGTTCCACATGAATATTGACAGCAAGAAGTCTGCGGAGCTAAAGCAGCGTCAGGCGATTCGGGATGCTTACCTGCAAAGTGAGCAGGCGTATGCAATCAAAAATATGTATCTTAAGCGGCTGAACGAGGAATTGCAGATGCCGATCAACATGATCGTCGGAAATGCATCCGTTGCGCGGACATTTGTCACGAATCCGGAACGTGTGACCGCGTGTATCGAGGAGATTTCCCTTTCAGCAAAGGCAATCTTCCGTATGGTGCGTCAGATGATCAATACAGACGCGATACAGCAGGGTACGACGCTGTTGCAGATGCAGCAGACATCTGTAGAAAATCTGTGGAGAAATACGCTTGATATTGTCAAGCCATCCATGCGGCTTCGGCGGCACACAATGCATCTGGACATGGCACAGCTTTACCATCGCAATGTGATTGGCGATGTGGAGAAGATGCAGCAGATATTGTTGAATTTATTGCAAAATGCAATTGATTATACGCCATATCAGGGCGAGATATTTTGTGGAATCAAAGAGAAACCGATGGACGAAACGACCGGATACTTTGAATTTTATGTGCAGGACAATGGAGTCGGTATGTCTGAGGAGTTTCGGAAGATTATGTTCGAGCCATTTGCAAGAGAGCATTCAGACCGGATTGAGCGTGTGGAAGGCTCTGGCTTGGGGTTGATGATCGTGCAGAATTTGGTTCGTCTGCTGGATGGAGAGATTGAGGTTGAGACAAAGACTGGTCATGGGACGAAGATTACAGTTGGAATGAAACTGCGATATGGAACAGAGTCCAAGGATGCCGAAGGAGAGATCCAGTATTTTGACTGGAGCGATTGGGAATCTGCGCGCGAGAGGAAAACGATGTTTTCCGGACAGCATGTGCTGGTTGTAGATGATAATGATATTACCGCTTCGATTGAGGAGCAGATTTTGACAGAACGTGGACTTGTTGTTGACCGTGCGATCAATGGAGAGGATGCAATCTGCATGTTTGAACGGTCACCGGCGCATTACTATGATCTGATATTGATGGATATGGGATTGCCGTTTATGGATGGTTATGCAACAACAATGGGGATACGACAGCTTCGCGAGGATGGAAGGACTGTCCCGGTGATTGCGTTGTCTTCCCGGTTATATGCAGACGATGAGTTTCATGGAGAAGAATATGGAATGAAAGCAAGGCTTCAAAAACCTGTCAGTGCAAGGAAACTGATGGAAGCCGTGCGCGAATATATATAAAATTAAGGAGTCGCAAAAGAAAATGCCAGTTACAGAGTACCTAGAGAGAAATGCCAGATTGTACCCGGATGAGGTTGCGCTGGTGGAGTTGAATCCGGATGAGCCGGATACGAGAAGAACTTCGTGGAAGGAGTTCGAGCTGATACAGCCATCGAGATTTGAGCCGTATCGAAGAGAGATTACATGGAGTGTCTTCGATGAGAAGGCAAACCGGTTTGCCAACATGCTGATCGGGCGAGGCATCAAGAAGGGCGATAAGGTCGCAATCCTGATGTATAACTGTCTGGAATGGTTGCCGATTTATTTCGGCGTTCTGAAGACAGGAGCCATCGCCGTGCCGTTTAATTTCCGGTATGATGCAGAAGAGATTTTATATTGTGCAGAGCTTGCAGAGGTTGATATGATCGTGTTTGGCCCGGCGTTCATCGGACGAATCGAGACAAATGCAGAGCGGCTTTCCAAGGGAAGACTGTTGATCTATGTCGGGGATAACTGTCCGGAATTCGCAGAGAGCTATCATCAGCTCGTGGCAGATTGCTCGAGCCATGCACCAAATGTGGAGATCACAGACGATGATTTCGGAGCAATTTATTTTTCATCTGGAACGACCGGATTCCCGAAGGCAATTTTACATAAACACCAGAGCTTAACACAGGCCGCACAGATGGAGCAGAAGCATCACGGCACGAGCCGGGATGATACGTTCCTGTGTATCCCGCCACTGTACCATACCGGTGCGAAGTTCCACTGGATGGGAAGTCTGGTGGCAGGCAGCAAGGCTGTGCTCTTAAAGGGCACAAAACCGGAGACGATTCTCTCCGCTGTGTCGAGTGAGCATTGTACGATCGTCTGGCTGCTCGTTCCGTGGGCACAGGATATTCTGGATGCGTTAGACCGCGGGGACCTGAAGTTAGAGGATTATGAGCTTTCGCAGTGGCTGCTTATGCATATCGGTGCACAGCCGGTACCGCCATCGCTGATCAAGCGCTGGAAAGAATATTTCCCACATCACCAGTACGATACGAACTATGGACTTTCCGAGTCAACCGGACCGGGCTGCGTGCATCTGGGTGTGGAGAATATCCATAAGGTCGGTGCGATCGGTGTGCCGGGTTACCGTTGGGAATGTAAGATCGTGGACGAGAACGGTGTGACAGTCCCACAGGGCGAAGTCGGAGAGCTCTGTGTCAAGGGACCGGGCGTGATGACCTGTTATTATAGAAATGAGGAAGCAACCGCGGAGACAATCAAGGACGGCTGGTTGTTCACCGGAGATATGGCAAGACAGGACGAGGATGGATTCTATTTCCTTGTTGACCGGAAGAAGGATGTCATCGTCAGTGGAGGCGAGAATATCTATCCGGTACAGATCGAGGATTTCCTGCGCAAGCATGACAAGATCAAGGACGTGGCAGTTATTGGACTTCCAGACCGCCGGTTGGGCGAGAAGACCGCTGCGATCATCGAGATCAAGGATGGCATGACCTGCACAGAGGAAGAAATCGAGAACTTCTGTCTGGAGCTTCCAAGATATAAGAGACCAAAGCAGATTATTTTCCATGAGATTCCGCGTAATGCGACCGGAAAGATCGAGAAGCCGAAACTGCGTGAGATGTACGGCGCAGACAAGCTGGTAGAGAAGGAAAATGAGGCATAAAGAACAAAAGGAGTAAATTATAAATGAAAGAATTGATGTTAGGGAATAAGGCACTTGCACGCGGTCTGTACGAAGCCGGATGCAAAGTGATTTCCAGTTATCCGGGTACACCGAGTACAGAGATCACAGAGGAAGCCGCTTTATACGATGAGATCTATTGTGAGTGGGCACCAAATGAGAAGGTGGCTATGGAAGTGGCACATGGCGCGAGTCTGGGTGGAGTCAGAAGCGCAACGGCAATGAAGCATGTTGGATTGAATGTGGCAGCAGACCCATTGTTCACGATCTCTTATCAGGGATTAAATGCAGGTCTGGTTGTCTGCGTGGCAGATGATCCGGGTATGCATTCTTCCCAGAATGAGCAGGATTCCAGACACTATGCTGAAGCTGCAAAGGTGCCGATGTTGGAGCCGGCAGATTCAGAGGAAGCGCGCGTATTTGCAAAGCGTGCGTACGAATTATCTGAGAAGTTCAATACACCTGTATTCCTTAAGATGTGCACGCGTGTAGCACATTCACAGAGTGTTGTAAATACGGAGGAGCGGATCGCTCCAGAGCAGGTTCCTTACAAGAAGGATCCGACAAAGGTTATGATGACGAAGAATTCCCGCGATGCGCATGTGCGCGTGGAGCAGCGGACAAAGGATCTGATCGCATTTGCTGAGAATTGCGATCTGAACCGCGTGGAGATGGGAGATACATCCATCGGATTTATCACAAGCTCCACATCGTATCAGTACGCAAAGGAAGTGTATGGCGATAATGCAAGCTATCTGAAGCTTGGTATGATCTGGCCGCTTCCAGAGAAGCTGATTTTAGACTTTGCAGAGCATGTGGATAAGGTTGTAGTCTTGGAAGAGTTAGATCCATTTATTGAGAATCACTGTAGAAAGCTCGGTCTGGAAGTTGTCGGCAAAGAGACATTCCCGATCTGTGGCGAATTCTCACAGAATCTGGTGCGTACGGCACTTGGCGGAGATGCACCGGAAGAGCTGGCACTTGCCGATGAGATTCCGGGACGTCCACCAGTTATGTGTGCGGGCTGTCCACACCGTGGAATCTTCTACATCCTTTCGAAATTAAAGTGTATGGTCTATGGTGATATCGGATGTTATACATTGGGCGCCGTGGCACCGTTGAATGCGATGGACTTAAATGTCTGCATGGGTGCGTCTTGCTCCGGTCTGCATGGCTTTAATAAAGCGATGGGCGAACAGGGCGAGAAGATGAGTGTCGGTGTAATCGGAGATTCGACCTTCATTCATTCCGGTATTACCGGTATTACAGATATCGCTTACAATATGAGCAATTCGACCGTGATTATCCTGGATAATTCAATCACAGGTATGACCGGACATCAGCAGAATCCGACAACCGGTAAGAATCTGCGTGGTGAACCGGCCGGAAAGGTGAATCTCGAAGCGCTCTGTGCAGCACTTGGATTCAACCGTGTCACAGTTGTTGATCCGTACGATCTCGCAGAGGTGGAGCGTGTCGTGAAGGAAGAGCTTGCCGCAGAGGAGCCAAGTATCATTATCAGCCGCCGTCCGTGTGTTATGATCAAGGGTACGGTACATAAGCCGCCAATCAAGGTGGATACCGATAAATGTGTCGGCTGTAAGATGTGTATGAAGATCGGATGTCCTGCGATTTCCGTGCGGGATAAGAAGGCAGTGATCGATACAACGTTGTGTATCGGTTGTGAAGTATGTACACAGATGTGTAAATTCGGCGCATTGTGTCCGGCAGCAAAGGAGGGCAGGTAAGATGGAAACAAAGAATATTATGATCGTCGGTGTCGGCGGACAGGGTACGTTGCTTGCCAGCAAGATATTAGGACATGTGCTACTCTCACAGAATTTTGATGTGAAGGTTTCCGAGGTGCATGGTATGAGCCAGCGTGGCGGAAGCGTTGTCACATATGTAAGATATGGTGAGAAGGTGTATTCACCGGTCATTGACAAGGGCGAGGCAGATGCGATTGTCGCATTTGAGAAGCTCGAAGCGGCAAGATGGATTTCCTACCTGAAGAAGGGTGGACAGATCATCGTGAATACACAGGAGGTAGAGCCGATGCCGGTCATCACAGGCGCTGCGGAGTATCCACAGGAGCTTGTCTCCAAGATGGAGGCAGCCGGTGCGAATGTCGATGCGAAGGATTTCCTTGCTATCGCAGAGGAGGCAGGTTCTGCCAAGGCGGTAAATATCGCACTCATGGGAAGACTTTCGAAGTATTTTCCGGAGATTCCGGAAGCAGCATGGGAGGAAGCAATCGACGCAATCGTTGCGGAGAAGTTCCGTGCTTTAAACCACAAAGCATTTGAGTTTGGAAGAAATGCATAGGCAAGTGTAAACTTTGCCTGAAAACGCCTTTCCTTTGTTCGTGTAATATAAGGACATCAGCAAGAGCTGAAAAACAAACGAACAAAGGAGAGGTAAAAATGAAAAGATTGGAAATTGCGCAGTATATTGCACTTGGAGCAACTTGTATGACAGTATTGGGGTTCGTAATCAACCTCGCCACACAGAGCAGATGGAGCATAACGATGTGTGGATATGGTGTGATGATCGGATTGATCTCATACTTCTTCGGCGGAATCAAAACCGCAGTGAAGATGGCGGGAAAGATTGCAAAATGGGGCTGGATCATTCTGCCGTTTCCGTATGATATCGTGACCGGTCTGGTTGCATTTTTTATTTCGATTTTCGTATTTATGGCGTTGCCAATTATTCCGATCCGTAAGGCGTACAAGGAACAGTCGATGGAGTAAACGGATGCCTGTGACAGGCATCTCACAGGATGATGTATGGAAGAAAATGATTATGAGACAAGATTTATAAGAGAAGAGATCGGAAGATGTGAGGACCTCGAAGAACTGAAAGCGCGGATCTTTCCGTTGCTGCAGTCACAGCACGAGCTGTGGATGCAGAAGATGCAGGAAATCCTTGCGGAGAGCGGACTTACGAAGTCTGCATTTGCGAAGCGTTGCCGCGTGAGCCGGGTGTCAGTCGACAAATGGTGCAAGGGAGCGATCCCGAAGAACCGCGAGACATTTCTTCGAATCGGCATGGCGGCGGAGTATGACTTAGAGAAGATGAACCAGCTTCTGCGTCGATACGGGCAGTACCCGGAGCTTTATTCGAAAAGCTTGGAAGACTGTGTCTGTATCTACGTGTTAAATCACAGGTTTGATATGGACTGCGTAGATAATCGCGAGTCGGAGAAGGGCGAGGAAGCGTATGGACTGACCGCCTATGATTACATATTGTCGCAGATTAAGGAGAACATGGCGGCGGATGCGGATATGGAAATCCCGGATATCAATACGGCACAGTTTGCAGAACGGCTATCACAGGTAGAGGATGCAGATGCCCTGACGCAGTTTATCTATGACAATATCGCAACCTTTTCCTCAGCATATCAGAAGTTCTATGCCTATGTGAAAATGTATGTGACGATCAATTACCAGCGGTATTCGTCGAGTGTGGCGAATCTGGCAGAGGGACAGGGCTGGTCTTCATCGCTGCGGCAGTGTGTGTCCGCGATACGACAGAACAAATGGTATCCGACGCGGAACAAGATCATCTCGCTGGGACTGCATCTGAGCATGGATCATGAGCAGATCGACGAGATGCTCACGCTGGCACATATGGAACCTTTGTGTGCGAAGAACCTGTTCGAAAGTGTGATCCTGTTTATTCTGGATGATGCGGAGTTGAACAATATGCTTGATACGGAATCGGAGGAGTTTGATCCGGATGAGTTATGCCGCTATGCGCGTAAGGTGCTGCTGGAGCTTGACCTGCCGGAGATCGACGCATTTCTCGCGGAGCTTCCGGATCTCGATACGGATATATGGTAGGATGGAAAATAATTTAATCGTAATTGAAAATGGACAATTGAATATCTATTTGCTGGACAATCAGGTCGTCTGGGAGGTTGGACGGATGTCGAAGGAGTATACACCGGATATCCCGATGCATGCAACGACGATTAGCCGCAGACATGGACGGTTCCAGAATATGGACGGTATCTGGTTTTACATGGATGAAAACCCGAAGAATGGTACGATCCGCAATCAGAAGAAATTATCTTCCGGGCTGCATGGGCGCGTCAAGCCGGTGATGGTTTCGCCGGGGGATGTGTTCGTCTTTGGTGGCGGCGAGGATGCGGTCGTAAGTCCGGCGACGGTGTGGGCGTTCTTCCGGACGCGGTACTATGATGCGCCGTGGCGGGCGATGGATTCGCGTGGCTGCAGCAAGTTCCTGATCGTGGATGGAGATACCCGGACGAAATTAGCGAACCCGGAGCCTGGAAGTGTGGTAGAATGTGAACATGGGATGGTGATCTATATGGGTGCACTTACCTATGTGATCGGACCGTTGAAGGTGATGGGAAGTAAAGGGAGTACAGATGGAACCAATTATTACAGAACAAATTGAGAAATTTCAGTCCGGAGATTTCAGCGGATATGAGAGCTTTTATTATGCGACATCGCAGACGGTCTATACGATGCTGCATACGATTATTCCGGATGAGAACACTGCGGCAGAGCTGATGCCGAAGGTATATGAGAAAATCTATGCGAATGTGCAGACGCTTCCACAGACAGAGGCATTTTATGCGTGGAGCGCAAAGCTTGCAAATGAGGAAGCTTTGGAGTACTTAAAGGGAAACACCACACAGGCAGAGATGGATGTTGTAAATGCACAGACTATGGAATCGGCAGACAGCGGTTCGGATATGCCGTTCTATGATTATGCGGCGGAGGATGAAGCTCTCACAATCACCGAGGAATTGTCTGAGAATCGGGTATTTACAGAGAAAGTAGAGGCTGTGATCGAGGCATTATCGCCGATGGAAAAAATCGTATTCCAGTCGTATTATTATTTTGGCGAGAGCGTACCTGCGATCGTAGAAAAAACGGGATGTACGACGCGGGCGGTAAAGCATACCATCGGACAGACACGGACAGCCTTGCTTTCTGCAATCACCGCGTATGGACAGGCACCTGCATATGCGGTACAGCAGGAGAAGTCGCATAAATTCAGCTTGAAGGATACACCTTGGTTGTATATTTTGTTCCAGAATTATATTGGAAAGGTGACGGGCATCGCGCATGTCGGAATCACAGGAAGTGCGGCTGGTGCAATCGCGATGGTCGGACAGGCAGGTGGCGTGGCAGGAACATCTGTGGTAATCGGACAGGCAGGAGGTATTGCGGGAAACGCGGCAGGACAGGCAGGGAGTGCTGCAGGTGCAGCGGTAACCGGACAGGCAGGCGGAGCTACAGGTGCAGCAGCGAAAGCATCCGCACATGGGATTGCAAAATTCCTTGGTACGGTTGGTGGAAAAGTGGCGGTTGGAGTCGTCGGAGTTGCTGCCGTTGTAGGCATTGGTCTGGGAATCCATCATGCATCGTCCGAACCGGAAAAGCACATTGTAGCGATAGAAGAAGAGGATGGCAATGGTGCGCTTATGTGGGAGGATGGACCGGCACCTGAAGTTGAGACAGAACAAACGGAAGAGGAGACAATGCCGGAGAACGAAGATGAGCAGCAGGTAAAGTCACAATTAGAAGTAATGCTGGAACAGGCGAGAACGGGGATGGAAGATTATGCTACAACCGGGAAAAGTGAGTATTCAGATTATTACACAATTACAACGTACAGTAAGGAAAACAGTTTTTATGCACTGGAAGATATTGACGAGGATGGAGAAGATGAGCTTTTGTTTGGTTGTTGGAATTCGGAGAAGAGGATGGTAGAAATCCGAGATATCTGTAATTGGGAATATCATCCAGAAGCCAGATATGGGAATTGCTATTATAGTGAAGGAAATGTTATGTCGGTACATGCCTCCGATGATCAAAATTATGATTTGGTATATTATGATTCGTCGTTGGAGGATGATTATTCTTGTACATGTTTATTAGAATTGCGTGGAAGAGATGGCGTAATTAGATATTATGAATTAGGTTATGGTGCTCAACCAGATTATTTCAGTGGACCGATAGAGGTTACATATGATACATTCCTTCAGCAATTAGACGATGATTATCAAAGTCTACAGTATACGGAAATTGATGAATCAACATGGGCAGGGCAGGAAGAAGCACATTCATATAAGAAACTATCGTGGAAACCAATGTTTGAGGACGAAACAATTTTGAACGATGATCCATCAATCCCGGATGCGGATGGGAAATTCTAAATAAAAAAACATTTAAGTGAACAATCAGAGGGAGTAAATGAATCCAATCATTACAGAGCAACTTAACAAATTTAAAAATGGAGATTTTGGAGGGTATGAAAGCTTTTATAATGAGACAGTAAGCACGGTCTACACGATGCTTCATACAGTTGTCCATGATTCAAATGTAGCGACATCGTTGGTGCCACAGGTATACGATAAAATCTACCAGAATGTGACAAGCTTGGAACAGACCAACGGATTTTACCAATGGGCTGCAGAGCTTGCAAATGAGGAGGCACTGGGATATCTGAAGGAAAATGGATGGACAGAGATTCATAATGATTCTGTTGAGAATACTTATGAACAGGCGGTAGACGGGAAATTTTATGATTATGCGGTGGAAGATGAGGCGTTAACTATAACGGAAGATGCAGTTTTGGATACTTCTTTTGTTACAAGAGTGCAGGAAATTGTAACTACGTTGTCACCGATGGATCGTGTCGTTTTTCAGGACTATTATTATTTTGGTGTTAGTGTGCCAGAGATTGCAGTGAAGACAGGATGTAAAGATTCGGATATCAGATATACACTGAGTCAGACACGGACAGCTATTTTGCAGACAATCGCACTGGCGCCTGTGGATGATTCGGAAAATGGAAATTCCAATATCAGAAGATATCGTTTGGCAGAAGTGCCATGGATGTGGATTGCATATCAGAATTTCCTTGCATATACACTTGGGATTGATACGATTAGCATTGCAGGATGGTTGGCCGACATATTTGGACAGATAGTAGGAAGTGGGATAGCAGTAAGCGGAATGGATGCAGAAGGAACTGCAACCGGAGCTGTGTCAAATGGTGCGTTCTCAGTTGGAGCTGGTGTGCCCGCGGGAGAAGCAACGGGTGCAGCGGCTGGAAGTGTCGGAGCTTCTGGTACGAGTGGAGGTGTGGCAGCAATCTTTGGTACAATTGGTGGAAAAATTGCAATCGGTATCGTTGGGACTGCAATGGTAGCAGCAATCGGCGTTGGTGTGCATCACGTTGTGACAGAAAATCAGTCGACTACCGAAAAGACGGCTGTGTCGACAATGGGAGATGCTTCAGAAAACGAAATTATTACGAAGTATACTTCCTATGAAGCGGTGTTAGCGGACTTAAAACAGTGCATTGAACAGGGAACAACCTATGAAGCCAGCGAGAATTTTACAGATAAGAGTAAAAATAAAGATGCGTTTTATGTGATTGATGATTTCGATGGGGATGGAACGGATGAGTTAATAATTGGTCAGTGGAACGCGGTGATTGGAGGAATGGATATTGGGGATGTATTTACGATGCGTGACGGAAACGTTGTAAAGATTTTCACCTGCAATTATGGGTATGGAGACAATGGTCAGAGCGCGGTTCTTTATAATGATGGAATCATATATGAAAATGCAGAAAAGATAAATTTTGAAAATGAACAGGCTTTGGAGTGTAAATATGTTTATAATATCAGATGGAGAATTGCAGGCGGAACCTGTAACTTTGATATTGCAAAGATTACATATAGTGCAGATGGGGAAGGCAGAAGTGCATATCAAATAATTTTTATTCATGATGAAAAGGCATTAAGCATGTTTGATAACACAGTTGAAACAGGTTTTTCGGCAGTGCAGAATCTTGTTGATTCTGCGCCAGAAATATATATAAAACCGACGGTAAATGAAGACTTGGGTGATGGTTTAAATATATATAAGACAAGCTGGAAGACCTTATATGATGATAATTCCTATATGAACACGGATAGTGGTCCAAAACCGGATGCGGATGGGAAATTCTAATACCAAATCAAAATGAAAAACGAGGAACAAATCTATGAAGAAATTAGCAATATTTTTTCCGGGAATCGGATACCATGCGGACAAGCCGCTCCTATATTACAGCCGGAAGCTGGCGGGAGAGGCAGGCTACGAGCAGATCGCTTTGAAATACGATTATCAGGCGGGGAATATCCGTGGGAACAAAGAGAAGATGGAGGCAGCTTTCCATGCATTGTATGCGCAGGCGGAAGAACAGCTTGCCGAGGTCGATTTTACACCGTATGCAGAAGTACTGTTTGTATCGAAGAGCGTTGGCACGATTATCGCATCTGCCTATGCACAGAAGCTTGAAGAAGCGGGAATGGCAGCAGATATTCGACATATCTTATACACGCCGCTTGAGGCAACCTACACCTTCGCACCGAAGCATGCGGTTGCATTTATCGGAACGGCTGATCCGTGGAGTGATGTGCCTGCGGTGATTCAGATGAGTGAAGCGCAGGGCGTTCCGATGCACGTCTACGAGAACGCCAACCATTCACTGGAGACAAGCGATACCATGCAGAATCTGAAAATCCTGCAGGATGTGATGGAGAAGACCAAAGCAATTATATAATACAAAAGCCCCTGTTGCAGTCCGGTGTGATTGGAAATATATCCACGGACGCAATCGGGGCTTTTTGTTATGGTAAGCAGATTGTTTAATTATCAAACGTTGCCGCTTTTGCTAATGCAACATCAATGTTCTCACAGAAGTTCTCTTCGCCGAGCTTCTCTACGAAACCGGCCTTCTCCATTACATGACGTGGCTGTTCGTTCACGTGGGAGAGCAGTAAGTGGATGCCCTTCTTCTGGCATGTCTTGTATGCCTCTTCGAGTGATTCCAGCCCGGTGATATCCATCGCCGGAACATCACGCATACGAAGAATCAGAACATTCTTGTGTTTTTCGTGTGTAAATGCAAGGTAGTCATTTGTCTCCGCAAAGAACATCGAACCGAGAATTTCATATACCATTGTGTTACGCGGCACATTCTTCAGGTCCGTGTGCTCGGAGATCTCGTTTTTGTCCAGATCTTCTTTGTAGATCCATGGTTTCACTTCACCGACATCGGACATTCGCTTCATGAACAGGAATGCGGCCATGACCATACCGATCTCGATAGCCACAACCAGATCGAAGAATACCGTCAGAAGCAGAGTGGTGATCAGGACGAGAATATCGCTTTTCGGTGCGGTTTTGATCATGTGGCCAAATGTCTTGAAGCCGCTCATGTTGTAGGCAACCATGATCAGGATTGCGGCAAGACAGGTCATCGGAATCATAGATGCATACGGCATCAGGAACAGCAGGATCAACAGCAGGGTGATCGCATGGACGATACCGGCAATCGGGGTACGTCCGCCGTTTTTGACATTGGCTGCGGTTCTGGCAATCGCTCCGGTTGCCGGGATGCCGCCGAAGAGAGATGACATGATATTACCGACACCCTGACCGACTAACTCCGCATTCGAACGGTGATGTCCACCGATCATACCATCGGATACAACACAGGAAAGCAGCGATTCAATTGAAGCTAAAATTGCAATTGTAAATGCCGGTGAGATCAGTTCTTTTACGAGGGCGAACGAAAGCTGCGGGGCGGCGAATTTCGGGAAGCCTGCCTTAATTGTGTACAGATCGCCGATCGTAGCAACCGGAAGCTTGCCAAGCTGGACAATCAGTGTGGTTACGAGAATTGCAATCAGGCTGCCCGGAATCTTCGCAGATACCTTCGGCCAGAAGATCTGGATCAGCAGCGCGAGCATACCGATACCGAACGTCATCCAGTCAATCGTGTGAAATGCTTTCGCATAGGCAGCGCATTTATCAACAAATTCGGATGGCACAGCTCCCATGGACAGACCGAAGAAGTCCTTGAGCTGTCCGGCGAAGATGCCGATGGCAATACCAAATGTAAAGCCGACCGTGATCGTCTTCGGGATAAATTTGATCAGATTGCCGAAATGGCACAGTCCCATGATGATCATGATGATACCGGACAAAAAAAGTAGCGATTGTAAGTCCGGTCATGCCATATTGGGCGATGATGCCGTAGATGATAACAACGAATGCTGCGGTCGGACCGCCGATCTGCACGCGGCTGCCACCGAGCAGGGAGATGAAGAATCCTGCGATGATGGCTGTGTACAGACCCTGCTCCGGATTGACACCGGAGGCAATGGCAAGTGCAATCGACAAAGGCAATGCGATGATCGCCACGATGATACCTGCGACGATATCCTTCACAAACTGTTCCTTTGTATATGTTTTCATAGTGCTAAAAAGTTTCGGTTTTATATATTTGAGCTTTTCCATATCAGTAAAATCCTTTTCGCTTTATCTAAAATATAGTATAACGACCTCCCCGGATCCGGCTACAGCAATCCCTGAATCAGAATGATCAGAATCAAAACCGGCAGTATAAACTGGAAATACGGCTTTAATTTCCGGCTGATTTTAAGCCCTTTTCCGGTATTTGCCTCTTCAATGTAGTTATCAAATCCAAATCCCCATTTGGTAACACAGAACAACAGATAGACGAGTGAACCAAGCGGCAACAGCAGGTTGCTTACTAAGAAGTCTTCCGTGTCGAGTACGTCACGACCGCCGATCAGATGCACATTGCTCCATACGTTGTAGCCAAGGACACAAGGCATGCTCGCGATCAGGATGATAACGCAGTTGATAAGCGATGCTTTGTTCCGGCTGATGTGGAACATATCCATACAGAAGGAAATGATGTTCTCGAACACAGCGATGACCGTCGAGAAGCTGGCAAATGTCATGAACAGGAAGAACAGTGTTCCCCAGATCCTGCCGCCTGCCATATTCACGAATACGTTTGGCAGTGTGACGAAGATCAGACTCGGACCGGCACCGACTTCCACGCCATAGCTGAAACATGCCGGGAAGATGATCAGTCCTGCCATGATTGCGACAAATGTATCAAGTGCACAGATACGGACGCCCTCCCCGGCGAGCGTATTGTCCTTGCTCATATAGCTTCCGAAGATCTCCATCGCCGCAACACCCAGACTCAGAGTGAAGAACGACTGGTTCATAGCCGCAGAGATCACATTTCGAAGACCGACCTCGGATACGGTTTTTGCATTTGGTACAAGGTAGAACTTCAGGCCTTCCTTTGCACCGGATAATGTCAGACTATGTACAACTAAGATCACGATCAGTGCAAGCAATGCCAGCATCATGAACTTACTGATCCGTTCCAATCCGTTCTGCAAGCCGCGGCTGCAGATGAGAAATCCTGCGACTACGATAATGACCATCCAGATCGTCATCTGAAGCGGATCACCGAGCAGATCTGTGAATACGGAAGATGTCGCGTCGGTGTCCATACCGGAATGGAAAGCACCTGTGGCAAACTTGTAAAAATAAGAAAGCATCCAGCCGGATACGGTTGTGTAATACATCATCAGCAGATAGCATCCAGCCATGGCAAACCAGCCGTGGATATGCCATTTGCTGCCGGGCTTTTCGAGTGCCTTGTATCCAAGCACCGCACTCTTGCGGCTCGCACGTCCGACTGCAAACTCCATTGTTAAAACCGGGAGCCCCATAATTACCAGAAAGATCAGGTAAAAGAGCACAAAAAGACCGCCTCCGTTTTCCCCTGCAACATATGGAAAACGCCACACATTTCCAATACCGATGGCGCATCCTGCCGATACAAGCAGAAAACCAAGGCGGGATTTGAAAGATTCTCGCTGCATATATATTTTCCCTCCTGAATAAAAATGCCGCCAGATGATTCAAAATAGCGGCATATTACCTATTATATTGTTTGACAAAGCAAACTTCATAAAATATACTATAAAAAAAATAATAATACAAGGGGAGAACTTTCAAAATTAATTAAGGAAACGTGAAAGGACAGGTTTAGAAGACAACATGGAAGAAAATGTAAACGTAACAGAGCTGTTTGGCTGTGACGTATTTAACGACGCGGTCATGGAAGAACGACTTCCGAAGAAGGTTTACAAAGAACTCAAGGAGACGATTGAAGAGGGCAAGGAATTGTCATTGGAGATCGCGGATGTGGTAGCCCACGAGATGAAGGAGTGGGCGATCGAGAAAGGGGCAACACATTTCAGTCACTGGTTCCAGCCGATGACCGGTGTGACTGCTGAAAAGCATGATGCATTTATCACAGCACCGAAGGAAAATGGAAAGGTATTGTTATCGTTCTCCGGTAAGGAGCTGATCCAGGGAGAGCCAGATGCATCTTCATTCCCATCCGGCGGACTTCGTGCGACATTTGAGGCAAGAGGTTATACGACATGGGATTGTACATCTCCAGCGTTTGTACGTCATGACTCTGCAGGCGGGATCCTTTGTATTCCAACCGCATTCTGTTCGTACACTGGCGAGGCACTCGATCAGAAGACACCATTGCTTCGTTCGATGGAGGCAGTTAATAAGCAGGCACTCCGTATCTTAAGATTATTTGGAAATACAACTGCAAAACGTGTGACACCATCCGTTGGTGCCGAACAGGAATATTTCCTTGTTGATAAAGAAAAATGGTTAAAGCGTAAGGACCTGATCTACACTGGACGTACATTGTTTGGTGCGATGCCACCAAAGGGACAGGAGATGGATGACCATTATCTTGGTACGATCCGTCAGCGTGTCAGTGCATATATGAAGGAAGTCAATGAGGAGTGCTGGAAGCTTGGCGTCGCTGCGAAGACACAGCACAACGAGGTTGCTCCGGCACAGCACGAGCTGGCTCCGATCTATGCACCGGTCAATATCGCACAGGATCACAACCAGATCATGATGCGTATTTTGAAGAAGGTTGCAAGTCGTCATGGTATGCGCTGCCTGCTTCACGAGAAGCCGTTTGCAGGGGTAAACGGTTCCGGTAAGCACAACAACTGGTCACTCACTTCTGACGATGGAGTTAATCTGCTTGATCCAGGCAAGAATCCACATGAGAATAAAATGTTCCTTCTTGTACTTGCATGTATCTTAAAGGCGGTTGATGAGCATGCAGATCTGCTTCGTGTATCTGCAGCCGATGTCGGAAACGATCAGAGACTGGGTGGCAATGAAGCACCACCAGCGGTCATCTCCGTATTCCTTGGCGACCAGCTCGAGGATGTGCTTGACCAGATTCTGAAGAATGGAGAGGCAACCCATAGTATCAAGGGTGAGAAGTTTGCAACGGGTGTTACAACGCTTCCAGATTTCCGCAAGGACGCAACTGACCGTAACCGTACATCACCGTTTGCTTTTACAGGAAATAAGTTCGAGTTCCGTATGCTTGGTTCCCAGGATTCTCTGTCAAACTGCAACGTCGTTTTAAACACGATCGCAGCGGAGGCATTTGAAGAGGCCTGCGACAGACTGGAGAAGGCAGAGGATTTCGACAAAGAGTTAAACGCGCTGATTGTAGAATATACAGAAAAGCATAAGCGTATCATCTTCAGCGGAAATGGATATTCCAAGGAGTGGCAGGAGGAAGCAAAGCGCAGAGGACTTCCAAACCTTCCGACAATGGTCGATGCAATCCCGGCGCTTACGACGGATGCAGCCATTGATATGTTTGAGCATTTCAAGGTATTTACAAAGGCAGAGCTTGAGGCAAGAGCGGAGATCCAGTATGAGATTTATGCGAAGGCAATCAACATTGAGGCAAGAACGATGATCGATATGGCAACGAAGCAGATCATTCCAGCGGTTGTCAAATACACAACCGTACTTGCAGAATCTGTCAACCAGGTACGTGCAGCTGGCAAGACTTACAATGTAAGCGTACAGGAGAAGCTTCTGGAGAAGACATCAGCCCTGCTTGCAGAAAGCTACGAGGCACTTAATCATCTGGCAGAGGTAACAGCTGAGATCGAGAAGAAGGAAGAAGGTCCGGAACGTGCAAGATATTGTCTGGATGTGATCATGCCAGCCATGACAGAACTTCGTACTCCAGTCGACGCATTGGAGATGATCGTCGATAAGGAGATGTGGCCAATGCCTTCTTATGGAGATTTGATGTTTATACTGTAATGCAACATGTAAGATAAGAACCTGAATGCGGTCGGAGAGTCGGACACGAACCAGTATTCCATGTGGAAGGATTATTTGTCAACCACGGAAGTTCGGGAAATTCTTACATAAAAAAATAAATCGGTGCTCTCGCATGCGGAGATGGATGGGAAAACCTATGCGTATGCGGTTGTGGCGCGGAAAGATCAGCCGGGATTGGTGCTTTGTTATGAGGATGTCACCGGCTATAAGGAAGTAGATAACGAATTATCGTTAGATACGTTATTATCAGGAAATAACTTTACGATGGAGGCGACCATCATTATCACTGATGGCGCTTCTATCATAAATAGCAATGATGAAACAAAGAAAAATAAATCCATTTCAGGAACAGTCGTAGAGACAGCGGAAAAACAGGGCTGGGACGGATAATACGATGCAGAAGATAAAGTCGGACGGACAGACATGGTATGTCATGCGTCGGAGCTACAAGGACAATCATTTGTATGTATTTTATACGTCGGGCGAAATGTTTACATATCGTACAACGACAATGGCGTACGCGGTTTTGTTGTATTTGCTGTTTGTATCATTTTTTCATATGATTCATTATCGATATGCACGAAAAAACACCGAATACATAGAAAAATAATATCAGATCATACAGGCAATCAGCACGATTTATTCAACGGATATCATTCTGTTCCCACAGACAAATACATGGGAGGGATTGAAGATTCCAGAGAATGTTGGAGTTCATCTGCATGGCGGAGAGACGATGGGAGAGCTTGTTGAGACGCAGGCAGCCGCAGCCGGTGTGACTTTCCATCGCGAAAGAGCTGGTGGAACGATTTCTTTTACAAGTGAAGAGGGCGTGGGGACGACCTTTACAATCGAGTTTCGATTTTTACTTGCGCCAGAGACAGAAAAAGGGGATAATAGTAAAGATAATACAATGCAGGATTTTCAGGGAACGCAGAGCAAAGAAGCGGGGATGAGTGAACATTTGTCAAAGCCACTCGATGAGCAGAAGATGTTCGCGATGATAAGAAAATATTGTAGGGAGAAAAAAGAGGGGGAGAACCAATGAGAATGAAGAAACTTCGTCAGATTATAGCTGCATGTATGACGGGGTGTGTACTGCTTGCGGGCTGTGGATCAACCGCGACAGAAGGCACACAGCAGTCGTCAAAACTGCCGCAGTTGGTGATTGGCAGTGACAGCTATGAACCGTTTAATTATATCAACGAGGATGGTGAATTTGCAGGCGTGGATGTCGAGCTTGCGCAGGAGGCATGCCGCCGCATCGGATACGAGCCGGTCTTTACACAGATCGTGTGGGAGGACAAGGACGAATATCTGGAGGAAGGAAGCGTGGATTGTCTGTGGGGTAGCTTCACGATGACTGGTCGGGAAGAAGAGTATACATGGGTTGGACCGTATCTGAACAGTCGGCAGGTTGTTGTGGTGCATGCGGACAGTGATATTTTTCAACTATCCGATCTTGAAGGAACGCGTGTAGCAGTACAGGCGACGAGTAAACCAGAACGGGAATTTTTAAATCAGGATAATCCGGCGACACCACAGGTGGGGGATCTGTTCAGCTTTTCTTCTATGGATGAGATTTACGCGAGTCTCAGAAAAGGATATGTGGATGCGATTGCCGGGCATGAAAGTGCGCTTCGTACATTTGTAGAGACCGATCCGGATGCTTACCGGATTCTGGACGAGAGTTTGTATAATTCAGAACTTGGAATCGCGTTTATAAAGGGAAGCGATAACGAAGTGATTGGGAAATTGGCACAGGCATTGAATGAGATGCAGGAAGATGGAACAACAAGGAAGATTATAGAGAAATACGGGTTAAATCCAGAGACAGCATTTAGTGACATGAAAGGAGTACAGGAATGGAAGTAAGAGCATGCTATGAGGAGATGGGATCAAATTTCGATGAGGTATTGAGCCGTCTCGGCAGCGAGCAGATGGTGCAGCGGTTTGCAATCAGATTTTTGAACGACAAGTCCTATGAGACATTGGAGGCAGCACTTAAGGAGAAGGATGTGGACAGTGCATTTCGTGCAGCACACACGCTCAAAGGTGTCTGTGTCAATCTCGGATTTGACAAGCTGTATGAGGTAAGTTCAGCGCTGACGGAGAAGCTTCGTGCAAAAGAGTTAGATGGTACAGATGTGATGTTTGAAAAAGTAAAGGAGCAGTATGACATTACTGTGAATGCAATCCGTAAACTGCAGTAAAATAAAGAGGAATCTATGGCAAAACTTCGGAAAATGTTAATCAAGGTATTATAAAAAAGTTTATTAATTTGTTCAAATAAGAATCGAATATTTCTTTCGATTTTCCACATACTACCCATACAGTACAAAAATGGAAGTATGTCAGGAGAACAGGAGGAAATAATCAAATGAAAGCAACAGGAATTGTCAGACGGATCGATGAGCTTGGCAGAATTGTCGTTCCCAAGGAGATCCGGCGCGTGTTACGGATTCGGGAAGGCGATCCATTGGAAATATTTACCGACAAGGATGGTGAAATCGTCCTGAAAAAATATTCACCAATCGGAGAGCTTTCTGCATTTGCGCAGGAGTATGTTGATGCGATCGCAGCAAGTCTCGGTTGTGGCGTGTGCGTCTGTGACCGGGATCAGATCATCGCGGTCGCGGGAATCTCCAAGAAGGATCTGCTCGGCAAATCCCTGCACCGGGAACTGGAGGATGCGATCAATGACCGGGAAGCGATTCTGGCGCGGAAAGGTGAAAAGAAGTTTATCCGGATTCTCGGGCACGGAGATAATGAGTATGATGGAGAGATCGTGCAGACGATCATCTGCGAGGGCGATGCTATTGGCGCGGTAATTTTGCTCAGCCGGGAAGGAAGCAGGCAAATCGGCGAATCTGAGGTGAAAGCGGCGGCGATTGCAGCGAAATTCCTTGGGAAACAGATGGAAGGGTAAAATTGACATCGAAATTCCCAAAAAGTGCCAAAAACTTGGCTTTTTTCCTTGACAAACAAAGGGCAACAAGGTATAAATATGCGTAGGGCTTTGTTGGCAAAGCTGATAAAAACAAGATTCGACCGCGGGGGATGTGGTCAGGAAACATCGTTTTATTATAGGAGGAAATTTCGATGAACAAGAATGAATTAGTTGCAAAGATGGCTGAGAAGGCTGGACTTAAGAAGACAGAAGCTGAGAAGGCACTTAAGGCTTTCACAGAGACAGTAGCAGAAGAGTTAAAGAATGGTGAGAAGATCCAGTTAGTTGGATTTGGTACATTTGAAGTAGCTGAGAGACCTGCTCGTGAGGGACGTAACCCAAGAACAGGCGAGACAATGAAGATCGCTGCTTCTAAGTCTCCTAAGTTCAAGGCTGGTAAGGCTTTAAAGGATTCTTTAAACTAATCTGATTCTTATCCGAAAAGATTTTTCGATAAAGAGTGAAAAGCTGTCGCATGCTGCGGCAGCTTTTTCATATGAGAGGAAAGTAAGGAGGAACGTGCTATGCGTTTGGACAAATATTTAAAGGTATCGCGTCTGATTAAGCGTCGTACCGTAGCAAATGATGCATGCGATGCAGGCAGAGTCATGGTCAATGATAAAGTCGTGAAAGCATCCTATGATGTGAAGCTTGGCGATGTGATCGAGATATCGTTTGGTAATAAATCCGTGAAGGTTAAGGTGACAATGATCGCGGATTCTACGAAAAAGGAAGATGCAAAAGAGATGTTTGAATATCTCTGATGGAAGGTAGAAGGCTCATAAATCGCAGAGTGCCTGCATATATTTATGCTATAACAAGTGTGCAGGAGCATACATGGAAAGTCATATGATACATATTACACAACGCGCACATATGAGCCTCACCGGACTGGAAAAGGTGATATCGATGGAACCGGAGCTTGTTGAGGTAGAAACAACAGCAGATCATCTTGCCATCAAGGGGCAGAATCTGCACGCAGAGAAGCTGGATATGGAGAAGGGTGAACTCC
>UMDF01000503.1_pt1 | contig 27308 bp, 16 predicted proteins | sample 1964421 | NCBI WGS metagenome assembly UMDF01 (sample SAMEA4835987, study PRJEB28245) | human gut metagenome | biome: gut microbiome; material: fecal sample | place: Denmark | collected 2008
TATCATTTTTTATGATATGAGCCGCGTATCTTTGTGTATCGCTTAAAAACTGATAATATGAAGAAACAATTCCTTTTACTGACAGTACTTTTATTCCTTTTGGGAGCATGTGCCCCTAAGCCTGCGGAGCATTCGTTTATTAAGGTCAATGCCGATGGACAGTTCGTTCGCGACGGAAAACCCTATTATTTTGTAGGTGCCAATTTCTGGTATGGTGCCATTCTTGGTTCCGAAGGTGAAGGCGGCAATCGTGAACGGTTGCATAAGGAGCTGGACTTTCTGAAAAGTATTGGCATCAACAACCTGCGCGTATTGGTGGGTGCTGACGGTGAAAATGGCATAAAGACGCGGGTAGAACCCTCTTTACAAGTGGCACCGGGCGTCTACAATGATACTATTTTAGCCGGATTGGATTATTTTATGAATGAACTGCGTGAACGTGATATGACAGCTGTCCTCTATTTGAACAATTCCTGGGAATGGAGCGGTGGCTATTCCGTTTACCTGCAATGGTCCGGACACGGTGATGCTGTGGTACCTGCCGTAGACGGATGGCCCGCCTATATGGAGTATGTCAAGCAGTTCCCCCAATCGGACAGCGCGAAGGCCTTGTTTGCCAATCATGTCAATTATATTGTTTCACGCACCAATAGGTATAATCAGATAAAATATGTGGATGACCCTACTATTATGTCCTGGCAGATTGGTAACGAGCCTCGCGCTTTTTCTGACGAGAACAAGGAACCGTTTGCCCGCTGGATGGCCGATGTGGCTGCACAAATCAAGTCACTCGACCCGAACCATATGGTGTCTTCCGGCAGTGAAGGTTCGTGGGGATGCGAAATGGATATGAGTCTTTTCGAGAAGATTCATGCCGACCCCAACATCAATTATCTGAATATCCACATCTGGCCTTACAACTGGAGTTGGGTGAAAGCGGACAGTCTGACGGAACTTCTTCCGCGTGCCAAGGAAAATACTAAGAAGTATATAGATGACCACATGGTCATTGCACGGAAGTACAGCAAGCCAATTGTTTTGGAGGAGTTCGGTTTTCCCCGTGACGGCTTCAGTTTCTCTAAAGAGGCACCGACCACTGCCCGCGACGAATATTACCGTTATGTATTCGACCTTATCCGCCAGGACCGTGAGAGAGGTGGACTTTTTGCCGGATGCAACTTCTGGGCATGGGGTGGTTTTGCCGGACAAAATCCCGGCCACGTATTCTGGGAAAAGGGAGATGACTATACGGGTGACCCGGCTCAAGAACAACAAGGGCTGAACTCTGTCTTTGCCACAGACAGCACTATTGAAATAATTAAAGCGGAAAACCGGAAGTTGCAAAATTGAACCTATCTGTGTTTTTCCGTGTAATCCCTGCCTGAAAATTAGAATGTAAGCGTGTACAAAGCGTTTGTACTGTTATTAAGAAAGATGTATAACTCTAAATACTAAGTATGATATGAAAAGCATATGGAAAGTTATGTTGGCGGTTTGTTGCCTGGGTATGGCCATTGGTTGTGGAACAAACCCGTCGAAGAATGAAAATGTAAAGGAAACGCTACCGGCATTGGTGGTCAATGGTACGCAGCTGATGAATACCGAAGGCGATACGGTGGTATTGCACGGTGTCAGCTATGGCTGGCATCAGTTCTGGCCTCGTTTCTACAATGCCTCTTCGGTTGCTTATCTGGTCAATGACTGGAGCGCACAAGTGCTTCGGGCCTCTATGGGAGTGGATTTGGATAGCGCCTGTTATGTGAACAAGCCCGAGTTCGGTATTGAGTGTGTTACGAAAGTGGTGGATGCTGCTATCGAGAACGGCGTTTACGTCATCATCGACTGGCATAGCCACAATCTGCGGCAGGAAGAAGCAAAGGAGTTCTTCACCCAAATGGCTACCCGTTACAAAGGGGTTCCTAATGTCATCTATGAGGTTTTCAACGAACCGGTGGAAGACAGTTGGGAGCAGGTGAAGTCATACTCTGTGGAGGTTATCAAGACGATTCGTGCCATAGAACCGGATGCCGTTATCCTCGTTGGTTGTCCGCATTGGGACCAGGACATCCATTTGGCAGCGGACGATCCTATTACCGGATATAGCAATATAATGTATACACTCCACTTTTATGCCAACACCCACGGACAGTGGCTGCGCGACCGCGCCGACTATGCTCTGGGCAAGGGCTTGCCGATTTTCGTTTCCGAATGCGCCGGTATGGAGGCAAGTGGGGACGGCCCCATCAATAAAGAAGAGTGGGGGAATTGGCTGGAGTGGATGCAGCGGCATTCCATCAGCTGGGTGGCCTGGTCTTTGTCTGACAAGGATGAGACTTGCTCCATGTTCTATCCGTCGGCTTCTTCCGAGGGAAACTGGAAAGATGCAGACATGAAAGAGTGGGGGAGAATGGTTCGTGACGAATTGACGACACTGAAAAAATAGCCCTTTAAAAACAATATGATTTAACCATTAATAATTAAGAAAAAAGAATTGTGCTTATGGAAGAAAAGAAGAATGATGCTGTGAAAACATGAATTGTTTGGAAGTAATTTTAAGTGTCAACGCCTTGATTGCATGTCACGGTTTCTTGACTTACTCTCATTTTGTTAACTAAAAAAATCTTCTTTTGGGAGGTTTTGTGTTTGTTTTAAATCTAAGAAATACAGTATGAATTTGAATTTTAGAAAGACAGCGCTGCTTGTGGGGATATGTTCGGTGTTCAGCCTGGGTTATACCCCTCAGCTTTTCGCAGTATCATCGGTGGATACCGTTGAGGCAGTGCAGCAAACAAAGAAAATTACGGGTGTCGTCAGCGATGCGATGGGCCCTATCATTGGTGCCAATGTATTGGAAAAGGGCACTACGAATGGTGTAATTACCGACATTGACGGTAATTTTGCCTTGAATGTGAAACCGGGAGCTACCATCGTGGTTTCCTTTATAGGCTATGTCAGCCAGGAAATAAAGATAACGGACCAGACAACGGTGAACATCACGTTGAAGGAAGACTCTGAAATGTTGGATGAAGTTGTTGTGGTAGGTTACGGTACGATGAAGAAAAGCGACCTTTCCGGTGCTTCCGTTTCCATGAGTGAAGACAAGATTAAGGGCTCTATTATTACCAACCTTGACCAGTCATTGCAAGGACGTGCTGCGGGTGTGACGGCTGTCAGCACTTCCGGTGCTCCGGGCTCTTCCTCTTCTATCCGTGTACGTGGTCAGGCCACTATCAATGCCAATGCCGAGCCGTTGTATGTAATTGACGGTGTGATTGTACAGAGTCAGGGACAAAGCGGTTCATCTTATGGTTTGGGCGATGCATTGGGTAATGGCTCGGTTTCCACCATTTCTCCGCTTTCCACCATCAACCCTGCTGATATCGTCAGTATGGAAATTCTGAAAGATGCTTCGGCAACCGCCATTTACGGTGCGCAAGGTTCCAATGGTGTGGTTTTGATTACGACCAAACGTGGTAAGGCGGGTGAGGCTAAGTTTACTTATGACGGTATGTTTGCCGTTCAACGCCAGACAAAGCGCCTGGATATGATGAATTTGCGTGAGTATGCCACTTATTATAATGATTTGGCAAACATGGGTGAAATCTCTGACCCTAGTAGTTATTATGCTGATCCCTCTCTGCTGGGAGTAGGTACAAACTGGCAGGACGCCATCTTCCAGACTGCTTTGCAGCATCAGCACCAGATTTCGGCACAAGGTGGTACAGAGAAGATACAATACTACGTATCAGCTTCCTATATGGACCAGGACGGTACCATCATCGGTTCAAACTTTAACCGTTACAGCTTCCGTGCCAATTTGGACGCTCAACTGAAGAAGTGGTTGAAACTTGGTTTGAGTGCCACCTATACAGCAACGGGTGATGACCTGAAACTGGCGGACAGTGATGAAGGTTTGATTAACTACTCGTTGACCACTCTTCCTGATATACCTATCTATAATCTGGATGGCAGCTATGCCACCGTTGTTCGCGAAGGCTATACGAATCCTAACCCGATTGCCCTTGCCATGATGGATGACATCCTGCTGGACCGTCAGAAACTGACAGGTAATATTTTCTTTGAGGTCACTCCGATTAAAAATCTGGTATGGCATGCCGAACTGGGTTATGATATCAGTTCCAGCAAAGGTGAACGCTACAAGCCGATGGTTGATTTGGGTGGATGGGTACGTTCCAGCAATGAAAGCAGTATCCAGAAGAACAGCAGTACATTCTGGCAATTGAAGAACTATGTGACCTATTCCGGAAACATAGGCGACAAGCATCATTATACGGCCATGGTGGGTCAGGAGTGCTGGGAGTCCAGCTATGACTTCACGAGTGTGTTCAATAGCGGTCTGCCTTCGGATGAAGTGCACAATCCGGCCTTGGGTACGGGAACACCGACTATCAACGCAGGTTTTGGAAGTTCGTCCATGGCATCTTTCTTTACACGTCTGACTTATAACTATGCCGACCGTTATCTGGGTACTTATACCTATCGTTATGACGGTTCTTCAAACTTCGGCCCTGAAAACCGTTGGGCAGGCTTCCATTCGTTGGCTGCTTCCTGGCGCTTTTCCAATGAAACGTTCTTTGAACCGTTGAAGAAGGTAATCAGCAACGGTAAGCTGCGTTTGGGATGGGGACAAACAGGTAATGCCAACATCGGTGGTTATGCCTGGGGTACATCCATGAGTCGTATGCCTTCCGGTCTGGGTATGGGGTATCGTCCCTCCAATATTCCGAACACTTCCATCAAATGGGAGTCTCAGGAGCAATGGAACGTCGGGGTGGATTTGGGATTCCTGCACGACCGTATCAACCTGACGGTAGAGTGGTACAAGAAAACTTCCAGTGATATGTTGATGCCGTTGCAATTGCCTTCTTATATGGGCACTTCCGGCAATGGCTCTTCTGCATTGGCTGCTCCGAAAGGTAACTATGGTGACATAGAGAATACCGGTTTTGAAATCTCTCTGAACACACATCCTATTACGGGTAAGTTTGAATGGGATTCTGACTTCCAGATTTCTTTCAACAAGAACAAACTGAAAGGATTGGCTGGTACAGCCAATGCGCAGATTGTGGGTTACGGACAGTGGACCGATGTAGTCAGTGTGTCCAGTGTAGGCGAATCGCTTTATAACTTCTATGGATTTGTCTGTGATGGCGTTTACAAGGACCTGGAGGACCTTCAGACTTCTCCGAAACCTGCCAAGTACCCGGCAAACGGTGTATTCGACCGTACCAATACCGTATGGGTGGGTGATGTGAAATATAAGGATATCAGTGGTCCTGACGGTGTGCCCGATGGCGTTATCGATGACTATGACAAGACCAATATCGGTTCTCCGATGCCTAAGTTTACTTTTGGCTGGACCAATACTTTCCGTTACAAGAACTTCGACTTGTCCGTTTTCATCAATGGTTCCTATGGCAACAAGGTGTACAACTACCTTTCCATGAAGCTGACGCATATGAACTCTCCCTGGACCAACCAGTTGAATGCTGTAAACGGACGTGCACAGCTTGTTCCTATCAATCCGAACAAGGTCTACGAAGATGGAACAATGTGGTATAATGATGTGTCTAACGTCATGGTGGCAAACCCGGGAGCTTCCATTCCACGCGCCACTATCAATGACCCGAATGACAACGACCGTATCAGTGACCGTTATATTGAAGATGGTTCCTATATCCGTCTGAAGAATATCTCTTTGGGATATACTTTCCCGAAAAAGACGATTGATAAACTGGGGCTGAGCAACTTGCGTATCTATGCCAATATTCAGAACCTGCTGACCATTACCGGTTATGATGGCTATGACCCTGAAATTGGTGCCAGTACTTCAAGCGTCAATGTATATGGTCTGGACAACGGACGTTATCCGTCTCCTACAGTTTATTCATTCGGCTTGAACGTTTCATTCTAACACTTTAATTTGAAGAAAACATGAAAATCAGATATATTAAATATTGGGCGTTTGCAGCTGTACTCGGTATGGGAACAGTTTCATGCGAGGATTTCCTGAACCGTCCTACTGAAGATAATTATAACGAATCGAATTTTTACCAGAATGACGAGCAATGTGTGCAAGGAGTCAATTACCTTTATAACTCACCTTGGTATGACTTTCAGCGCGGTTTTATTAAAGTCGGTGAAATCTTGTCCGGAAATGTATACGAGGGAAACAGCCCTTACCTGAATTTTACGGTGAATGGTACGGATGAGAACCTTGTGAATATGTCCTATTCTTTGTGGGCAGTTATCGGTCATGCCAATACCGTATATACTCGTTTGAAGACGGCAAATGCGTCGGAAGCTGTGAAAAATCAGTGTATGGGCGAGTGTCTGGCATGGAAAGCCATGGCTTACTTCTATTTGGTACGTAGTTTTGGCGCAGTACCCATTATCCATGATAATACGGAGGAATTGAATTCCGGTAATTATAACTCCAAATTCAAAGTGGAGACAGCCGATGTGTACGAGTATATCATTATGACTCTGGAGAAAGCTATGGAGTTACTTCCGGCCAGAGGTGAAACGGGACGTATTGACCGCTATTGTGCCGAAGGTCTTTTGGCTAAGGTGTATCTGACTAAGAGTGGCCTTTCCGGTACCCGCAATGCGGATGATTTGGCAAAAGCGGCAGAATATTCCAAGGATGTAATTAATAATTCCGGTCGTAATCTGCTGGCCAACTATTCTGATGTTTTCCGTTTGGCTAACAACAAGAATGAAGAGTGCCTCTTCTCTTGGCATTGGTCGGCAGGACGTGACCCTTGGACACAGCAGAATACATTGCAGTCGGACTTGGCAATGGTGGGATTCGATGAGTTTGGTGACTGCTGGGGCGGTTATGCCGGTCCGTCGGTTGATTTGCAGGATGCATTTGGAATTTCCGCTTTGGAAAGTCCTGAGACGCGTTCGGATACGGATACCCGTCGTAAGGCTACCATGATGATGGCAGGTGATGTATACGATTATTTCTGGCAGGACAAGGGCGGATTTGATTATCTGCGGTTTATTTATGATGCCGAATATGGCAAGGGAGGACCTAATGGCGATTACCAGTCTCCTACCGGTGCCAATCACGTGAAGCATCTCTATGGTAACAATAATGACCATGTATTGGGCTTGGGCGTATCGGCTGGTAATATGTACAGCGGCCTGGCAACCCATATCCTGCGCTTGTCCGATATCTATCTGGTATATGCCGAGGCGAAAATGGGCCTGGCTACCTCTACTACAGACCAGAGTGCACTGGATGCTTTCAATGCAGTACGTGGCCGTGCCATTCCGGGAGTTACTCCGAAAACCTCCATTACTTGGGAGGACGTCTGGAAGGAACGTCGGCTGGAACTGGCTTGCGAAGGCGACCGTTGGTATGATTATGTACGTTTGGCATATTATGATTCCCAGCGTGCTATCAATGAGCTGAAGGCACAGCGCCGTGATGTTTATTATAGTCTGGGTACTACTTATAAGGCTTATTATGAAAACGGCAGTTGGACGGTGAATCCGGACGAGACCCGTTACAATCCGGATGCAAAGGCGCCGAATGTAACAGTCTCCAGCTTTACATTGCCGTTCCCGACAGAAGACGTGGTGTTCAATCCTAATTTGATGAAAGACCCGGTACACGTGGATGTACGTTCTGAATTCAGTTATTAATTTAATGCTTGAAAAGATGAAAAATAATAGATATATGAATTGGTTCTTCGCGGCAGCTGTTGTTGTAGCAGGCTTTTCCATGGCAGCTTGTGAGGATGAACCGGATAAATATGAGGTGGCAGGCGGAAAGCCTATTTTGAAGTATGTTCGTGTCCCTGATCCGGCTGCGGCAGATTCTTTGCTGACCGGGGCCTATATGGCGAATACGATTTGTCTGGTCGGTGAGAATCTGCGGAGTGTTTACGAGCTCTATTTCAATGACCAGAAGGCGATACTTAATACAAGTTACATCACTGACCATACACTTATGGTAGATGTTCCGAAAGAGATTCCTTCGGTAGTGACCGATAAGATTTATATGGTGACCAGAGCAAAAGATACCATAGATTATGACTTCAAGGTGTTGGTTCCGGCTCCTACCGTGAACTCCATTTCTTGTGAGTTTGCAAAGCCGGGTAGTGAGGTGACACTGATTGGTGACTATTTCATTGATGACCCAAATGTGCCACTGACCATTACGATGGCCGGTAATGTGGAAGTGACTAATATTACGAACATAACCAAGACTGCGGTCAGTTTTATTCTTCCGGACAATGCTCCTGCAGGCTATATCAACGTGAAGTCTATTTACGGTACCGGACGTTCCAAATTCCGCTATCATGATACCCGCAACATACTCTTTGACTGGGATGGCTCTCATGGCGGTATGGCTATTGCTCATGGTTGGCGTGATGGTAGTGCGGTATTGAAAGAAGCCGATGAAAATAGTATTGATGGTGCATATATTCGTTTTGCCGGGGAACTTAAAGGGGGAATCGGTGCTACTTGGGATGAAGAACATTTTTCATTCAATTACTGGCCGGAACCGTCTGTCGGTTATCCCGAACTTTCTGCACGTCCTGAGTTTGCAGAACTGCTCGAGGAGTATGGTGTCAATGGTTTGCAACTGAAATTTGAGGTGAATATTCCTTCTTCCAATCCGTGGCAGTCTTGTGCTCTGCAAGTAATGTTTACTGGTAATGATGTGGTGACGTATGCGACCGGAAACAATGCTTACTTTAGTGATACGAATGTGCCGCGAGGTTTATGGTTGCCCTGGAAGAATACGGGTTCCTATGATACGGGCGGTAAATGGACAACCGTTTCCATGAATCTGTCCGAGTTCAACAAGACGCATGAAGGCAATAAGTGTGATAGGGCTTTTGACAAGACTATGCTGACCGGATTGACATTCTTTGTCTGGGCAGGTGGTGTGGAAGGTAAGGATTGCAATCCGGTGATTATGATTGACAACATCCGTGTGGTACCTATTGAATAACCTTTTAAATAGAATACTGATATGAATAAAACATATAAATTTCCGGCACTGTGGATGATGTGCCTGATGCTCTTCAGTTGCTTGACGTTTATGGCCTGCGACAATGGGGATGATGAAGATACCAACCAATATAAAGGGGGAATCAGTCTGAATGTATTCGGACCGAGTCCCGTAGCTCGCGGCGGTGTACTCCGTTTCCTGGGCAGTGGCATGGATAAGGTGACTGCGGTTGCTATTCCTGGTTGCGACGATATAACAGACATCGAAGTGGTCAGTGATACGGAAATCCGTGTCACTGTACCCCAGACAGCCCAGCCGGGGTTGGTTGTCTTGAAGACACCGAAAGGGGATATTACAACAAAAACAGAGTTGACATTTACGGAACCGATTGATTTGGCATCTGTTTCTCCTCTAGAAGTGAATCCTGGTGAGGTTATTACAATTACCGGCGAATATTTGAATCTCATTAAAGAAATCATTTTCGCGGATAACGTTATTGTGACCGAATTCGAAAGCCAAGAACGTAAGGAAATAAAAGTGAAAGTACCGGTTGAAGCTAAAACGGGGCAGATTATTATTTCGGACGGAGCTGAAATCCCTAATTGGATATATAGTGAGGAAACGTTGACTGTTGCACTTCCTACCTATACAAAAAGTAGTACTGGGACAATCAAGGCTGGTAGTTCATTGGTGATTGAAGGGGAAAACTTAAATTGGGTTTCTTCTGTGAAATTTGGAGATGTAGAAGTTTCAGAAATTACTGTTTCTGAGGATGCTAAAACATTGACTGTTGTTGTTCCGGCTACGGCTAAGAGTGGAGCTGTGACATTGGTATGTTACTCTGGGGCTGAAGTTGCGGCAGGTAAAATTGCTACAGTAGTTCCTACGGACTTGTCTGCTGTTCCCGAAACAGTAAAGAATGGTACTGATATTACGATTACAGGTAAAGATTTGGATTTGATTGTCAGTGCAACATTCCCGAATGTTTCTGAGGCTGTTGAACTAAAACAGGGAGCGTCTGCTACTCAGATAACACTTACTGTTCCTGAATTGGCTCAAGATGGAGATATTGCTTTAAACTTGTTCAATGGAGAAAGTGTGACTATTGCCTATAAAACATTGAAGCCTGCCATTGCTGCATTTACTCCGGCTGCTTTGACGGCTGGTGATACATTGATAATTGCCGGTACAGATTTGGATTTAGTTTCAGCTATTGTTTTTGCAGGTGAGGATTCACCGACAGCAATGCTTGCGAAGTATAATCATATAAGCGATGAACTGTTAGGCATAACAGTGCCGGGCGTTGCGGAAACATGTGCTCCAACTTTGATTCTAAAGAATGGAATGGAGGTTAAGACTACTCTGACATTGAATATCACTCCTGCCACCGATCCTGCTATTGCTACAATTAATCCGAGTGCTGTTGTTCAAGGTCATGAATTTGTAATTACAGGTAAAAATTTGAATACCGTAGAAGCATTCTATATAGGTGAAGTTAAAGTGACGGCGTTTGGTAAACGTACGGAAACTGAGGTCGAAATGGCGGTTCCCAAAACAGCGGCAACTGGTGTGACGGCTATTAGAATGGTTAATTATGAGGGTAAAGAATTTACATCTGATGTAACGATGGAGGTGTTGGCTCCAGAAGCGACCATTTGGGAAGGTTCCGTTGCACTAGGAAACTGGGCAAATGGGTGTCAAGACCTCGCATGGGGAGGATATGATTGGAATACGGTTGTCGTAGGACAAACTTTAAATTTCTATTTTGAAGAAGATACATCGAGCACTTGGTGGCAACTTAAATTGGGGCAAGGTGACGGTTGGACTACATTGCCAGATTTTAAGAAGGTTGCAGGTGGAGATGCTGTAAATATTGAGGCGGGAGCAACCAAATATTCTTATTCACTTGGTGCAAATGATTTAAAAGCATTGCAGGAGAGTGGTGGTCTTATTTTCCAAGGGGGATATTTGATTGTTAAGAAAATTACAATTGAAGTAAAATAAAAAATAGAAATATTGTTAGCTTATGAAAACTTTAAATATAAGATGGATGCTCATCCTGGCAATGGTCTTTACTTTTGCCTCCTGCGACACTGATGTCGATCATGATATCCCTGCAGTGGATGCACCGGTATTGGTGTCTACTACTCCTGAAAGTGGAGCAGCCAAAGTGAAAACGGGAGAAATCACTATTGAGGTGAAATATGACAAGAATATATTCTTTGCAACGGACAATCTGAGCGAAATCAAGTTTACCGGTGGTGAACTGATAAGTGCCGATGTACTTGGCGCAAGTAATATACTGACAGTAAAAGTGAATGTTCCCGGGAGAGAGACGGCTTGTTCTCTCTCTATCCCCGAGGGAATAATAACCGGACCGAACCAGATACCTGCTCCGGCTGTATCGGTTCAGTTCTCTACTGTCGCTTTGGACAAGACACTGGTTGCCGCTACTTCGGCCAAAGCTGTGAAACTGTACAATTATCTATTGGATAACTTCGAGACGAAGACACTTTCTGCCATGATGGCCGATGTTGCCTGGAATACGGAAATGTCCGAAAAGGTGTACGGATGGACTGGAAAATATCCGGCTATCAACTGTTTCGACTATGTTCATCTGCCGGCATCTGTAGCTGGAGCAGACTGGATTAATTACGGTGACATTACTCCTGTTAAGGATTGGTCTGACAAAGGTGGCATCGTAGCTGCCATGTGGCATTGGAATGTACCCAAGAAAGCTGTAGGCGAAGCTTCTTCTACCCAAATATGGGAAGGAGAGACGGTAATGCCGGGTGATTGGAGTGGAAATGTACAGATGACGGATGATGCTGCAAAAGCTGTCTTTGCTGATGCGCAAGTGGGTCAAGTGATACGCGTGGCTGTGAAGGATGTGGCAGCGGGTGCGCAAGGTTCGTTCAAAAACAGTGGTTGGAGCGAGATTGCTTCAGGAACTGATTATTTTGACATATCCGGAGACTATACATTGGTGATTACCGAGGATATTTTGAAATCCCTGCAAGAAGGTGGCCTCATCATTGGCGGACATGATTATACGGCAGTTGCTGTTTATCTTGAAAGTAACGGTACAGCCCTCGACCCGAATAAGGATTATGCCTTCTATAAGGCAGATACGGAGTTTGATGCTGCCAATGCCACGGTGGAAGGCACTTGGGAAAACAAGGTGTTTACCGAAGATTTGAAAAATATCGCTGCTTACTTGAAACTGTTGAGAGATGCAGATATTCCGGTATTGTGGCGTCCGTTCCATGAGGCAGCCGGTGGCTGGTTCTGGTGGGGTAAGGATGCTGCCAGCTTTAAATCTCTGTGGATTGCTATGTTCAACTACTTCAAGACTGAAGGATTGGATAATCTTATCTGGGTTTGGACTACCGAGGGCGATGATGCCGATTGGTATCCGGGAGACCAATATGTAGACATCGTGGGACGTGATATTTATAATAAGGAAACTGCAGATTGTGTTTCAGAATATACTTCCATTGCCGGAAATTATGGAAACAAGATTGTTTCGCTGAGTGAATGTGGCACAGTCGGGCTTATTTCTGAACAATGGGCATCTGGTGCACGTTGGAGTTGGTTCATGCCGTGGTATGACGGGACAAATGAGGATGGCAGTCCGGTAGTCCATGCTGATGAAGCATGGTGGAAGGATGCTATGAGCCAGGAATTTGTCGTTTCCCGTAATGAGCTTCCTTCTATGGAATAGCAATTTTTAATAATAAAATGGGAAGGGTTGTCTCTGGTTAGTATCGGGGCAACCCTTTCTGTCTTTTATAGCTTTTAGTTGTTGGTTATGGAATTCATGCTTTATACTTTTTAGGAAAAATAGTAATGGATGTTAAATGAGTGCCGTCATTTGATAAAATAGTATTATAATGTTTGCTGCTAAAAGTCTACTTTTGTCAAGCCTAATTAAAATTTGATAATAATCATATAATGTTTAACCGCTAATGAAATGAAAAATGCCTATGGGAAAGGAGTAATATGTATACCAACCACTTTATAAATAAGGTATATTTAATTTTTCCTCAAAAAGAGAAGTTTAACCTTATATTAAACGGTAGATGCCGCCAGGCAATACCAATTCATTAATCTAAGAAAAATACAAGTATGAATTTAAATTTCAGAAGAACCGCGCTGCTCGTGGGTATCTGTTCGGCTGTGAGCCTGACTTATACTCCGCAACTTTTCGCCGCATCGGCCGATGCAATAGATGCTGTGCAGCAAGCAAAAAAAATCACAGGTACTGTAACGGATGCAATGGGGCCGGTTATCGGTGCCAATGTATTGGAGAAAGGCACCACAAATGGTGTCATTACCGATATTGACGGTAATTTTACGTTGAACGTTCAGTCGGGAGCAACGATTGTTGTGTCTTTTATCGGTTATCAGCCGCAAGAAATTGTGGTAGGCAATCAAAGTAACTTCAAAATTCAGTTAAAAGAAGATACTGAATTGTTGGATGAAGTAGTCGTAGTGGGTTACGGTGTACAGAAGAAGAAACTGGTGACGGGTGCTACGGTACAAGTAAAAGGTGACAACATCGCGAAATTGAATACCACTAGTGCTTTCGGTGCATTGCAGAGCCAGACGCCGGGTGTACAGATTACTCAATCTACCGGTCAGGCTGGTGATGGTTATAAAGTTAAAATTCGTGGTTTGGGGACTGTGGGCAATGCAGCCCCGCTGTATGTCATTGATGGTGTGACGGGTGGAGACTTGAATTCGTTGAATCCGTCAGATATAGAATCTATTGATGTGTTGAAAGATGCTGCTTCGGCTGCTATTTATGGGGCACGTGCTGCCAATGGTGTTATTTTGGTGACCACTAAACAAGGGAAAACCGGTAAGATACAAGTTTCTTATGACGGTTATGTAGGTTGTCAGTATATGGCTAAGAAGCCGGATGTACTGAATGCACAAGAGTATATGTATGCACAAGAGTTGAAAGGTTTTAATGGCGGTAATGCCGCTCCTGTTTGGGAGAATGTATTGCCTGCCGATCTTTATCAATCGGTGATGGATGGTACATGGAAAGGAACAGACTGGGTGGACGAGTCATACAAGAAAGGCGCTTTGACACAGAACCACGCTCTTAACGTAATAGGTGGGTCTGAAGTTTCCAAATTCTCTTTGGGTTTTGCTTATACTAATCAGGATGGTATTTTCGGTGGTGAGTCACAGTCTCAATACGAACGTTATACCGCTCGCCTTAATTCAGAGCATGTCGTTTTAAATAATGGAAAGTTCGATGTTGTCAAATTTGGTGAGAACATGACTTTTAATCATGTAGGTAAGGGTGGTGTAGCTACCGGTAACATGTATTGGAATAGTATGCATGATTTATTGCTTGGTAATCCGTTGTTGCCGGCTTATAATGCAGATGGTGGTTATTATATGAATGAAGATATTGCCGCTAATGGCTGGGGATTGGGCTCTGCAGGCAACCCGTTGGGGGTGACATCAAGTACAAGCCGTGGCTTGAACGAGAGTAAAAGTTATAATCTGAATTTGAGTGCGAATCTGCAGATTCAGCCGATAAAAGATTTGATTTTCAAGACACAATTCAGCTATAAGCAGGGTAATTCTACTTATCGCAGTATGACAAAAATTTATTCAAGCGGCTCAGAAAGTGCGACACAAGATGGTGCAGGGCAATCCATGAGTACATGGTCAAGTTGGGCTTGGGAAAATACGCTTGCTTACAAGTTTGATATTAACCAACACAATGTGGATTTGGTGGTTGGTAATACGATGGAAAAGAGCAGCTTCGGTATGGATATGGATGTCTCCTCAAAGAACAACTTGTTCGGTTCTGACTGGGATCGTGCATACATCGGCAATACCAAACCGACTCTGTTGTCTGAAATAACAATCAACAAAGGAAGACCTACTGCCGACAGTTCATTAGCTTCTTTCTTCGGTCGTGCCAGCTACAACTACAAGGAAACTTATATGGCACAGTTTACGTTACGTGCTGACGGTTCCTCTAACTTTATGCGTGGAAACCGTTGGGGATATTTCCCTTCTGCATCTGTTGGTTGGGTGGTTACTAACGAGAATTTCATGGAGAGTACCAAGCATTGGATGGAGTTTTTCAAGCTTCGTGCCAGTTGGGGACAGAACGGTAACTGTTCCATTGACAATTTCCAATATCTCACAACTTTTGCTTTTGATGATGCCAATGCCTATTATTTTGGTTTGAACAATCACTCTTCTGCCACTACCGGTGGCTATGCCGATATCTTGAAGAATGAGGATGTTACTTGGGAAACGTCCGAACAGTTAAATCTCGGTTTCGATGCACGCTTCTTAAACAGTCGTTTGGGAGTTTCGTTCGATTGGTATAAAAAAACGACAAAGGATTGGTTGCTTCGTGCACCGATATTGAGTGTGTATGGTTTGAATGCTCCTTATGTGAATGGAGGTGATGTTGAGAACAAAGGTTTTGAGCTTGCTTTGAATTGGAATGACCAGATTGGCAAGGACTTTACTTATGGTATTAATGCAAATGTTTCTACAAATAAGAATAAGGTGACTAAGATCGCTAATGGTGAAGGTATCATTCATGGACCGTCATCTGTGCTGCACCAGCAGGAAGGTGAAATTTTCCGTGCCCAAGTAGGTGAGCCTATCGGCTACTTCTGGGGTATGAAGACGGCAGGAGTATTCCAGAATCAGGCGCAGATTGATGAGTGGAGTAAAACATATACCGACAAGCTCCATGGAACCCTTAAACCTGGCGATGTGATTTATGTTGATACAGATGGCGATAATATAATTACTGCTGCAGATAAGACAAATATTGGTAATCCCCACCCCGATATTAACCTTGGGTTCAGTCTGAATTTTGGTTATAAGGGTTTCGATCTCTCCATTACAGGTGCCGGAGCGTTTGGACAACAAGTTGTCCGTACGATGTCAAAGGGTGAGAGTACAGTTGAAAACTTGAATAAGAAATTAGTTTATGGTTCTTGGAAGGGGGAAGGTACAAGTAATCTGCTACCGCGTCTTGATAATCTGAATAATGTTAACTGGATGACTTTCTCCGAAATCTGGGTAGAAGATGCCGACTATGTAAAGATTCAGAACATTACGTTGGGATATGACTTCAAACGTCTTTGGAGAAGTTGTCCCTTGTCTCAGATGCGTGTTTATATCTCTGCACAGAACCTCTTCACTTTCACAGGATACAGCGGTCTGGATCCGGAAGTCGGTTCAAGTGGTGGCAATGACGACGGATATAGCTGGGGAGCCGGTGTAGATAATGGATATTATCCTGCTCCGAAGACATTCCTGGTAGGTGTTAATCTTAAATTTTAATAGACTGTAGTGTATGAAAAAGATATATTTATTAGCTTTGGCCGGTATGTTTGCGTTGACCGGTTGTGAGGATTTTCTGGATTCGGAAAACTATACAGGCAAGGATAGCAGTAACTTTCCGCTGACAGAAACCGATGTGAACCAAATGGTTGCCGCCGTTTATAAATCAAGTTTCTATGAACCGTTTCATAATAATGATGTGGCTCAGTATATCACGATGGCCAATTTGGCCTCGGATGACCAATATGGTGGCGGTGGTGTGAACGATGTGTCTACCCAGGCACTTGATCACATGCTCTATAACAAAGTCTCTGATATGGAACAATTGTGGAAAGCTGCTTATGAGGCCATTTCACGTGCTAATTCTGCATTGGCTTCTGTTGACAATGTGGCCGATGAAGCGTTGCGCAACCAGACCAAAGGCGAATTGTTGACGTTACGTGCATTTAATTATTTTGACTTGGTGAAGTGTTTTGAAAACATTCCTTTGCTGGAACGTGCTCCTGAAAGTGTGGGTGAGGCTCAGACTTCTCCTGAGCAAGTGGCACCGGATGAAGTCTATAAACAGATTGCCTCCGATTTATATGAAGCTACTCAGATTATGCCGTCTTATCCGTATGATGGCTGGGTGAAACTGAATTATGGCAAAGTAACCCGTTGGGCAGCTGAAGCTCTTTTGGCGCGTGTCTATTTGTTCTATACGGGTTTTTACAGCAAGTCTTCTCTTCCTACCAAAGAAGGATGTGAAGTCGCTGAGATAACGAAAGACTATGTCGTAAAATGTTTGGAGGATGTTATCAATAACTCCAAGCACACTCTGCTTTCTGATTTCCGTTCTTTATGGGCTTATGCGAATGAGAATACTGCTACTGACTATAGTTTTGTATCAGATTTGGGTGAGAAATATTCGGAAGGTAATGCAGAAGTCATTATGGCTATTAACTACATGTATCAAGGTGAATGGACTTCCAATTTGCATCTTACCAACCAGTATGCGTTATTTTTTGGCATTCGTTTTAGTGATCAGGACGATGCTAAGTTCAGTTTGGGTAGTGATGACAGTGTTTATCCGTTTGGCAATGGTTGGGGAGCAGGTCCTGTTGCTCCGAACTTTATGACCGACTGGGAAGCGGCAGAACCTAATGACAAACGTCGGGAAGCTTCGGTGCTGACTTTCCCTACGAACTTTGATTATGCGGGTAACCGCACGGACAATTGGATGGAAGCTACGGGTTATCAGCAAAAGAAAATTTGTGCCGTTCGGTCAGACGGTGGTAAATATTATTCTTGGTGTGCTCAAAATGCCAATGGTGGCAATGGCGCTACAACCGGTCATTATCAAGTTTCTCATTTCCAGAGTATGCCTTTGATTCGTTTTGCCGATGTGCTGTTGATGCACTCGGAACTGACGGAAACCGTTGATGGTATAAACCGAGTTCGTAGTCGTGCTGGTCTGCCTCCTATTGGCTATTCACTTAAAGCTCTTCAAGATGAACGTCGTTGGGAATTGGCTTTTGAGGGGCTACGCTGGGATGATATTCGTCGTTGGGGAATTGCAAAAGAGGCTCTGCAAAAGCAGCTTGGAGGAAAAATATATAATTCAGGCATCCAAACCACGATGAAAGACCAAGGCGGAGGTTATGCCGCCCGTTATGATGCTACCAGAGGTTTCTATAAGATTCCTCAAACCCAGGTTGATTTGTCTGCCGGTACTATCAAGCAGAATAATGGTTGGAACGGTACAGAAGGTTTCTATGCCTCTTGGACTGAATAATAAACATTTTAATAGCGTATAATTATGAAAAAGATATATTTGATATTCGCCCTGTTGGGTACGGCACTGTTCGCTGCTTGTGATCCGGTGGAAGACGATTATGGTAACAATATTTCTGCAATTACTGCGGCAGACCAAATTAAAGCTACTGTGACTGTGGAGGCATTGAATGGTAAAAATGTGAATAAAGTACATGTAGATGCTGATGGAAATTCGATACCTATTCAATTATCAAATGGTGTAAATACGGCTTATAGTACGGTCGCTGATTTCCTGTTGTTCGGTGTAGGTGAGAATGTCGTATATATTAGTGCGCAGAACCCTGATGGAACAGTGGTCACAAAAGAAGTGACTGTAAATGTTGATGAAATGCATTATGATGTGCCGGAGCAATATGCTTTATTGACGAACAATGCTTCTAAGACTTGGACTTGGGATACGGACGTGAACGGAGGTGCTTGGGGGAACTTTGGTTACCAAGCTGGCTCTGGTGAGGATTTTGCTCTTAATGGCAACGGTACGTGGTTTTCTTGTCCACCTTCCGATTTGGCAGGACAATTGCAACATTCCAGTTCAGGCAAAGTTACCGGTGAGGAAAGCGATAATGCATATATGGTATGGTCTCTTAATGGTACAAAGATAGAGACGTTTGCGCCTGATGGAAAGCTGATACGTTCAGGAAAGTTTAATATAGAAGATTATGATAAGAAGATTGATGGTTGGTCTATTGGTACATTGAATACAACTGCGGAATCTATCTTGTGGCCTTGGAAGATTAATGGGAATGGATATGCGCCTACTTCATTCCAAGTTATACAATTGGACGAGAGCAAAATGGTTCTTGTTTATGCGGATGATAAACTAAGTGCTTGGGGTGAAGCTACATTCTGGAGATTCAAAGCCAAAGAATAAACATTAAAAAATATTTCGCATGAGACGATTTTATTTGTATTCGATATGTTTGTTGACGTTGATTGTTTTGAATATCAACTTTGTAAAAGCGGATGTATTAGGTCCCTACATAATGGATAGCAATGTGCCTGCGACACCTGCCGGTTATGACCGGATTGTGTTCCCTTTAAATAATGTAAGTGCTCCTGTAATTGCAAGTATAGCTGTTAGTGATGAAAGTGGGAAACAATATGAACTGATAACTCGTGAAGCTGTGGGTGCTCCTTATTGTTATTTTATGGCTATTGGTACTTATCGTATTGTTTCTTTCAACAATTGTGTGGTCCAATCTTCCAATTGGGGAAATCTTACGGTGGGTAGTACTTTCTACGTGAATGGAGTGAACGGTGGATACATGAATTTGAAATATACGGGAAACATTCCGGATATGCAAAGTATTATCCAAACTTCAGGAACAGATGATAATAAGCCTGCTGCCAGACCTTATTATGCAACAATGAAGGTATACGGTGTAGATGCCAATGGAAGTGGTACACTGGTTGACGGAAAAGGAAGGGAATATGGAATATATAATTATACCGGACATGTCGGTGGTGCACACTATTTTTATATCCTTCCCGGTACATATACTGTCAAGAAGATAGGAACTAATGGAAATTATATCTATTTGGATATTAATGGTACTAAGAGTCGTTTATCGGACGGTATGATGTTCTCTGTTTCAAGTAATAGTGTGGATATTTCCATCATTTTTTCCGAAAATCTTCTTTAATTAAGTAAGATGTAGAATTTCAACTCAAAGCAGTTGTCGTTACCTTCGATTTCATTAGTCGTCCGTAACGTCGGCTAATTGTAAAAACATTAACCGAATTGTACAATTGTTTAATGGTTAAATCAGGAAAAGGTGAGTCGTGAGATTCGCCTTTTCACATAAATAGAATATTGAAAACTTAAAAGTACAAATGTTATGAAATTGAGAATGAGAACTTTATTTTTTACACTTGTTATATTTGCAGTTTGCAATGCGAAGCAAATGAACGATACATTGCAATCTTCATCTCCTAAAGGGGTAAAAAAGCCAATGAGATATTTGGTGCCGGATGATTATATGGCAGATCCGGCTGTCCATGTTTTTAATGAGCGGCTTTATATTTATCCTTCCCACGATTGGGAGAGTGGAGTGGGAGAAAATGATAATGGCGACCATTTCAATATGAAAGACTATCATGTGTTTTCTACGGATGATGTTATGCAGGGAGAAATCAAAGACCATGGTGTAGTACTTGATATTAAAGACATTCCTTGGGCAGGGCGGCAATTATGGGATTGCGATGTTGCTACAAAGGATGGTAAATATTATATGTATTTTCCTTTGAAGGACAAGAATGATATTTTCCGTATAGGTGTGGCTGTCAGTAATTCTCCTGAAGGACCGTTTATACCTCAACCTGCACCAATAAAAGGAAGTTACAGTATGGATCCGGCTGTTCTAGATGATGGCAACGGTGATTATTATATGTATTTTGGTGGTCTTTGGGGAGGGCAACTACAACGTTATCGTAATAATAAAGCATTGGAATGTGCGGCTTTTCCTGCAAACGATGAACCGGCAATTCCTTCGCGCGTAGTGAAACTCAGTAAAGATATGCTGGAATTTGCGGAGGAGCCAAGAGCGGTAATTGTATTAGGAGAGGATGGTAAACTATTGACAGCTGGAGATAATGAACGTCGTTTCTTTGAAGCCAGTTGGGTGCATAAACACAATGGTAAATATTATTTTTCTTATTCTACAGGAGATACACACCGTTTATGCTATGCCATAGGTGACAATCCGTATGGGCCTTTTATTTATCAAGGAGTCATTCTTACTCCGGTAGTAGGTTGGACTACACATCATTCCATTGTGGAATATAAAGGGAAATGGTATTTATTTCATCATGATTGCGTTCCGAGTAATGGTAAGACTTGGCTTCGCAGTTTAAAGGTTTGTGAATTGGAATACGATGTTGATGGACATATCATTACTATTGACGGTGGAATGTAAGACCTCTGATTTATAAAGAATTGCTTATGGAATATTTAATACTCTATGATGTAAGTACTTGTAAATTGATGTGTAATTGCACTTGAATCTATATCTGATGATTGTAATTCTATAGTTTGTTTACAGCAACTTTATGCTGTGTTGTTTCAATTGTAATATTTCTTCTGGCAATGTGTTTCTTGCTGAATATTAGTTATCTTTGTAAATGAATAAAATCATATCAATTTTATGAAATATACATCATACTCTTATTCTTCCGGTAGGGCAGAAGTGTCTGCGTTCATTACAAATGACGGAGTGACAGAATATCACGTAATGATACATGCCACGAATCCGAGGCAGACCTATCGTGAGCAGATGAATGCCGTATTGGATACGTATGCCGCTTTACTGAAAAAAGAACTGTCCGGAGCCGTGGCAGTTTTCAAAAGATATTTCTTGAGTGATACCGCCAATCAGACGGAACTGTTGCTTGCCGCTACGGCAGAAAGTTCCGATTGCGCTCTGTCTGTAGTGGAACAGCCTCCGCTGGATGGTACCAAGATTGCTTTGTGGGCATATCTACAGACCAATGTGCAGACAAAGGTCTTGCCGAATGGACTGTATGAAGTGACACACGGTGCTTATCGTCAGCTCTGGATGGGAGGCAGCTTCAACCGTGCCGCCAATTCCGAATACCAGATGCGTCTTTTGCTTAATGATTATGCCATGCAACTGATGGAAGAAGGGTGTACCCTGGCCGACAACTGCCTGCGTACCTGGATATTTGTACAGAATGTGGATTGCAATTATGCCGGTGTAGTCAAGGCGCGCAATGAGGTATTCGTTACTCAGAACTTGACGGAGAACACGCACTATATTGCCAGTACAGGTATCGGTGGGCGTCATGCCGACCCGAAAGCATTGGTGATGCTTGACGCTTTTGCCATAGCGGGATTAAAGCCCGGACAAATCAAATATCTCTATGCCCGCACACACTTGAATCCTACTTATGAGTATGGAGTCAGTTTCGAACGGGGAACGGCGGTGGATTACGATGACCGCCGGCAAGTGCTCATTTCCGGTACGGCGAGTATCAACAACCGTGGGGAAGTGATGTATGCCGGAGATGTCCGTCGTCAGACGGAACGGATGTGGGAGAATGTGGAAGCTCTGCTGAAGGAAGCTGATTGCAGCTTTGAAGATATGGAGCATATCATTGTCTATCTTCGTGATATAGCGGATTATGCTGTTGTGAAAGAGATGTTTGACGAGCGTTTTCCCTATATTCCGAAAGTCATTACGCTGGCTCCTGTCTGTCGCCCGGGGTGGCTGATTGAAATGGAATGTATGGCGATGAAGAAGATTTCCCAAAAAACAACATAACGTTTCGCTATGCCGGGTTTGGGATATTATTTTTTGAATTGGTTGAATTGAAGTATGTTCAGCTGAAGAGTAAATATGACTTGAAGACAGTGAAAGGTTTTATTAGAAGCCTTAGACTGCGTTTTATACTTAGCTCGTTAGTTCACAGTGCTGAACACTTTATTTCAACATAGAAAAACACTTTGTTTTAGTAATAGAAAACGGTTTGTTCTTATATGATAAAACGGAATGTTCTGTTAAGGGAAACAAAGCGTTCCATTATAGGAAACAACTTGTTACAATAAGGGAAACACTTTGTGCGCTATAGGAAAACATAAAACTTTCGGTCGGGATGTGTCTTTTCTTGATTCAGCTAGACGCTTTTTCTTTTTATAACCGATATCAGTAGACGGTTCTTAGAATATTGTCTTGCTTCAGTAGTCACTTCTTCTCAAGTCTTGCTGATATAGTAGACATAGCAAAGCGGGTTGTCCTGATTCTGTTGACAGTCATCTTGCTGGATTTGCAGAACCCGTGCTTGCTTGTCCGGCAAGATAATGTGAATTCTTTGAAAGATTGCGTATGAAGTGGGACTTTCACCTAAGCAGTTTGCCAAGTATTTCAAAGAAGCTTATGGGGAATTACCGTCCGAGTACAAAAGGAAAAGTGCTTCTTCTTCCCTTGTTCCATAGGGAATTCTTTGTATATCTCAAGAATTTTCACGAATATTGCAAGTCGGTAGTGTATCTCATTGAAAATATTATCTTTGGTTAATTGAGTATTAGGTCAACAGTTGATAAACGCCTACCTTTGTTGAAATTCTAATGTATAAGGATGAAAACACGTATCTTGCTTTTCTGTATTAGTTGCCTTCTTTGGGCAAGTTGTGGAAATTCCGGACAGAATTATGTGATTGAAGGAACGTTGCCGTCGGTGAAATACGACGGGGAATGGATATACCTCGTGCCGATGGAGAATGCACCGGGGCGGGTGGATTCTGTAAAGATAACCAATGCCTCTTTTTCTTTTTCCGGACAAGGGGAGGAGATGAGGGTGTTGCGTCTGCGCCATCTGCTGCGTATCTACATCCAGGAACTGCTGGTGGTGACGGAGCCGGGTACCATACATGTGAAGGCCGACTCTGTCGGCTCGGTAACGGGCACTCCGCAAAATGATGCCCTTCAGAAATGGAAAGAGGGGAGGGAAAAGATGCAAGAGGCTTACCATTTTATCCGGACGGGACTACGGAATGCCACCGGAAAAGATTCACTGCATCTGATACAGATACGTGACAGTCTGAGGATGCAGGAGCAGGAAACGAACTTTCAGTTTTTGAAAGAGCAGGGAAACAATACGTTGGGGACATTCATGCGGAAGATGGTGCGTGGCTCCTTGACGGAAGAACAACAAAAACTGTTGGATGAAAGCTTGCAGAAGGAAATACATTGAATGGGGAGCGGCAGGAATCGGTGCTTTGGCGTTGTTTCTTTTTTTCTTCCGGATATTGCCCTATCATCTGTTCCATCGGGAGCAGACACAGCTCTTTTTGCTTGCTGTCGAACCATTGGCCGGGTATCTGCGGCATCCGGCGGCTCTGGCACGTCTGTCAGGAGATTTCCTCACTCAATTCTTTTATTACGAAGGGGGTGGTCCGGCCATAATGGCTGTCGTGCTGTTGCTTTGGGGAGTGGTGGTGTTTCGTTTGTTGGTTCCGTACATGAGACGTTGGGCGTGGGTTCCTACGGTGTTGGCGGTGGCTTGGGAGGCAGGAAGGCAATGCGGATTGAGTTATCCGCTTTCCGGCACAATCGCTTTAACCGGTATCGGAGGTGTTTTGTTGTTGTGCCGTAGCTGCATGCGACGTTCGTGGAAGTCGGGCTTACCGGTAAGCATATTGGCGGTATTGTCCGGCTATTGGCTGTTTGGCTGTGGCGATTGGTCGTCACGATGGTACAATATGCCCGATTTAGGGCGGGAATATCTTTTGGCGTTGGATTCGGAAATGTATTTCGGCCGTTCGGAAAAAGTACGGAAACTGTTGGCAGAGGGTGAATACCGTTCTCCGTTCACTGCCTATTACTATAATTTGCTGAATGCACAGCAGAACCGGCTTCCCGACCAGCTGATGGATGGTTATCAACCGGCTTCGCAAGGGCTGTTTCTGCCTGTGGCTCCCCATTCTACCTACCTTACTATTTATGCAGCCAATGAAGTCTGGTTTGCGTTGGGAGATATGACGATGGCTGAACATGCTGCCATTCTGGGAATGATTTTTTCTCCGCATCATACCGGAGCAAGAGCTGTCAAGCGTTTGGCGGAAATCAACCTGGTGAACGGTGATGAGGCGGCGGCTATGAAATATCTTCGTCTCCTGCAAAAGACAATGTGTTACCGTGATTGGGCAGAACGGCGTATTCCCGGAAAACAGACGGCCGAAGTCTGCCAATGGCTGGAACGGAAGCGGTTGTTGTTGCCTGCAACGGATACTTTACGTTCTTCTGCCAACATTCCGCTTTCACTTCGTCATTTGTTGCGTAACAATCCTGATAATGTGTTGGCATGCGATTACCTTCTCTGCTTTGATTTGCTGAATAAGGATATTGGGGCTTTCGCCGGAGATTATCGGGAGTTTGCTACAAAGAAGTTTCCTTCCAGATTGTATGCCGAAGGTTTGCTTATCTATCTTGCCGGGAAAAAGGCTTCGTTGGATGAAGTGGAAAAATGGAATATACCGCCTCAAGTATTGGATGAATTCAGTGAATATACCCGGCTGTACGAGGCAAACGATGGTAATGGTGCCCCTTTGCAAGCCAAATACGGAAAAACATATTGGTTTTATTTCCACTATGCTACGATGAAAAAGGGGAAGTGATTTATGATGAACAGAGATATGAAATATATACAAGTTGTTGTGGGGCTGTTGCTGTGCTGCTGCCTATATGCTTGTAACCCCCGTCCGGAGTCTGTACAGCCTGCAGACCGGCTACTGGTGCTCTATCCGGAATATCAGGATGTAACCATTCCCTACAATGTGGCTCCTCTGAATTTCCTTGTGCGGAATGAAGGGGTGGATGCGGTGTGCGTGAGTGTAAAGGGAGCATCGGACAGCTTGGAGATAAATGCGCGCGGGAACAAGGCGATATTCCCCTTGAAAGCCTGGCGTGCATTGTTGGAAGCGGAGAAGGGGCATACTTTGGAAGTGACTGTTACTGCCCGTACCAGCGGTCGCTGGCTACGCTATCCTTCTTTTGCATGGCAGGTGGTGGCGGACAAGCTTGACGCCTATGTCAGTTACCGTCTGATAGAACCCGGTTATGAAGTATGGAATGCCTTGCAGATACGTGAACGGTGCATTGAGAATTTTGAAGAGCGTATTTTGGCGGATAACAGTCAGACAGACGGCAAATGCATGAACTGTCATGTGCACGGAGGAAATAGTGGCAACCTTTCGATGTTCCATCTTCGGGGCGAGGGAGGGGGGACTATCCTGAACCGTGACGGCAAGCTCCGTAAGCTTGCCTTGAAGAATGGACAGATGATATCTGCGGCTGTCTACGGAGATTTCCATCCTGACGGGCGGTATGGTGTGTTCTCGTCTAATGTGATTATTCCCATGTTCCATACGGAAAGTAACCGCCGTCTGGAAGTTTACGATACCGTCTCCGATTTGGCTGTCGCCGATTTTGACGGAAACCGGATGATTGTGTCTCCGCTTACGGCGGATTCCACCGTATTGGAAACTTTTCCCACTTTCTCTGCCGACGGGAAATGGATATATTACTGCTCGGTTCCAGCTGTTCCATTGCCGGACAGCGTACGACAATTACGCTATTCGCTTTGCCGCATTGCGTTCGATGCCAATCACGGCACCTGGGGCGACCGCGTGGATACCCTTTGGAATGCCCGGCTGGAGAAAGGCTCCGTGTGTCATCCGAAAGCTTCACCGGACGGCCGCTACCTGCTCTATACCGTTGCTGATTATGGAACATTCCCCATTTGGCACCGGGAGACGGAATTGCAGCTGATGGATTTGCAGACGGGTGCCATCGATTCCCTGCCAATGGTCAACTCCAACCGTTCGGACACTTATCACAGTTGGTCGTCAGGCAGCCGTTGGTTTGCCTTTGCCAGCAAGCGGGGTGACGGGCAGTACGGGCGGGTTTATTTTGCTTATCTGGATGCCGAAGGGAAGGCGCATAAGCCTTTTGTGCTACCCCAGTCGGACCCTGAAAAAGACGATTTAACATTGAAATCCTACAATATCCCCGATTTGTCGGCCACTCCCGTTCCTTTTGATGCTTCTTCCATCAAGCGGATAAACCGGCAACTGAAGGCTGAGGAATTCAAATGACAAGACATACAGAGAGTAACAAATTGTAAATAATAAATTGTAAATAGTAAATGTTCTTATTTCTGAAAAAGACTTGGAAGATAGGGTTGTCGATACTTTTCGGCGTAGCGGTGCTTCTCTTTTGGGGAAGCGTATATCCGGCCCATATTTCCTATCAGGAGCAGTTCCAGCTTTTCTTGTTCGATGCCGACTACTGGTGGGAACGGATAGCGGTTCCCGGTGGGTTGGCCGATTATATCGCTGAGTATCTGACGCAGTTCTATTATCACGTGTGGGCGGGAGCTTGTATTCTGGCTTTTTTGTACGTGTTGTTGCAACGGTTGGTTTGGAAACTGGCGAAGGAGCAGGGGGCGGCTGATGTGTATTATCCGCTGAGTTTTCTGCCCATCATTGTCTTGTGGCACTTCATGGGTGATGAAAATGCGATGCTGTCATTGGCGGTGGCTTTACTGCTGGTATTGTCTGCATCCTGCTGGTATGCGGATTTAAAGGGGAAGTGGCTGCGTGTGGCGTACATTCTGATAGTCCTTCCGCTGCTTTACTGGAC
>UMDF01024237.1_pt1 | contig 24963 bp, 20 predicted proteins | sample 1964421 | NCBI WGS metagenome assembly UMDF01 (sample SAMEA4835987, study PRJEB28245) | human gut metagenome | biome: gut microbiome; material: fecal sample | place: Denmark | collected 2008
GGCAGGTGAACAAACGCTATCTCAACGACGGCATGTTCGTGGAGCGGAGCGTGAGGGAGACACCCCAGCAGATGACCCAGACCGACAAGCTGATACTTCAGGACAAATCGCTCGACTACCGTGTGCTGAATCTCGCCACCAACACTTTCAACGAGAACGAGACATCATACTACCACAAGAGTATAGGCGGATACCACGCCGCGAAGCTCGGTCGCTACAACGATATGATAGAACATTACATATCGCCGGAGATGATAAGGCTGCAGAAAGCGGTGGTGGAGGCAGGCGGAGACATGACTAAAGTGCCGGGCGACTCCATATGGCCCGTGCTCAACATGCTCAATGCCAAATACTTCATCCTGCCGCTTCAGGACGGGCAGACGGTGCCTGTGATGAATCCGTATGCCTTCGGCAACGCATGGTTTGTGGACAATGTGAGGTATGTGAAGAATGCGAACGAGGAGATAGACGCCGTTGGGAAGGTGAATCTCCGGCACACTGCGGTAGTGGACGAACGCTTCCGCACACAGGTGGGGCAGTCTGTCGCGCAGACTGGCAACTCGCTTGTCACACTGAAGAAATATGAGCCCAACGAACTGACATACGAGGTGCAGTCTGACAAGGGCGGCGTGATAGTGTTCTCTGAGATTTACTATCCGGGTTGGACGGCTACCGTAGATGGCGCCGAGACCGAACTTGGACGTGCCGACTACATACTGCGTGCGCTCAACGTGAAGCCCGGACGCCACACCGTGGTGCTTACCTTCAAGCCTAAATCGGTGGACAACACCGAGACGGTGGCATACGTGGCTTATGCCCTTCTGTTCATTGCTGTGGCGTTGGGAGTGTTCTTCGAGTGGCGCAAAAGAAGGTCCGACGCATAATTACGGCACGGTATGGAGTTCAGGACAAAGGTGAGTGTGGGGCGCGCTCCGTTCAGCATACGCCCGTGTTGCAGGATGCTTTTCGTGGGATCGTGCTTCGCCGACAGCATGGGACGCCGTTTTACGGACGACAGGTTCCGTGCGGTGGTCAATCCGTTCGGAGTGATGTACAATCCGGCAAGCGTGCTCCACACCGTGGAACGCTATGAGGGAGAGCCTCCGGAGGTGGCTGTGCTCACGCTCGGGACAAACCATGTCTACATACTGAAGGAGACGGGCGAGATTGTGGACAACTGCCGCAAGCGTCCGCAGAGGCTGTTCCGCGAGGAACTGCTTACGGTGGACGGGTGTCTCGGTTATCTGTCGCGCGCGGTGGACACGCTGCTCTCACGCAATCCGGATGTGCGCGTCGTGGTGACGGTGAGCCCCATACGCTATGCCAAATACGGCTTTCACGGCAGCGCGCTGTCTAAAGCCGTGCTCCTGCTTGCCGCCGACAAGCTTGCCGCCGCCTATCCTGATGTGGTGGAATATTTTCCTGCTTACGAGATAGTGAACGACGAGCTGCGCGACTACCGTTTCTATGCCGAGGACATGCTGCATCCCTCGCAGCAGGCGGTGGCATATATATGGGAACGCTTCGCAGAGGCTTTTTTCAGTGAGGATACGTGGAGGTTTCTGGAGGAATGGCGTCCGATAAAGGAGGCTTTGGCTCATCGCCCGTTCCGTCCGGACTCTGACGAGTACAAGGAATTCATTGCCGCAACCATGCGTAAGGCTGAGCTGCTCGCCCGAAAATATCCTGACATGGAGTGGGACGGAAAGAGCACCGTGGGCTGACACTCCTGTGCGCGGTGCCGGGATGGGAATGGAAGGCTCTTTTCTGTCGGATATAATGCGGAAAAGAACCTTTTATTTTTGTGTGTGCTTGTATTGTATGTGAAAAAAAAATATTAAGTTTGCACCGTCAAATGTACAATAAAAATGACTTATAGTATCGTAAGAGTTACCACACTTATCGGTGCCCACCGTTATGGCAACACCGATTCAGACATAGCGTTCCTGCTCACAGACAGCCGGTCGCTGTGTTTCCCGGAAGAAACTTTGTTCTTTGCACTGAAATCGGAGCGCAATGACGGCTTTCGCTACATACCCGAGCTTTACCGCCGCGGAGTGCGCAACTTCGTGGTGTCGGCTGTTCCTGACGATTACGCGACGGCATATCCTGACGCCAACTTCCTGAAGGTGGAGAGTCCGCTCATAGCGTTGCAGCGTCTTGCCGAACGCCACCGCGAGGAGTTTGACATACCTGTTGTGGGCATAACGGGCAGCAACGGTAAGACAATGGTGAAGGAGTGGCTGTACCAGATACTGTCTCCCGACATGATGGTAGTGCGTTCGCCGCGCAGCTATAACTCACAGATAGGCGTGCCTCTGTCGGTCTGGCTGATGACCGAGAAGACGCAGGTGGGACTGTTTGAGGCTGGTATAAGCAAGCCGGGAGAGATGCTCGCGCTGCGCAACATAATACAGCCCACCATAAGCGTCATTACCAATCTGGGTGCCGCCCATCAGGAAAACTTCGAGTCGCAGGAGGCAAAATGCCGTGAGAAGATGACGCTTTTTCACGACGCCGGCACAGCGGTCTACTGCTCGGACGAGGCAGTTGTGAACGACACTATGAATGCTTCGGACTACAATGGTGAGCGTCTGGCATGGTCGGAAAAGAACCCTGACGCGCCGTTCTTCATAAAATCGGTGGAAAAGAAGGATACCTCCACGACAGTACATTATATATATAAAGGTAAGGAAGGTGTCTACACGCTGCCTTTCATAGACGAGGCTTCGGTGAGAAACTCCGTATCGTGTGCGGTCGTGGCATTGCATCTGGGACTTTCGCCTGAGGTTCTTGACGGGCGTATGAGGCGTCTCGAGCCTGTGGCTATGCGTCTGGAGGTAAAGAAAGGACAGCGGGGATGCACACTGATAAACGACTCTTACAACTCTGATGTCAACTCTCTTGACATCGCTCTTGACTTTATGAACAGACGGCCCGACCATAAGGGACGCAGGCGGACACTCATTCTGAGCGACATCTATCAGAGCGGCAGACCGCTGGACGAACTCTATGCCGACGTGTCGGCTATGGCGTGCAAGCGTGGGGTGGAGAAGATTATTGGCATAGGTCCGCAGATTGCGTCGCAGGCTGACGTGATAGAGGTGCCCGAGAAACACTTTTTCCCTGACTGTGCGTCGTTCATCCGCAGCGCGGCTTTCGACAATCTGCACGATGAGGTGATACTTATCAAGGGCGCGCGACGCTTCGGTTTCGACAATCTTACCGAACTGCTGGTGGAGAAAGTGCACGAAACGATACTTGAGGTCAATCTGAACGCTGTGGTGAAAAACCTGAACTACTACCGTTCTTTCCTCCATCCTGACACAAAGATGGTATGTATGATAAAGGCTGACGCTTACGGAGCGGGTTCCGTGGAGATAGCCAAGACACTGCAGGAGCATCGTGTGGACTATCTCGCGGTGGCTGTGGCGGACGAGGGAGTGACGCTGCGCAAGAATGGAATCACGCAGAACATAATGATAATGAATCCGGAGATGACGGCGTTCAAGACCATGTTCGACTACGATCTTGAACCTGAGGTATACAGTTTCAGGCTTCTCGACGCTCTCGTCACGGCGGCGCGGAAGGAAGGTATAACCAACTTTCCTGTACACATAAAGCTCGACACGGGTATGCACCGGCTCGGATTCGATCCGGAGAAGGATATGGACGAGCTGATAGACAGGCTTCACAGGCAGAACGCCATAATACCGCGGTCGGTGTTCTCGCACTTTGTCGGCAGCGACTCCGATGCCTTCGACGAGTTCTCCAAGCGTCAGTTCGAGCTCTTCGACAAGGGAAGCCGCAGGTTGCAGGCAGCTTTTCAGAATAAGATACTGCGACATATTGACAACTCTGCGGGCATTGAGCATTTCCCGGAGCGTCAGCTCGATATGTGCCGTCTGGGATTGGGACTTTATGGAATCAATCCTATAGACAATTCGGTGATAAACAATGTGAGCACGCTTCGCACCACAATATTGCAGATGAGACATGTAAGTGCGGGCGAGACTGTGGGATACAGCCGCAAGGGAAAGATTGAGCGCGACAGTGTCATAGCCGCGATTCCTATAGGATATGCCGACGGACTCAACCGACATCTGGGCAACCGGCATTGCTATTGCCTTGTTAACGGCAAGAAAGCCGATTATGTCGGCAACATCTGCATGGATGTGGCGATGATCGATGTCACCGGTATTGACTGCAAGGAGGGCGACAGGGTGGAGATATTCGGTGACGGTCTGCCTGTCACGGTGTTGTCTGACGCGCTCGACACAATACCTTATGAGGTGCTGACCGGGATAAGCAACCGTGTCAAGAAAGTGTATTTTCAGGACTGACACGTTTTACCGCGCACACCGATACACCGGTGGCAATGGAGCGGTATGCGTGTGATGGCGGCATAGTTTGTGCTCCGTCAGGAGTTTGGAATACTGTGACTATGATATGAGAAAGAGAGGCATGTACGGCGGGGTGCGTGACATGCCTCTCTTTCTCTTTCATTTCCGGCGGAGCGGATGAGGCATGTCGTGAAGCGATAAAGCCTTTTCCGTCCTCCGCATGATTATGTACGGATTCATGACAGTGTCATTTCAGGAATCCCTGCCGCCTTAAAGCCTCCATCATTCCTGCCGACATCACCTCGTTGTCGTGTTTGGTGTAGCGGCAGTCAGTGAACACCTGGGCGAGCGTCTCCTTGTTGTTTATCTCGACAAAATGCCGGTTCTCCGGCAGTGACTCCTTTTCCTTATAATATTCATCGATGTCTTCCGGTGTATAGTCATGGAATGTCTCCTTGTGAAGAATGGCTTTTAGGGGCAGCCTGTCGGATACGGGCGGATTCTCGTCGGGCCATCCGAGGGTTATCGTTGCCACCGGCATGACGAGCTGCGGCAGCTTTAGAATGTCTATGATTGCCTGCGGGTCGTATATCGTCGTGCCCAGAAAGCAGTAGCCGAGACCCTGTTCGTCGGCAATGTTGCAGAATGTCTGACAGAAGAGAAGCGCATCCGTGGCGGCGTTTATGAACGAAAGGAAATTGTCGTATCCCGGTGTTGCCTTGCGATTCTCTGCCCATACGGTGGTCCGTCTGAAGTCTGCGCAGAAGGTGAGCACCACAGGTGCCTCTGTCACCATGGGCTGGTTGAAGTGAGCCGGAGCCATCCTCCGTTTCAATTCCTCGCTTCTTGTCACCACGACACTGTAGAGTTGAAGGTTTCCCATAGTCTGTGTGTGCTCTGCGCTGGCAAGCATTCTTTGCAGCATGTCGTCGGACACGTCGCGCTTGGAGTACTTTCTGATGCTTCGTCTTGTATCTAATGAATTCATTTTTTTGTAAATTTTGTTCCATTACAAAGGTACTGAAATTTTCTTTTTCGTAAAATTTTAGTTGGCATAATTGACTAAATATTCCTCTAATGATTTCTTAATATGAAAATAATATTGTAGTTTTGCAAGTGCAAATATCCACGGCAGGTGTTGCCGTTTTCGCTTTGATAAGAAACCGGCTGATTGACATTGAGTTCTTGATTTTTATTGAATAATCGATATATTTTACTTATGGAAGATTTAAATACGTACTCATACGATGAGGCTTTCGGCGAGTCCCTTAAGTATTTCGACGGAGATGAGCTTGCGGCAAGAGTGTGGGTAAACAAGTATGCGATGAAGGACAGCTTCGGACACATATATGAAAAGTCGCCCGAAGACATGCACTGGCGTATTGCAAACGAGATTGCAAGAATTGAGAACAAGTATAAGAACCCTATGACGGCGCAGGAAGTGTTCGACCTTCTCGACCATTTCAGATATATAGTTCCTGCCGGAAGTCCTATGACAGGAATAGGAAACGACCATCAGGTGGCTTCTCTTAGCAACTGTTTCGTTATCGGTCTTGACGGCGACGCCGACTCTTACGGAGCCATAATGCGCATAGACGAAGAGCAGGTGCAGCTGATGAAACGTCGCGGAGGAGTGGGGCATGACATGTCGCACATACGTCCAAAGGGCTCTCCGGTGAACAACTCAGCCCTTACTTCCACCGGACTTGTGCCGTTTATGGAACGGTACAGCAACTCAACACGTGAGGTGGCGCAGGACGGACGGCGCGGTGCGCTCATGCTGTCTGTAAGCATCAAGCATCCCGACAGCGAGGCTTTCATAGACGCGAAGATGACAGAAGGCAAGGTGACCGGAGCCAATGTGTCTGTCAAGATAGACGACGACTTCATGGAAGCAGCGATAAACGACAGACCTTACACGCAGCAGTTCCCGATTGATTCGGACAATCCTATGGTGAAAAAGGAGATATCCGCAAAGCGGCTTTGGGACAAGATAGTGCACAATGCATGGAAGAGTGCCGAGCCGGGAGTACTTTTCTGGGACACCATATTGCGTGAGAGCATACCCGACTGTTACGCCGACCTTGGTTTCCGCACGGTTTCCACCAATCCGTGCGGTGAGATTCCGCTGTGCCCCTACGACTCCTGCCGTCTGCTGTCCATCAATCTTTATTCATACGTAGTGAATCCGTTCACCCCTGAGGCGTACTTCGACTTCGACAAGTTCAAGGCTCATGTGCGGCTGGCTCAGCGCATGATGGACGACATAGTTGACCTTGAGCTTGAGAAAATAGACAAGATCATGGAGAAGATAAGCATCGACCCGCAGAGCATGGAGGTGAAAGGTGCGGAGTATCATTTATGGGAAAAGATAAAGGACAAGAGCGGGAAAGGTCGCCGTACGGGCGTTGGCATCACGGCGGAAGGCGACATGCTTGCCGCGATGGGGTTGCGCTACGGCACTCAGGAAGCCACCGACTTCAGCGTGAGGGTGCATAAGACACTCGCGCTGAGCGCATACCGCAGTTCAATGGAGATGGCACGCGAGCGTGGGGCGTTCGAAGTGTTCGACGCGTCACGTGAGTCCGACAATCCGTTCCTGCTGCGCATAAAGGACGCCGACGCACAGTTGTATGAAGACATAATGAAATACGGACGCCGCAACATCGCCTGCCTGACAATCGCCCCGACCGGTACGACAAGTCTGATGACGCAGACCACAAGCGGCATAGAGCCTGTGTTCATGCCTGTATACAAGCGTCGCCGCAAGGTGAATCCCAACGACACGGAGGTGCATGTGGACTTTGTCGACGAGGTGGGCGACTCGTTCGAGGAGTACATAGTGTATCACAAGAAGTTCCTCGAGTGGATGAAGGTGAACGGATATGATACGGAGAAGAGGTACACACAGGAAGAGATAGACGACCTTGTGGTCAGATCACCTTATTATAAAGCTACCGCCAACGACGTGGACTGGCTGATGAAGGTGAGGATGCAGGGCGAGATCCAGAAGTGGGTTGACCACAGCATCAGCGTCACGGTGAATCTCCCGAACGATGTGGACGAGGCTCTTGTCAACCGGCTTTATGTAGAGGCATGGCGTTCGGGGTGCAAGGGATGCACCATCTATCGCGACGGCAGCCGCTCGGGAGTCATGATTTCCGTCTCAAAGAAAGACAAGAAGGACGACGCCAAGGACGATTGTCCGTGCGCACATCCCGAGGTTACGGAGGTGAGACCCAAGGAGCTGGAGTGCGATGTTGTGCGTTTCCAGAACAACAAGGAGAAGTGGGTGGCTTTCGTCGGGCTTCTCAACGGCTATCCTTACGAGATATTCACCGGTCTGCAGGACGACGAGGAAGGCATCGTTCTGCCCAAGACAGTCACCAAGGGAAAGATTATCAAGCAGAAGAACGATGACGGGCACAGCCGTTACGACTTCCAGTTTGAGAACAAGCGCGGATATAAGACAACGGTGGAGGGTCTGAGCGAGAAGTTCAATCCTGAATACTGGAACTACGCTAAGCTCATTTCCGGAGTGCTGCGCTACCGTATGCCCATCGGCAACGTAATCAAACTCGTCGGCTCCCTACAGTTGAAGAGCGAGAGCATAAACACCTGGAAGAACGGTGTTGAGCGTGCTTTGAAGAAGTATATTGTGGACGGCACTGAGGCGAAAGGACAGACCTGTCCCGTATGCGGCGGAATACTTGTCTATCAGGAAGGCTGCCTCATATGCAAGAACTGCGGTGCATCGCGTTGCGGATAGTATTCTTCAGAAAATATAATCTTTATATACGGGGTGTTCCGGAGTCTGTCCACTGTGGGGTGGAGAATGAGTCCGGTGCACCCTTTCGTTTTATTCAAACCTTGATTTTCACTTTTTTATGTACGGATACAAGTGTGGATATGTCTTCATCGACGGCATGAGATTTCATTCCTACCACGGAGTGATAGAGCAGGAGAGGCTCACCGGCAACGACTATACGGTGTCGGTGCGTGCCGGATACGACGTCACCCGGGCGATGAGCACCGACGACGTGAGCCATACGCTCAACTATGCTGATGTGTACGAGGTGGTGAGCCGTGAGATGGCTGTCCCGTCCCGCCTCATCGAGCATGTCGCCGGCAGGATGGCAGAACGCCTTTTCGAGCGTTTCCCGCTCATACAGTCGCTCGACATAAGAATAATGAAACACAACCCTCCTATGGGTTCCGACTGCACGGGAGCGGGCGTTGAAATTCATTTAACAAATAATAAAACTAAATGATTCTTTGGGGTTTTTCTTATTATTGCTTACCTTTGCCACACCATACAAGACTGATGATTAACAGATTATTTGTAATATTGGCATTGTTTGCCGCGTGTTTCATATCGGTCAGAGGAGCTGACCGCAAGTTCGTTCTTGTCATAGATGCCGGTCATGGCGGTCGTGACGCGGGCGCATTGGGCAAATATTCAAAGGAAAAGAACATCAATCTTAATGTGGCGCTTGCATTCGGAAAATATGTGGAAAGGAACAATCCTGACGTCAAGGTGGTGTATACACGCAAGACAGACGTATTTGTGCCGCTGTACGAACGTGCCGAGATAGCCAACCGGAACAAGGCCGATCTTTTCATATCAATACACACCAACGCCCTGGAACGCGGAAGGATAGCGCGCGGTTTTGAGACTTACACGCTCGGAGACGGACGCTCCAACGCCACAAAGACAAACCTCGAGGTTGCCAAACGTGAGAACTCCGTCATTCTGCTTGAGGAAAACTACGAGCAGCACTATGTGGGCTACGACCCCAATTCGCCCGAAAGCAACATCATGTTCGAGTTTGTGCAGGACCGGAACCTTACGAAGAGCATCGAGTTCGCCAAGATGTTGCAGAAGAACGTGTGCCGTGCCGCAAGCCGACCCGACAAGGGTGTGCACCAAAGCAACCTTGCCGTGCTGAGGCTCACGTCCATGCCTGCGTGTCTGGTGGAGCTGGGTTTCATCACAACTGCCGACGAGGAGGCTCTTCTCAACGACAGAAACAGGCTCGACCAGATGGCTGTCGGCATATACAACGCGTTCGTGGAATACAAGAACAAGAACTATAACGGCATATCGGTTCCTTACAGGACAGACAGCCCCATGCTGCCCGAGACACCCGCACAGGAGCCTGCCAACACCGCGGAAACGCAGGACGATGTCTCCGCGCGGCAACAGCCGGAGCCGCGGACGGTGGCTGAAACCACACCGCAGCAGCAGGAACAGCAGACCGTCGCGCCGCAGCCCGAGCCTCAGCCTGCCGCATCAGCCGACGGACGTCCGGTGTTCAAGATACAGATTCTTGTCTCAAGTCTCAATCTGAAGGACGGTGACGCGCACCTGAAAGGGCTCACCGGCTGTGAGCGATATGAGGAGAACGGAATGCAGAAATACACATACGGGGCGTCCGAAAACTACAACGAGATATACCGTCTGCGCAAGCAGATACTCGACAAGTTCCCCGAAGCGTTCATCATCGCGTTCAAGGACGGACGCAAGACGGACGTCAATCAGGCGATAAAGGAATTCAAGAGAAACAGAAAATAAATAAAGTGCAATATGAAATTTTTTACTAAAGAGGTCAAGATCGCGCTTGTTGCGATAACCGGAGTGGTATTGCTCTTTTTCGGAATGAACTTTCTGAAAGGGCTGAACCTGTTTTCTTCGTCGACAGATTATTATGTCGAGTTCGAGGACATAAGCGGTCTGTCTTCGTCAAGCCCCGTATATGTGGGCGGATATCAGGTAGGAACGGTCAAAAGCATCATATATGACTACACCAACAGAACGCCTACCAAGGTGGTGATTTGCGTGGACAAGGAAATGCGTATCCCGCAGGGCAGCCAGGCGAAGATTGTGAGCGACATGCTCGGAAACGTAAAGATAAACCTCGACATCAACGGCAAGTCATCGCAGATGGTGCCGCCGGGAGGTGTCATAAAGGGAGGAATAGACAACGGAGCCATGGGACAGCTGTCCGCAATGATTCCCGCCATAGAGAAGATGCTGCCCAAGCTCGACAGCATCATGGGCAGTCTGAACACGCTGCTTGCCGATCCGGCGATAGCCGCATCGCTTCACAACGTGCAGGACATAACCTCTAATCTCAACACATCGACACGCGAGCTCAACACGCTCATGCGCACTCTCAACCGCAACATGCCGGGAATGATGGCTAAGGCTGACGGCATTCTGAACAACACCGACACTCTCACGGCAAAGCTCGCGGCAATAGACATCGACCGGACCATGACCGAAGTGAACGCCACGCTTGCCAATGTGCGCTCTCTCACCGACAAGCTTAACAGCAACGAGGGCACGCTCGGACTGCTCATGAACGACCCGTCGCTCTACAACAATCTCAACTCTACGATGATGCATGCCGACTCGCTTGTGGTGAATCTGCGCGAGCACCCGAAGCGTTATGTGCATTTCTCCATTTTCGGAAGAAAGGACAAATAACAGGCAAATGGCTTTTTACAGTCTGACGGACGGTCAGTCCGCCGGATGTATCACATGCCGCAGAATGCCGGAGCACTCTGCGGCATGTTTTTTATTGTATGTGCGGATATGCCACCGGGCTGTATCTGTTTTGTCGCTCTCATTCTTGCGCCGCTCTGATTCCTGCGCCCCGCCGCGCTCCCATGGGTCTGTGCTGCCGTGAGCCTGCGCTGCGGAGAGGATGGGGCAGAGTCCGCGCCCTGTCAGGAAAAGCCTCGGTTGCGTAGCGCACCGCCTCTTCGCCATATCAGCCATGTATGTAGGGATGTATATTTATGGCTTTCCGGCAGTAAAAAATTTTGACAATTAAAAATCATGAAACAGCTTCTCCCGATGCCGTCCTGCCCCTGTGAAACGCCCGTTTTGCGCATGCCGTGACGTCGGAGTGCGCCTCTTGATGTGCGGAAGAGGCTTTTCCGCATCGCCGCAAAGGCTTTTCTGTGGCGTGAAACGTGCTTTCCCGCAGGGTGAAAAAGGCTCTTCGGCACTGCGAAAGAGCCTCTTCGGGACGGTGGAAATGGCTGTCTTGTCTGCCGCGACCGTGCAAGTGGCTGTATGTCAGACACATCCGCATATCGCTCAAAATCCTCGTATTTGCTCCCGTCTTTTCTTTCTTGCGTGAAAACGCCGGTATTTCCGGGTTGACGTTCTACCGATATGCGTGTTTGTTCATCATTTGTCCATGTTGTCTGACCGTGTTTCCGGCACTTCCGCGGGCAGACGGCGGAGTACGAATTCAGCCGTAAGACGGTTGAAATATTTATTATATAAATTGAAAGAAACGATTTGTATATTACAAATTATTTCTTAATTTTGCATGGCATAAGCAAAAGATACGACATCGCAAGATACCTGTAAACATTTTATTTATGACGAATTCAAGTCCTGATGCTCTTTGGGACGAGTGCCTTGCGCTCATCAGAGGAAGCGTTACGGAGCAACAATATAAAGCCTGGTTTGAGCCTATCGTGTTCAAATCGTTCGATTCCGGCACCAAGACTGTTCTGGTGCAGGTGGACCGGTTTGTATATGAAGTGCTCGAGCAGAACCATGTAGAGCTGCTCACCCGTGTGCTCACACAGGTATTCTGCAACGATGTGAAGCTCACCTACCGTGTCACCGACAGCGGAAGAAAGGGCACGGAGATACCCTCCGACATGCCCGAGAAACCGCTGCCCGACGCAAGGATGCGCGAGACCGGCAGGCAGGGGCTGCCCAAGACACCGCAGCTCAACCCTCAGCTCGACATGCATCTCACCTTCAAGAACTACATAGAGGGTGAGAGCAACAAGCTTCCGCGCACAGTGGGACTGTCCATCGCCGAGCATCCTCACAACATGCAGTTCAACCCTTTCTTCGTTTACGGACCGTCGGGATGCGGCAAGACCCATCTCATCAACGCCATCGGAGTGCGCACCCTGCAGATTTATCCGCAGAAGAGGGTGCTGTGCGTGAGCGCGAGACTGTTTGAGGTGCAGTACACCAACGCTGTTCTGCAGAACAAGATAAACGATTTCATAAACTTCTATCAGACCATCGACCTCCTCATTGTGGACGACATACAGGAGTGGGAGGACAAGAAGGGCACGCAGAACACTTTTTTCCATATCTTCAACCATCTTTTCCTTAACGGAAAACGCATTATCCTGGCAAGCGACAGACCGCCTGTGGAACTCAAAGGGGTGACAGACCGCCTGCTCACACGGTTCTCGTGCGGACTCATAGCGGAGCTGGAGAAGCCCAACGCGCAGCTTTGCGTGGACATTCTAAAGAACAAGATACGCCGCGACGGACTCAGCATCCCCGATGACGTGATAGCCTTTGTGGCGCAGACTGCGAACGGAAGCGTGAGAGACCTGCACGGAGTGATAAACTCGCTCATGGCATACAGCGTGGTGTACAACTGCAACATAAACATGCGTCTGGCTGAACGTGTCATCAAAAGGGCGGTAAAGGTGGACGACGAACCGCTTACTGTGGACGACATTCTCGAGAGTGTGTGCTCGCACTATGACGTGACTCAGGCGGCGATAATGGGTCGCAGCCGCAAGCGCGACATCGTTACGGCGAGGCAGGTGTCAGTATATCTCGCGCAGAAATACACCAAGATGCCCTCCAGCCGAATAGGACGTCTCATCGGAGGACGCGACCATTCAACCGTGATTTACAGCTGTTCGCAGGTGGAGCAGCGCATGAAGGTTGACCCGACATTCGCCGACGACGTGGGCAGCATAGAGGCTTCGTTCAAGCTCAAACGCTGAAGCGGCTTTCCTTTTCCATTGCATTACATTATTATAATGTGCTTCTTGCGGCATGGCTCCGGCTGAATGATGTCCGGATGCGGTGTCCTGCTGTTTGCGGGAAACCATGTCGCATATGGCGGTACCGCATGTCTGACGCCGCATAAGGCGACCTATGAAAAAACGCACGGGACGTAATCAAATATAAAAAAGGACAAAGACAGTCTGTCATGACGTCTTTGTCCTTTGTCTTTGTGTTTACGATGAATGTGCTCTAAAATTCCATCTTCACCTTCGCTCCTGCCATAACCCATATCCCGGGTTGCAATACGCTGCCTATGTCGTAGTATCTGTGGTTTGTGATGTTGTCTGCTTTCAGATATATGTCATACTTTTCGGCTGTCCACGAAAGCTTTGCGTCGAGCTTGGCATACGGATGATAGCCGTTCATGCGCTGCTGCCATCTCATGCTCCAGTGTGCGGTCAGCCTGCTCCATATGCGGTGGTCGAGCTGCACGCTGAGCTTGTGGCGCAGGTAGTCGAGGGCGTAGAGTGACCTGTATATGTCGCGTTCGGAGGTGTGTTTCTGGCTTATGTAGCCGTAGCTCACTTTCAGTCGGGTGAATATCAGGCATCCTGTCAGCAGGTCGGGGCGCACGGTCAGGTCGCACGCCACTCCTGTGTTGTCCACCTTGCCTATGTTCATCGCCTCATATTTTGTGCTTTCCTTGCTTTCGTATACCCAGTCAATGAGTTCCCGTCCGTGGTTGCGCGTCACGTAAGCCGTGGCTTCCCATTCCGGTCTGATGTATCTCACGCCGGCTTTCATGGTGGTGTTTCTCTCCGGTTTAAGTGCGGTGCTGCCCTTTTGCGCCGCGCTGTTGGCATACAGCTCGGTGTATGTGGGTATGCGCATTGCCTTGTTCCACGATGCGAATATTGTCCAGTGCTTGTCCGGTCTGTAGCTCGCGTCCACCCCGGGATACAGTCTGAAGCTGTTGTCAAGCCCGGTGTTCCTGTCTGCCGTCACTCCTGCCGACAGTCTGAAACTGCCTAAGCTGATGTAGTGTTCTATAAATAAGTCGGTGCATGTGCGCTTGCCTTCATGGTCGTATGAGCGTGTTGAGCCGCTGATGCCGTGCTGACGGTCTCCGTCAAGCAGGTCTCCGTATGCGGTGCTTAGTATGTGTTCTCTTCTGATACCGGCTCCGGCTGTGGTCTGTCCAGCCGCCCACGACAACCTTGCATTGAGGGTCGCGCCGTAGACATCCATGCGGTGATAGTTCTCTCCGTTGTCTGCTCCGGTCTTGCCACGTGTCAGTTGGAAGTGGTCGTAGCTTCTGTGACCGTATATTGCAGGACTTAACACAAAACGTCTGTCACCGAACGGCTTTATATCAGCGTTTACTGAGGCTATGTATCGGCGCGTCTCCTCATACTGGTTGTCGAACTTTGCGCTGTAGAACGTCGACGCCCCGTAGTCCTGCGACGTCACTCCCGTCTGCCACATCATGTCTGCATGGCGGGTGGAGAGGTTGCCCTGATAGAACAGTCTGCGTTTTATGAAGCCGCTGTTCTTCGTTCCTCCGTCGCTGCGGATTATGCCTCCGCCCAGCCGGTTGTTCGTGGTGCGGCTGTTGAGGGTAACTCCCGCCTCGCCGCTTACAGTGCCGAACGAGCCTCCTTCGACTGTCGCGAAGGCGTTGCTGCGCTCCTTGCTTTTGGTCACGATGTTTATGGCACCGCTGAACGCAGGGTTGCCGAACACGCGAGCCGATGCCCCCTCGAGCACCTCAATGCGCTGTATGTCTGATAAAGAAACGGGAAAGTCGGCGGCGTTGTGCCCGGTCTGCGGGTTGGAGATGTTGATGCCGTTGAGCAGGATGACCGTCTGGTCGAATGTGCCGCCGTTTATCGAGATGTCCGTCTGAACTCCGAAGCCACCGCGCTGACGGACATCCACGCCCGTGGCTGATTTTAATACATCGTTGATACTTTCTGCCGCAGCCCGTTGAATGTCGTCGGCTGTCGTGACAGAGACAATCATTGCCGGCTTCTGTTCAGCCAGCGGAGCCCACGCTCCGTTCACCACCACCTCGCCGAGCTTCACCTCCTTTTGTCTGAGTGAGTCTTTCTCGATAACGCCGCGCTTGGCTATGCCGTCCGCTTTGGCATGAGTCAGCGTTGCGACGCTAAGTGTTCCGATGAGCACTTCCTTACCCAGACAATTGAACAAGGCGTAGCTCTTGCGCGTGAAATGCGTGAAGATAAGAGCTGTGCGCGTGTTGAAAATTGGTCTGTACATAAATGTTGATATTAAAAAAACGGTGTAAAGGTAATAAAAAATCCTTGAAACGGCAACGGAGCACCGTCTCCGTCAACCGATAGTAAAGCTTCTTCCAGCCGTGTGTGCAGGCTCTGTCTTCTTGTCGTCGTGGGTGAGATACACCATGTAGTCGCCGTCTCCGTCGAGCGTTATGCTTTTTCCGGCAGCCTCGTTGAGCGTTCCCTGCCACATGGCGGTGTATGCGTAGGGCTGCCATTTCAGTCCTTCACCGGTCAGACGGGAGCATGACAGGTTGAAGATGCTCACCTGCTGGCGTCTGAATGTGGCGAAGGTGTTCACGCCTTTTGCCGGTATGAAGTATCCGTTGTCGGTTATCATGACAGGCATGACACCGAAGTCACGCATGTATCTTGCCAAAAGCGATATGTTGCCGAGCATGTGGTCCTCACGCTTTCCGGTAGAGCCGAGGTATGCAATGTGCCTGAATCCCTTGCCGATGCAGTAGCGGGTCGCCTTTGTCTGGTCGTTGTCGTCCTGTTCTTCTATGATGTGTATGATGTCGCGGTGGCTTTCTATGAAACCGGCGGGCATTGAGTCGCCGTCCCCGACAATGGCGTCGGGTGTCAGACCGTGGCTCAACGCTGTCATTCCGGCGTTGTCGCAGCAGCACAGAAAAGTGCTTGCGCGCAGCACGGAAAGCGGTATGCGGTGGACGGGAAAGTCTCCGTCGCACAATATCACGGCATCGAATGCCGACCGTCCGTCAATGAGCGGATAGTTCATGTCTTGTGTTCTTTTGTTGTTTGACAATCATTCTTCATATCAGGAGTGGCTCTACGGCTTGCCGGATTCGTCAGTATGGCGCGGAGAAAGAGCCTGTTCAAGCCTCTGGCGCGGTCATCATCCTCTTCCATCTGACGTATCCGAACACCGCAATGACGGCATAAGCTCCGTACAGCATGGCTTTGAACGGGATGCCCTTGTACGCATAGAGCACGCTGCACACCACGTCTACGACAATCCATATGAGCCATTGCTCCACATATTTGCGTGCAAGCGCCCACAGCCCGATGATGCTCAGAGCGTTCACAAAGCTGTCTGTCAGCGGCACGTCACTGTCTGTGAATCTTACGAGAATGCCGTAGATGCCAATCCATGCCAACACGAAAACGGCGGCAGAGGGTATTATCAGCTTCCGCCTGTAGTGTGTTACGGGCATCTCTCCTGCCGTTTTCTGTCCGCGTTTCCTGCCGTATCTCCACACGATGAAGCCATAGACAGCCGCCACGGCGTAGTATATAGCCATGCCGAAGTCGGCGTACAGTCCCGCCTCAAGATAGAGCACGATGTCTATGAGAGGCATTATGATGCTCGCAAACCACAGCCATATGCTCGCCCTATACTCCAGAACGATGTACACAATGCCTACAACCGTGCTCAGGATGTCAAGCATCATGAGCCGGTTGTCGGCTATGCAGTCCATTATACTGTTCATTTTCGTGTTGCTTAGAATGTGACGGAAAGATGCGCGAGGAAGTGAACGGGAGCCTGGGCGGAGTATGTCGACCATGCCCAACCACCGTCGTACGCCACTATCTTTCCCTTTTCGTTCCTGAAGTTCATCGAACAGCTTCCGTTGCTCTCGTACTCCTCGTTGAACAGATTGTACACTGTCACGCCCACGGTCGCGCTTTTCAGCCCTTTGACATTGAACGTATAGGACAGGTCGAGGTCGCTTACGAACATCGCGTCGATTACTGCGGAGGTGTAGGTCTTGCCGTCCCGGTTCAGATACTTCTTAAAACCGGAGTTCGTCATGTTCTGTTCGCTTACGTATTTGCTCATGAGCGACGCGCGCAGTCCCTTGTATTCGTAGGCGAATATGTTGTTGATGATGACATCGGGAGAGTATGCGAGCTTTGTCGTTCCTACGTTAGCGTATGACTGGCTCCAGTCTTCGTTTATCACCGTTACGCTCATGTTCTTTGCCCGGTTCCTGCTCAGTGTGGCGTTGATGTCCCATGCGAAGCCCTTGAAAGGACGCAGTCCGGCTGTCAGCTCGACGCCCATGCGGTAGCTGTCCTTTATGTTTCGCGCCACCATCTCGCCGTTTGAGTCCTGCGCTCCGGTGAGAACGAACTGGTTGTCGTAGTCCATGTAGTAGAAGTTGACGCCTGCGTTGAATATCGCGGAGGTGTATCTGTAACCCACCTCAAGGTCGTTCAGCCGCTCGGCTTTAGGGTCCACGGCATCCGTCTCAGCCATCATGTCCTCAAAATCGTTGCGTGTAGGCTCTTTGTGGGCGATGGCGTAAGAGGCGTATACGGTGTGTCCGGGGGTGATGTCATACACAAGTCCGAACTTAGGATTGAAGAAACTGTAGTCGCGGTCGAGCACGAGCGGTCTCTGCTTATGGCTGTTGTCGAACTCCTGCGACGTGCCGTCCATGGTGTAGCTTATGTGTCTGTACTGCATGTCGGCGTATGCGCTCAGTCCCGGAACGAACTCGTAGATTACCTTTCCGTATATGTTTCCGTCGGTCTTTACGGCGTTGTTGCGGTAGTATTCGTGGTCGGGACTGAGTATCACTCCGCCGTCATGATACTCCTTCCTGTCGTCCTCCGTCCATATGTAGGGACTTCCTGCCCACAGCACTTTGCCGAAGTGGTCGCCGTCATACCTGTTCCATCCGCCTCCGATGACGGCAGACAGACCGTTGTGGTTGTTGTAGTTGGCTGAGGCAATGAATCCGTAGAAGTCGTTGAGCATCTTTTTCTGTCTCACGATATTTGCCCTCAGGTCTGACGCTTCGGTCATTAGATACTTGTATAGTTTCTGGTCTTCCTTCATCTGCTCGTAGTATCCGTCACCCCGTGTGTAGTGCAGTGCGACGTTGGTGTTCCATTCCGGCGACCATCTCTGGTTCCACAGAAGCTGGTAGTTCTGCTGATGATAGTTGTCGGTCTGGTTTTTATAGAAAGCCGTGTTGCCGTCCTTATCTGTGTACATGCCGCTCGGGTTGTAGCTTCTGCCATACTTCTCCATGTCGGCTTTTGACGCATAGTCCCATGCCATGTATGTCTTTTCAGTGCCGTTGAATGTGATGAGCTTCACCACAGTGTTGTCGGCGAAGTATCCGCCTTGCATGAAGTAGGAGTTGAGTCTTGACGACGCCCTGTCAATGAAGCCGTCGCTGCCTATGTGTGACAGTCGTCCCTGAAAGCCCCAGTGCCCTCCGAGCAGTCCGGTGGAGAAACTGAGCGTCTCCTTGTGTGTGCCGTATGAGCCTCCGGAAAGGTCGAGCCGTCCGTACGCCTTGCCGCTGATGTTCTCCGTCTGCATGTTGACGGTAGCCCCGAACGCGCCCGCGCCGTTGGTGGAAGTGCCCACGCCGCGCTGTATCTGTATTGATTCGAGGTTGGAGGCGAAGTCAGCCATGTTGACCCAATAGAGCTGGCTGCTCTCCGCATCGTTCACAGGTATGCCGTTCGCGGTTATGTTTATGCGCGTGGGATCGGTGCCGCGTACATGTATGGCGGTGTATCCGATGCCCGTTCCCGCATCAGACGATGTGGTGACGGAGGGAGTGAAATTGAGTATCCACGGCATGTCCTTCCCCTTGTTAAGTATCCTTATCTGCTCTTTACCCATGTCAGAGTGAGCCACGGGAGTCTTTTCCCCGGCACGTGTAGACACCACCTGCACGTTCTGAAGCTCGTATGTCCTCAGTGTGTCGAGCCGTTCGCCTGTCGGCGAGGATGCGTTTATTGTTGCGGCACAAGCGAGTGCGGCAATCAGTAAAACTGTTTTTTCCATTAAATAGTATGATTTTAAAAATACACAAAAAGGGGTGCTTTTCATGTGTTGTCTTATTCCAACGCCGGTACTAACCGGATCTGGTCAGAGGGTTTAATCTCAGCCGGAAATCTCCGGCACCCCTTAACTTACTCTCTGTAAGTCGGACGCAAAGTTAATGTAAATAATCTTAACGGCAAAGAAAAACCGTTTTTTTGTCGGACAAGAAACGGAGGCACCGCTGTCTTGTGTCACCGGAAAGCCTGGAGGAGACAATACTGACGGCTGTCACTGCCGCATCTCTTCCTGTTCTATGTATTTCGGAGACGGACCATACCTGTTGCAGAACGGCTGGCTGTCCTGACATAACATTACGATAAGTACTATCGTGTAGACGGGAGCGACAATGTAGAAAAGTAAAATCCCGACTGTGACAGTAATGAAGACACTTCCGTTCCTCAGGCTTGAGTGCAGACTGTCGTGCGCGTGCATGGAGCCTGCCGCACCGTATACGGCATCAGCCACACAGGAGTAGCATGACTGAAACAATATAAGCATCAGGAACAACACGGGCAGCAGCAGGAATGTGCCGTACCACCAGCCGCTTCTGCCGGTGTCGTGAAGCCTTCTGAAGGTGAGCGGAACCTTTGAGAACTCAAACAGCAAGAATATTATGGGTGTTACGATGAAGCGCGTGGGAATGAAGATGAATACGAACGGAACCGCGAACGACTCCACAACGCAGATTGCCAACATTGTCCACCAGTATTCGGAGCGGCGCGAACGTCCGCTGAACTGCATCGGCTTGCTCATCGACTCGCCCAGAGCGTCGGTGAACTCGAGTGACGGGATGAATCTATTCTGTTGCATATGATGTGTTGTAAGCATGCTTTGCGCGTTGTCAGGCGGCGTGTGTCAGTTTATCCCGATGAGCGACTGGTCGGGCAGTTTGCCCATGTCGGGGAAGTCCATGAATATTATTCTCACGTTGCTGTAGTCCTTATGGTCGTACTCGGCGTTGTTTATCGCGACCGCAATCACGCCGTGATCTCTTCTCCATGTGGTCTTGTAGTCGCACCGGTCGGTAGTGACGTAGAGCATGCGGTTGTCGTATGGCACCGGATTCTCGAACACCTCTATCGACGCGTATGGCTGTCCCATCTTTTTGGTGAGCAGTTTTTTCATGTCCTCATAGTCGCCCGACAGTTCCGGCCATGTGTCTCTGAACGGCAGCGAGACGGCTACGCTTGTCACCCTTTTGCCCATGTTGACAGAATAGACATATATCTCGCAATCCTTGTATCCTCCGAATTCGCCTTTGAAAATGGCGACTCCTTCTTCTGTCACCTTAGAGAAGGTGAGACCTTTTTTTATCATCTTGTTCACAAAAGAGTTGAGCGAGCCTGTAATGGGCGTCTCCATGAACTCGAGATGTTTCAGCGTATCAGTTCCGGCAGGCGGTATCTGCGTCTGTGCCGCCGCTGTCAATGTGAGCGCGAGGCATAGCAACAATGTCATTGTACGTTTCATATCATTCCCTCCCTTTATGCTTGTGGTTCAGTAGTATGTGCCATTCGTATTTGCCGCAGGTATCCCCGCAGCTTGCAGACTGTTTATGTCTATTATTATTACAAAGATAATGCAAGGCGAGTGCAACGGCAATACGGGAAAACGGAGTTTTACCAGTCTTGACACTGCCGAGCCGAAGCTTATCTTATTACAAAGTTAAGAAAAAAGCATACAAACTGTATATTCTGCCAATATAATTTAACATATAAGAGCCGTAAAAATACTCCTCATGACTCTAATTGTGACTTATACGAACCTTGAAAAAGAGAGTGATGTTGTAATAATACTGCGCAGGCAAGTGTTAAAAAAACACATTTAAAAATGCCGGAAAATTCTCGGAGTTTTCTTCATGTGCGATTATGGCGTGAAAAAGGCGATTTTTCGGGATTTTGTCAATTGCTTGTGTGTCAGCCGATTGTGTTGTTATTGCTTATGGATATGCTCTTGCCGATGATGCGGAAGAGGCTTTCCGGCATTGCGAAACGGTGCTTTCGGGTTTCCGGTAAAGCCTCTTTCATGCATCAGGAGAGGCTTTCCGGCAGTGCGATAAAGCCTCTTTGGCAATTCAGAAGCCTTTTCGGAGGCATGGAAGACACACTGGAGGGGTGTGCCAAAGTGCAAAAACTGTGTTTTGTGAATATTTCCGGTGTGTTCCGGAATTGTTAATTTTGAGTCGGGTTTTCATTAATGCAAGTTAAAAAAATAGCGTCCGACGGATGTTTTCAGAGTCTGGCACGCTGACAATACGAGGGTTTGGGCTATCTTTGTATAAGATAAGCCTCGGCTCGGCAATGTCCTGACTGATAAGACTGCGTCTTACCGTCATGCCGTTGCTCTCGCCTTGCATTATCTTTATATAAGATAAGCTGCACTCGGGAAAGTAAGAGCAAGCTCTCTTTCCACTCGTTTGCATTATCTTTGTATAAGATAAGCCTCGGCTCGGCAATATCAAGTCCGGTAAAACGAAGTTTTCCCGTCTTGCTGCTGCTCTCGCCTTGCGTTATCTTTGTGGAAACATAAATACTATTTGCAAATAGTAAAAATAAGGAGGACATACAGAATGAAACTGCTTGTGATAGAGGACGACGCTGACCTTCGCGAGATAATCGTGAGGTCGCTGGAGAAAGAGCGTTATGTGGTGGAGACAGCCGCCGACTGCGCCACGGCACGCATGAAGGTGTTCGTGTATGAGTATGACTGCCTGCTGCTCGACATAATGCTGCCTGACGGCAGCGGTCTTGACATCCTGCGCGAGATGTCTGCGCGGGGACGGAAGTGCAACGTCATAATACTCTCCGCCAAGGATTCGATAGAGGACAAGGTTACGGGTCTTGACCTCGGAGCGGACGACTATCTTGCCAAGCCGTTTCATCTCGCAGAACTGCACGCGCGCCTGAAAAGCGTCATGAGGCGCAGTCGCAACGACGGGGATAACGTCATGAGGATGGCAAACGTGTGTGTGCACACCGACAGTTTCATTGTGGAGGTGGACGGAAAGCCCATGGAGCTGGGCAGAAAAGAGTATGACATACTGACCTACTTCATGAACCGACCCGGCAGACTCATAGAGAAGCAGATGCTCGCGGAGGCAGTGTGGGGCGACTATATCGACGTGGCAGACAACTTCGACTTTGTATATGCCCAGATGAAGAACCTGCGCAAGCGTCTCAGGGCAGCCGGTGCGGGCTTGGAGATAAAGACAGTCTACGGTTTCGGTTACAAGCTTGTGGAGATATGAGACTTATAAACTACATATCGCTTCGCCTCTCGCTGATAGCCGCCGTGGTGCTGGGCTTCTGGTCGGTGTTCTTCTATTTTGCCATCATAGACGAGATAAACGATGAGGTGGACGACTCTCTGGAGGACTACGCCGGGCTCGTCATACGCCGCGCTCTTGCCGGAGAACCGCTTCCCACCGCCTCAAGCGGCTCCAACAACCAGTATTACCTGCGCGAGGTGTCGGCTGAGTATGCCGGCAGCCATCAGCACGTGCGCTATGAGGACCGCACGGTGTATATAAGGGAAAAGCGCGAGTTTGAGCCCGCGCGGGTCATCACCTATATATATACGGGTGATGACGGACGCTTCTTCGAGGTGGAGGTGTCGGTCCCGACAATAGACAAGGCTGACCTGAAGGAAGCCATATTCTACTGGCTTCTGTTCCTTTACGTAGCCATTCTGCTCGGTTTCGTGGTGCTCAACCTTGTTGCCGTGAAGCGCAGCATGCGTCCGCTGGCTGTGCTGCTGAAGTGGGTGGACGACTACCGGCTGGGTCGTGAGAACCGCAGACTGGACAATCCGACTTACGTTACGGAGTTCAGAAAGCTGAACGAAGCTGTGGTGCGCTCCATGAAACGCAGCGAACAACAGTACGAACAGCAGAAAATGTTCATAGGCAACGCCTCTCACGAGATGCAGACTCCGCTCGCCGTGTGTCAGAACCGCATTGAGATGCTGCTCGACGACGGCAACCTCACCGAGCAGCAGATGGGCGAGCTGGTGAAGACGCTCGGCACTCTCGGTCAGCTGTCGAGGCTCAACAAGTCTCTCCTTCTGCTCTGCAAGATAGAGAACGGACAGTTCACTGATGTGGAGGAGGTGGACATGGACACGCTTGCGGAGCAGCTCATGGGCGACTACGGAAGTGTGCTGAAGACGCGCAACATTGAGGTGAGCGTCGTGAGAGAGGCGCACTGGCATGTGAGGATGAACCCCATGCTCGCATCGGTGCTTGTGGGCAATCTGCTGAAAAACGCCTTTGTGCACAACGTGGATGGCGGACGTGTGGAGGTGAGCATAAACAGCCATGGCATGACGGTGGCAAACACAGGCAGCGGCGGAGCCCTTGACAGGACAAAGATATTCACCCGTTTCTATCACACGAGGGGCATGAAAAGCTCCACGGGCATCGGTCTGTCGCTGGTGAGTGCCGTGTGCGGGCTTTACTCCTTCGGCATAGACTACCGTTATGAGAACGGTATGCATACGTTCGAGGTGACAGACAGGCGCGGATGAGCACCTGTCCGGAGATGCCTTGATGCGGTGACGGCGGCGGAAGGGGCAGGTTCTTGTTCTTAATAAAAGTTAATCATGGGGTAAAATCCCGTTATTTCAGATTCATTTCAGATTCACTTCCCAACTTTGCGGTACGGAAGTCAGAACGGCAGGAAGCGGTCGTCAGACAATGCGGCAATACGGTTTCTGACCCGTAGAGAGGACAACAGACAAAGTAATAACCCTTAAAAAGAAATGAATATGAAAAGATTTATGAAAGTCGGCATCGCAGCATTGCTCTGCCTGTTTGTAGTGAGTGTAAACGCAGTGGCTTCAAACGACAAGCCTATAGAGGTGTCGCAGCTTCCCCAGGCGGCTCAGCAGATTCTGAAAAAGGACTTCGGCAAGATGAAGGTTGCGCTGGCGAAGATGGAGTCGGGACTCTTCGACACAAGCTATGACATCATATTCACCAACGGCGACAAGGTGGAGTTCGACGGCAAAGGCAACTGGACAGAACTGAAATGCAAATACTCGCAGGTTCCGGTAAGGCTCATCCCGCAGGCTATAAAAAAGTATGTGAACGAGAATTATCCGTCTGCAAAGGTCATAGAGATGGAGAGAGACCGCAGCGAGTATGACGTGAAGCTTAGCACAGGATTGGAAATCACGTTCAACAAAAAGTTTCAGGTGATAGACATAGACAATTAAACGGAAGGCTGATATTATGAAATGGAGACTCTATGTTGTGGCTTTGATGGTCGCGGCATTCGTTGCCACAGCCTGCAGCGACGACGATGACAGATTCACGGCGGATGATGTTCCTGTGAAGGTTATGGAGGCTTTCAAGGCAAAATATCCTGATACGATAGCCCATTGGGAAAAAGAACGCGGCAGGATAAAGGCTGAGTTCGTTGTGAACGGGCAGGAGACGGAGGCGTGGTTTGAGACCGACGGCACGTGGATAGGCACCGAGACCGACTTCAGAGGCACGCTGCCGGATGCGGTGCGCAGCCTTATCGAAACAGAGTATGCCGGTTACACGATAGATGATGTGGACTGGGTGGAGACGCCTTCGGTGAACTATTTCAGCATCGAACTGGAGAGACATGGAAAGCCGGATGTGAGGCTTCTCATAAAGGAAGACGGCACTTTGTTGGGGTGAAAACCGTTTTCTGCTGACAAGACATAATGAAAGGAGGTTGC
>UMDF01059145.1_pt1 | contig 22872 bp, 20 predicted proteins | sample 1964421 | NCBI WGS metagenome assembly UMDF01 (sample SAMEA4835987, study PRJEB28245) | human gut metagenome | biome: gut microbiome; material: fecal sample | place: Denmark | collected 2008
AATGCCGCGTTGGCGGGCATTCTTGGCAAATTCCTCCACTGCTTCCGGTGTGCGGTGAGCAGAGAGAGCGTTCATTTCGAACGGTACATGCAGGTCATTGAGCAATTGCGCGGCCTTCTCCATAACGGGGAGGTCGGAAGTGCTGCCCATGATGATGCTAACGATTGGAGACATGAATCTTAAAATTATTAAAGGGTTAATTGTAGGGGTTAAGGATTAAGGGTTAAGGATTAAGGGTTAGGGACTGCGCTATCATTCCATCCGGTGCTAATCCTTAATCCTTCATCCTTAATCTTTCATCCTTCATCCTTTTCATTTCATTCGTTTATCAGCGCTTTGTAGGCTTCGGCATCCAGCAGGCTGTCGAAGTCGGCATCAGCGGCGGGTTTGATTTTGATGAGCCAGCCTTCGCCGTACGGGTCCTGGTTTACCAGTTCCGGTTGGTCAGCAAGCGCTTCGTTCTGTTCCAGAATTTCTCCGCTTACGGGCAGGAAGAGGTCTGAAATGGTTTTTACTACTTCAATGGTGCCGAACACTTCGTTGGCGGCCAACGTTTCACCTTCGGTTGGGATGTCGACAAACACAATGTCACCCAGTTGCTCTTGTGCGTAATCGGTAATACCTACATAGGCTACATCACCTTCCAGGCGAATCCATTCGTGTTCTTTGGTGTACTTTACATTAGTCGGGAAATTCATGATCATTAGTTTTTAAGGGTTGATACTATGTAAATTAAAAGTTGAAAATTAAAAATTAAACAAGGCTCTTAAAAAAGGAAGATTCGGAACAATATGTTGCTCAGCGGGTGGAGTACCAGCAACGAGCAAAGAAGCCCTACGGCAAAGCCTCCCATAACTTCGCCCAGGGTGTGGTGTCGTAGGATGATGCGGGCGGTGCCCAGCACGCCAGCCACCAGTATAAAGAGGCATAGCCACCATACGGGATTGTAGCTGAACAAGGCACTGAAAGCTACCAGTCCGCCAATTACGGCTCCGGCGCCTGCCATGTGTTCGCTCAGTTTCCATTTTAAGTTGACAATGACGCAGATTATCATCATTACCAGAGCGGAGAGTATGATGCCGGTCATATACCACGGGATATTGAGCCGGTGCATCATGAGCAGGCAGAATACATAGGAAGTGATGGTCAGAATAAAGGGAATGTATCTCTTTTTTCGTTCCACCAGTTCTTCCGGACTGAAACCGTTGATTTTGCGGAAGATGAAGATAGTCAGTGTAGGCATCAGGATGGTGAAGCAATACACCACGCCCAATACTATCAACTTGTACTGCAACGGCATGATGCGCAGGTACGAGAATATAAACAGAACCAGAAATGCCAGGAAAGGGATGGAGAACGGCGTGAATACCGCCGAAATCACTTTCGCTGTTCTGATTAAAGTTTTATCTGCTATAATATGCTCTTCCACAACCTAATTTTATTTACGATTTGACTATTTACAATTTACTATTTAAATGCCTTAATCCCTAACCCTTAATCCTTAATCCCTCATCCTTTTCTCTCATCTTCTCAGCCTTGCCACAGGGATATTCATCTGTTGGCGATACTTTGCCACCGTGCGGCGGGCTATGGGATAGCCTTTCTCCTTCAGCAGCTCGGTCAGTTCGTCATCGGTCAGAGGCTTTTTCTTGTCCTCGTTGTCAATGCACTCTTTGAGTATCTTGCGTATTTCGCGTACAGACATCTCTTCGCCGTCTTCGGTTGTGTAGCCGTCGTTGAAGAAGAACTTCAGCGGGTAGATGCCGTAGTTGGTCTGTACATACTTGCTGTTGCTCACACGGGAGATGGTCGAGATGTCCAACCCGGTGCGTTCGGCAACATCTTTCAGAATCATGGGGCGGAGCAATGACTCGTCTCCTTCGAGGAAGAAAGGACGTTGCAGGTCTATGATGGCCTGCATGGTGGTCATCAGCGTATTCTGGCGTTGCTTCACGGCGTCGATGAAACCTTGTGCGGCATCCATTTTTTGTTTGAGGAACATCATGGCTTCGCGGGATTCCTTAGACTGGTTGGCCCGGTTCTTGGTGTGTTCTTCCACCATCTCGGTGAAGTCGCGGCTCATGCGCAGTTCCGGCACGTTACGGTTGTTCAGTGTCACGTTGATGGTACCGTCGTCATAAGTGTCTACCAGGAAGTCGGGCACAATCTGCTGCATGTTCTTGCCGATGGCTTCGCCGAGCGAGGCACCGGGACGGGGATTCAGCTTGCAGATTTCCTTAACGGCTTGTTGCAGGGTATCTTCGCTGATACCTAATTTCTGCATAATCTTGTCCCAATGCTTGCGGGTGAACTCTTCGTAGCACTGGGTAAGAATATCTTCTTCTATATAGTATTGTGGAGGCGAGGGCATGGGCCGTTGCGCTTCCTTACGTCGAATCTGGATGAGCAGGCACTCTTGTAGGGTGCGGGCGCCCAGACCGGCGGGGTCGAAGTCTTGTATAATCTTCAATACTTCTTCCAGCTCTTCGGGAGAAGCGTCGATACCGGCGTAGATGGCGAGTTCGTCGCTGATACTGTCCAGCGATTTGCGCAGCAGGCCATCGTCGTCCAGCGAGCCGATGAGATATTCGGCCAGTTCGCGCTGGTGCGGAGTCAAGTCCTGCTCGCCGAGCTGCTGGCGCAAGGTTTCATAGAAGGAGGTGGCGTCGGAGAAAGGAATTTCTTCTGCCTGCTCCCCTTTACTGCGGTTGTTCTCCTGCAGCTTGTAGTCGGGGATATCGTCTTCGTTCAGATAATCGCTTAAAGAATCATAGCTGGTGTCTCCACCATCTTCCGAGCCGGTTTCCGCATCGGGTGTGTCGGGGTATTCGTCGCTGGGAGTATCCTCCTTACCCTCTTCCAGTGCCGGATTTTCCAGAAGTTCGGCACGTATGCGGTCCTCTAGTTCCACGGCGGGAAGTTCCAGCAGCTTTACCACCAGAATTTGTTGCGGCGACAGCGTTTGTATCTGCTGTTGCGCTTGGGTCTGTACTTGTCGGGAGCCTTGTGCCATATTTTTATAAATTATTTTATGCACTCATTGTGCATCTTCTTTCAGATATTTACCGCAAAAATAGTGAATAGTTCGATAACACGAAACCTCTCTGATGATATTTAACAAGAAAAGAGGAAACAAGCTTTTGCCAATAGTTTGGCAAACTTTTGCCATGCCTATGGCAAGACTTTGCCAATGCGGTGGCAAAACTTTGCCAAAGGCTTGAAAAACGTTGGCAAAATAGTCTTCTGGTTATGAACGATATGGATTAATCTCCTTTTTGTATTATCTTCTTTCAAAGATTATCTTTATCTTTGTCCTATAACTACTAAAACAAGGAATGTTATGTTTGCTAAAGAAACGTATGTGCAGCGCAGGGCCCAGCTGAAAAAAACGATAGGCTCCGGAGTGTTACTGTTTTTGGGTAACGATGAACAAGGTTTGAACTATGAGGACAATACTTTCCGTTACCGCCAGGATTCCACTTTTCTCTACTATTTTGGCTTGTCGTTTGCCGGGCTGTCAGCAATTATCGACATAGACGAAGATAAAGAAATCATATTCGGCGATGAGTTGACCATCGACCATATTGTCTGGATGGGTACCCAGCCCACCCTTCACGAAAAAGCTTCTGCCGTGGGTATTTCCGAAACCCGCCCTTTTGCCGACATCGTCGGTTATCTGCATAAGGCTGTACAGAAGGGACAGACCATCCATTATCTGCCCCCTTATCGTGCCGAGCATAAATTGAAACTGATGGACTGGCTGGGTGTTCCTCCGGCACGTCAGGAAGGGTCTGTGCCGTTTATCCGTGCGGTGGTGGCACAGCGCAACTACAAGTCGGCAGAAGAGATAGCGGAAATAGAAAAGGCATGCGACGTGACTGCTGACATGCACATCACCGCAATGAAGGTGCTTCGTCCAGGCATGTACGAATACGAGGTTGTGGCCGAAATGAACCGTATCGCCGAGATGAACAACTGCGAGCTGTCTTTTGCCACGATTGCTACTGTCAACGGCCAGACCCTGCATAACCACTATCACGGCAACCGGGTGCAACCGGGAGACCTCTTCCTGATTGATGCCGGCGCCGAGCTTCCTTCGGGCTACTGTGGCGACATGTCGTCTACCGTGCCGGCGGACAAGACTTTTACTCCCCGCCAGCGTGCCGTTTACGAAATTCAGAATGCCATGCATCTGGAATCTGTCAAAGCGCTTCGTCCGGGCATTCCCTATATGGAGGTATACGAGCTTTCCGCCCAAGTGATGGTGGAGGGGCTGAAAGAGCTGGGGTTGATGAAGGGCAATGCCGAAGATGCCGTGCGCGAAGGGGCACATGCCTTGTTTTATCCCCATGGACTGGGCCACATGATGGGGTTGGACGTGCACGATATGGAGAACCTGGGTGAGCTCTGGGTAGGCTATGACGGCCAGCCCAAGAGTACGCAGTTCGGCCGCAAGAGCCAGCGCCTTGCCATCCCTCTGGAACCAGGCTTTGTGCATACGGTTGAGCCGGGTATCTACTTCATCTCCGAGCTGATTGACCTATGGAAAGGAGAGAAGAAGTTCATGGACTTCATCAACTACGATAAGGTGGAAGAATACCGCAATTTCGGCGGCATCCGTAATGAGGAGGATTATCTGATTACCGAAACGGGAGCACGCCGCTTGGGCAAGAAAATTCCGTTGACACCGGAAGAGGTGGAAGCGTTGCGTTGAGAAGTTTCCAATATAGCCTAAAGCCCGCTGCATCTTTCCCTATAATGGGTTGGGAGGTAGCGGGCTTAATGTTGTTTGTTATTGTAAAGTTCTGTTGGGACAGATACCTCAGCAATTTTTCGATACTTCAAAAATTCAGTCTCATTTTGATCAGTATTTCTCTCGGGCGGAAATAATTCAATGTTGTACTCTCACTCATGGAAGAGTAAGTTGTTTGTTGAAAATTACGTTTATTCAATACATTGTGGATGCTAAATTCTATTTCCACTTTTTTCCATAAATAAGAAGTGGTAATATCCATAAAATAAATTGAAGAATATATAGGTTTTCTGCCCAACAGATATTGGTTATCCCATTTTAGCCTCCAATTACTTGTGGGAAATAAATTGAATGTCAAGTTGCTGTAGAAATATTCTGTGTGTGCTCCTTGCGTTATTTCACTGGAAAGTGCAGAACGCAAATATTCCTCACTTCCTTCTATACTTATGTATTTACAAGGCTGGACAGAGAAGTTGAATGTCAGTGAAAGATTCTTTGTCGTATATGGCACTATCTCCTCTGATAGCAGATTTTTGGTTTGGGACTGACTATAATTTCCGGTAAGTGCGGTAAAGAGTTTCCACCAGCCGAAGTTTTTCGAGAGTCGTGTACGGGCATTCCAATACAAGTTCCGATGCTTGATGTCAAGCATTTCGTTTGAACTCAGAATGCCATCTTGTTTCGTACTCAGCATTTTGTCCTGCCAATTGGGGATAATGCTGCCTCCCACTGACCAAAATAGTCCATTCATGGGATTGTTGAATTTAAGAACGAGATTGTAAACAAGCGATTTGGAATCATAAAAGCTGCTACCGCTAAAGGCATTTCTATAATTTGTGAATATATAGTTTGTATAGAAGTAATTGATATTCGGTATTTGATAGCTGAAATTAATTGCATTGATGAGTTTCCAATAAGCATTCAGTTCATAAGTGACGTTGAATAGAGGCTCTATATAAACACGATGTATATTCTCTTCTTCACCCTCCTTTTTATAGTTAAGATGGTATTTATGGTAGGATATAGGAATATCCAATCGCAATTCCCAGTGATAATTTTTATATCGCAGGGAGGGGGTGCCATAAATTTTGGTATCCATAAAAGTAAGGTCATTGACGAAGTTGTCGGCTGTTGTCGGGTATATTTCGTCGTTCTCCTTACAATATAGTGCCGAACCCATCTTCTGATTATTATATTCCACTCCTACCTGCATATTGGCATAGAATCCGGCAATTTTAAGTTGTAGTTCCGTTGATGTATGCGAATGAAAATAGCGTGAATAGCCGTCCTGCATAAATGCGTCGTAAGACTTTCCAGCGTTTATCACCTTTTCATATAACCCCGGAGATACAATCATCTTCTGGGGGGATTCATGAAAAGAATTGTTCGATAGAATTTTCAGTACATGGCCTTTTCCGTAAGTGCCAATCAGTTGGAAATAGTTGGATATGTCCTTTCTCTTGACCTGCGTTATTGCATTAATGAGGGTATTGTTGCTGTTGATAAAGCTACCGGCCTTATTGTTCTCTATATTTCCGACCGTATAGTTGCGGATATATTTTTTGTTGCCGTTCAATTGATAATCCATTTCGGCAGTGTAGCATTCTGTATTCAGCGACAGATTGTCATCTTCTTGTATGGTGATATTTCCGTCGGGATAAAAATAAGACAAAAATCTGTCGTTTTTCTGTTTGTCCTGCTTATTTACATAGGTAAATTGCCCTCGCAAGTTGGAAGTGTTGCTTATTTTATAGAGATGGTTGGTGGCGAACAAATGGCTTCGGTTCATTAAATAGCGCTTTTCGTCTATTCCCCGCATGGATATGGATGGCATAGACAATAAAGGCTCGACAGGGATATCCTCGACATCATCATCTCCGCTTTGCAAGCGAACTTCATTACTGGCATCTTCGCCGATATTATTCGTTTTGTAGATAGACAGATTCTGTTGTCGTTTTCCGAAGAACAGTCCTACGAGGCGTGTATCCCATACCAACTCATCATTGCCGGAATATCCGATACCTATATCTGCACTACCCGAAAAGGTATAGCGTACATCATCCGTCAGCACCAGGTTCAGGGCGGCTTGCTCACTGAATGATTTGCCTCGCAGTACAGATATAGGTTGATGGTTTCTTAAGACTTGAACTTCTCTTACGACTTTGTTTGACAAGTTATTGGTGGCAAGCGAATAACGGTTACCCATAAGATCCATCCCTTCAATGTATAGTTTGCTGATGGCTTTATCCTCAAACTTGATTTGTCCTGATGGGAGCACTTCTATGCCTGGCATCTTCTTCAGTACATCGGCAATGGTTCTGTCTTGTGGCATCTGGAATCCACTGACGGAATATATCAGAGTGTCTTTCCGCTCAATAATGCGTTTAGATGTTACTTTTACTTCTTTAATCTTGTATCCTTTGTTTTGAAGGATAAAAGTACTTCCGCTCTTGAACTTCATTGCTGGCATTATCTGCTTTTCACATCCTATATGTGACAACATAATGTAGCGGGGAACTGAATCAGAGGAAATAAGGAAATCTCCTTTTTTGTCAGTATAGGTAAAGTCGATTATCAACATCTGTTCATTGAGCAGTGATACTACTGCATCTTCTATCCCTTCACCGGTTTGACTGTCATTTACAGTTCCTCGATAAACTTGTTGTGAATAAGCATATATATTGCCGTACAGAACGAGTATAAGTAAAGAGATAATTCGCATGTCTATTCTTTTAATATTCTAAAAACACCGGCATCTTGTCATCATATTTGAGCGGTTTTCCATTTACGTCTATTCCGGTACTTGTCTCAATGCCCATTTGCCTGAAATAGCCGACCGGATCTTTGGCCGACTTTATCAATAATTGTTTCAGAGATTCCCGGTTACATTTAATATATTTCAGCTTGGGAATACTGATAACCTCTTTGTCCATATTCTTTATTTCGATACATTCAAATAAGAATTCTCCTTTTTTATCTTCTGCCTTCAAGATTAAACCGGGCAGACCACATAACTTCCATGGGCCATCACTAATGGGAATATCGGTTGTGAACCATGCGTACCAGGTTCTTCCCCGGAAATCGGTTTGCGCTTTTTGGCACTGGTAGTCTGCGATAGTTATACTTTCATCTGTACAGATTCTCCATTGAGGCTTTTCCAAGTCTTCTTCATAAATATAGTTCTTAAAATCTCTGTCAGTATAGGTCACCTTTCCTTTCTGCGGATAATTCTTATATACCACATAATATTGATAACTACGTGGATAAGCAGATTTCCCCAAAGCGTTTTGCACTTCTTGAAACGTTCCTCCATGAGCAAGTATATTGTTGCGGATTTCATCAGTTTTTGTTTCCCACAAGCTGTAGAATTTGGATGTAGTTTTTCCGATATCCAAAATATGCTCATCCGAAGATAGTTTCTTGGAGTCTTCCCATGCCTTGAATTTGGAAGCGTAGTGAATGCGTAGCCGGACACTGTCTATCTCTTGCGCCTCGACATGCGAAGCGAGAAGAAAGAATAGTAGGCAATATACAAGTTTCATAACTATAATTATTTAAAAGATTTACCAATATGGCTTTTGATAGTAGCAAACAATAACTTGGTGTTGTTTTAGATGAAATGAGAGCATTTTATCTCATCAAATCGTCTGAATGCGTACCAAGTTATTGTTTAAGCATTACTTATACAAAGTAAGTTTGTATATATTATAAGGACTTTCTATAAGCAAAAAACAAAGTTTTTTTAGTGCTCTATCTACAATCTTTTTTTGACCAGGAGTCAAGCAACATGCAGGCTTCCTCTGCCGTAGCACAATCTGGAATCTGATGCACAGTTCCACAATCGGTAATAATGGCTTGGGAAATTTCTACGGCTGCATAACTTAATGAAGTTAATGCAATAAGTGCGAAAAACAATAAATACTTTTTCATAATACCATCAAATTAAATTAATTACTTGAGTTAATTTGAGATTCTCGGTGTTCCTCAATCTCTTGCTTAGTTCGCGAAACTAATATTTTTATGTCAACATATATCTTAATAAAAGATGGATTGCAAAACCTAATGTCAGGATAAGCAGTACGGCTACGATATTTTTATAAGTAAAGAGTCGAAATCTACTGTTTTATTAATGTTATAGAGAGAAACTTTCATATTCTAAAAGTATTGGCATCTTTTCATCATATTTAAGTGGCCTCCCGTTAGCGTCCATGCCTCCTCCGGATTCATATCCCAATTGCCTTAAATAGCCGACTGGATCCTGCGCTGATTTAATTTTTAGTTCTTTCAGCGTTTCTCGCCCACACTTTAGATACTTGTGTTTAGGAATACTGATGTTCCCTCCATCCATATATTTTATCTCGATACATTTAAAGAGAAAATCTCCTTTGCTGTCTTCCGCTTGCAGAATTAATCCGGGCAAGGCACAGAGTTTCCAGGGGCCGTCTCCAATAGGTATATCCATGGTGAACCATACGGTCCAGGTTCTTCCACGGAAGTCAGTTTGTGCTTTTTGGCATTGAAAATCTGCGATAAGTGCTTTTTCTTCCGTAAAAATTTTCCACTGGGGCTTTTCTAAATCCTCCTGATACATATAATCTTTAAATTCCTTATCGGTATAGGTGATTCTCCCTTTCTCTGGATAGTTCTTATATACTGCATAATACTCATAACTACGCGGATAGCCAACTTTTCCTGATACGTTCTGCACTTCCTGATATGTTCCACCACGAGCAAGTATGTTATCACGGACCTCTTCATTTCTGGTCTCCCATAAACTATAAAACTTAGATACTTTCTTCCCAATGTCCAATACTTGCTCATCAGAAGACATGTTTTTTGAGTTCTCCCATCTTTTAAATTTCGTGGCATAATGAATGCGCAGTTGTACTTTATCGATTTCTTGCGCTTTTAGGTGTGAAGCGAAAAAGAATAATAGGATACAGTAGATTAGTTTCATATCTATGTTCATTTTGACATTTTGTCGGATGACTATTATTTATGAACCGAGCCTGCCAAGAGTTTTCTGTCAAATGGAAAGATTCGGCAAGCTCGGTTAGATTGAATTCGCTTTTTGATTTATATCACAATAGCTATCATGCTCTTTTAACCGCAATCTCTTGCTGTAACAAAATCAAGATACTCACATGCTTCTTTTTCTGTAGAGTCAGAGGGAATTTGATACATCGTTCCACATTCTGTAATAACAAACTGGGCGATTTGCACTGCTGCATAACTAACAGAAGTCAATGCACAAAGAGCTAAAAATATAAAAACTTTTTTCATAGTATATTTTCCATTTACTTAATTCTACTCTATTAAAGCTTTTCGATTCCGCTTATATTTCTGTGCACAAAATATCATAAATTGAAATCTCCTATTAACAGTGCATCATCTGTTTCTATCTCAATGAGATAGTTTCCGGAGTTTTCACCGTTCAGGTCTATGCTGAGGGCAGCAGGACTACTGTGCATTTCTGAATAGACGGTTTCACCGGTGGTTTCATTAACAATTGTTACTGTTGCAGTAGAGAAGGTGTCTTCGAACGTAATAGTTACCATGCTACTATATATATGGGCATAGACGGGCTGATGAACGATGCTACGAGAAACCGGAACATCTCCCGAAGTCGTTTCTGATTGCTTCCCTTTGATTTCTCTTTCCGTATCATCTTGAACTGCGGTAAGTAGAATCTCTTTATATGTATTAAGCTCCTCCGCATATACTGTTACTTTGCCTCCTGCCAATGCAAAAAGCAGAATGAAAAATAAGACTCATTTCATTTTACTTCTGTTTTTCGTTTTATGCAAAGATAGTGGCATTTTGCTGTAAGTTGTTCCCAAAAGACCGTAACATTTTCAGTCAAAAGTGTAACATTTCAGGTGTTACATGTAATATTTTCCTATTTTATACTGTCGTTGATCATGTTTTTCAGCCATTTCTGCAGTTCTCCGGCTTGGTAGTTTCTTCCCATTTTTTTTGTAATGGAACGTTCTATTCTGTAAACGCTTATTCGTTGGCGTCGAATTATGCGCCCCATGTCTGCAACCGAATACCCTAATAAAAGCAAGCTGCATAAATGACACTCTATTTCGGACAACTTGTATTTTCTGCCGATGCTGTTAACTACCCCTTTAGGGTCTACTTCTGCTAAAAGTCTTGCCCAGTCGTTTTCGTCCAAGAATTCTTTGGGTATCTTTTTCTCTTTATAGATTGACAGAATATGGTCTATCTTCTGAGTGACCTCCGAATATCTTCGCATTTTCTTTACCAAGGCTGTGTGTTGTTCGTTCAGGTCGGTGAGTTCGACTTCCAACGTTTGCTTTTGTTCTTCATTGATATACTGCAGAGCTATCCGGTCTTGCAAAGCGGCAATCTCTTTTTCTTTTTGTTCAAGTTCTTCTTTTTGCTGAACGAATTTTTGGCGTAGCTCGTTTTCCCATTCAAGCTGTTGCTTCTCTTGTTGGCGATGTTTGAAACGGTGGTTAATCAATAGGAGCAATATGATAATGCAAATGGCGGCTAAAACGATTGCCACTAAAAAATATTTGTTTAAAGAGACTTCATATCGGGCGCGTTGCTTTTGAATAGTCATCCGTTGTTCAACTTCAAGTACTTTGGTGCGTTGAGAAGCTTGTTCCAGGCTGTCTCGATATGCCGAATGCATCCGCTCCATTTCAAGTGAAATAGAAGCATCACCTCGTCTGTTTGCAATGTCGGCCAGGCGCATGTAGGCATCTGCTTTTATTCCGTAGTCGGAAGAACCGAGGCTTTTGTTGAAATAGCAGGAAGCTGAGTCGTATTTTTCTGCTTTGAAATAGGCTTCACCTAATGTCAGAAAAGCATGATGGCAATGTATCGTATCTTCTTGCAGGCTGATGTTCAGTTTAGCGTATTGCAACGCTTTTTCCTTGTCTTTAATTCGGCTGTAAAGCAGGCTTAGAGCATTGGATATTGCGGCTTGCAATCTGTTTTGTTTGGAGTCACCTAAAACAGTTTGTGCTTGCAAGAGCCTCTTTTCGGCTTGGTGATAATCATTTTGACTAAGTTTGATTCTGCCTTGCATGGATAATGCTTCTGCATGTAGGGCGGTATCATTTAGACAGATACCGATTTTCTCTGCTTGCCGGAAAATAGAATCCGCTTTGTTGTAAAATTCTTGTAGATATACAGATAGCCGGCATTGTTGTAAATACGTCCCAGCAGTACTTTATCGTTGATTTCTTGTGCAAAAGGAATAGCCATGAGATATTTCTCCGCAGCTATGGCTTGCTCGTTTCTGTCTCTGTAAACGCTGCCCCAATAATAATAGGCTTGCGCCTGCATCTTACAGTCTCTCATGGAGTCATAGTAGCGTACGGCCATTTGTATCAGCGAATCATCCGTCTGTACTATGTAATTCTTGTCCCGTGCTTGTGTCAGCAGCAGCGCATAGTAGGCGCGGTCTGCTTTTGTGTTCAGACTCTCGGTTGAAATACCTTGCAGAATGTGCAGTGCGCTGTCCGAGTGCGAGGTCATCAGCGAGTCTGCTTGTACCAGTAGTGTATTGTAGCCTATTTTTTCAGTGCAGGCTGCCAATAGTGCGGTTAGTATAGATATAAAAGTTATTATGTGTTTCCTCATGTAGCTTATAGCTTGATGTACTACAAAAGTAATGTTTTTATTTAGAAGATGGACAGCCCAAAGTGTTTTGCTAAATAAAACAAACTGTCTCCCTTAACAGAACACTTTGTTTCATTATAGAGAACACTTTGTTTCCCTTAACAAAAACAGTTCGTTCCATTATATGAAAACAAAGTGTTTTTCTCTGCTGGAACAAAGTGTTCGGTGTTGTGAACTAACGGATTAAGTGTATAAAGAATGTTTATTATACTGTTTCTGTAGACTATATTCTGTCTTTTCCTATAAAAGACGGGAGGAGAGGCAGCAGGCAATCGGGTACGCTCGGAAGGGTGAGGGCAAATTTTACCCTCACCCTTTTCTGTTTCTCTCACTCACCCTTGGAAGGGCGATGAACAGGGCGCTATAGGAAAACGGTGAGGGTGGTGAGGGTGGATTTGGCAACTAAGTGTTGTCAAGTATGCAATTCCAGTACGAACCGTGCCCCTTTGCTGTAGCTGCTGTCCAGCGTCAGACTACCGTTCATCTTGGTGGCAATCAGCGAGCAGATGGGGAGTCCCAGTCCGTCGCCTTGCGTCAGGTCTTTCACTTCGGTGAAAGGCTTGAAGATGCTGTCGCGTTGCTCCTCGGGGATACCGCAACCGGTATCGCTGATGATGAACTGGTGGGTGTGCGCACCGCGTTTCTTGAAGTCCAGCCATATTTTTCCTCCGGCAGGGGTGTACTCGGCGGCGTTCTCCAGCAGGTGCAGCAAGACGCGTTCCAGCTGTTCGGGATTGATTTTCACATTCAGTTTGGGGGCATTGACGGTAAGGGAGACGTCTTCTTGGGTTTTCCCTTTAATCTTGTCCATGATGCTTTCGCAGAAAGTGGAGATGTTCTTTTCCTGCATTTCATAGGGCTCGGACAAGGTGTTCTCCAATTCAGACAGTTCCTGAATGTGACCGGAGAATGCATGCAGGGCTTTTACGCCCGGCAGTGAGGCGTCGAGCGTGTCCAGTGTCGGTTCCATCTGGGCGGAAATGTTCTGGATGAATTTGGTCTTCAGCTCGTTGTGCTCGTTGGCAATGCTGATGGCCTTCTTCTGCTTGCGGGTGAGGATGATGAAACGCAGCAGTACGATGCCGCCGAATATCAGTGCTGCGGCAAGGATGGCGGCGAGTATACATAGCCCGATGATGATGTATTGCTTGGTGCTCAGGGAATCGTCCTTCTCCTGGATGGTGGCAAGGCTTTCGTCGTACTTCCTCTTCAAGACGTTCAGCTCGTCCTGGGCGGTAAGCGCTTTTACGGAGTCGGTCCATAGGATGTACTTGTCGTAGGTGCGTGCCACCAGTCCGGCATTGTTTGCCTTGCGGGCTATGCTGATGAGCGTCTTGTAGCATTCGTCTACCTTGGCGTAGTTCTTCTGTTCCTTATATTGCCCTATCAGGCGGTTGGTAGCCGCATCACCTTGTGTGTTCATACCGAAGGTGTAGTAATAGTTGGCTTGTGTATAAAGCAGGTCGTTACTCAGAGAGTCGTTGTGAGAAGCTTTGGCGGTCTCTTCCAGTTTGGTCAGCTGTTCCTTGGCGCGTGTGGGATTCTTCAAGTTGATATACATCTGTAGGCGCTCCTTGTTGATGCGGAAGCGCAGGTTGGGCATGGCCTTTCCTGTTTTCTGTTCGCCGGTTGCCACTACTTGCTCGGCACCGCGCAACAGTTCAAAAGCTTCTTTATAGTAATTTTCCCGGTGGTAGAGGGCGCTGGCATTGACGCCGCATTCCACTGCCTGGGCATACTTGTCTTGCGTGGCAAAGGCATTGTAGGCTTGCAGGAATAGATAGCGGGCTTTGATATATTCCTTTTTCGTAAGATTCTCTTGTGCTTGTTTCATCAATTCGTCTGCACGGTTTTGCGCATGGAGTTGAGTAAAGATGCAGAAAGTCGCTAAGAGAAGTATCGAAATAATTTTTTTCATGTGTACGTTTGTTTTATTTGCTCACAAAGTTAGAATAAAAACTTAGTATTTGAAGCTGCTGCCTCCTAAAAATTCTCTTAGCAAGGATGTCGGCGGAATTTCTTTGTCCTGCACGGGAGTGAAATATTTGATAAATTTCAGCAACCGGTAGGCTTCTGCGTATTCCGGACAGTTCCGTGGAACGCTGGTAAGGATGGGCTCTGCGTGGCAGCGGAGCACGGCGAATTCGAATAAGAGGGCGGAGTTGAACATGACGTCGGCATTTTCCTGGTAGGGGAATATCCATTTGTCCTCGCCGGCACGTACACTGGGCCAGCGTGAAATGGTCTCTTGTGCCGAGTAGCCGCGGTAGTTGAAGTCGCGGATGATGCGGCGCAGCAGGCGGTTGTCCGTGGTGGGAATCCAGTTGTGGTCGTCCAGCGAGATGGTGGTCAGGGCGGATACATAAATCTTGTATTTGCTGGCGGCGGGAATCTGTGGTGTCAGTTCAGGGTTCAGGGCATGAATTCCTTCCAGGATGAGGATGGTATGCTCGTCGATGCGTAGTTTGTCGCCCTTGTACTCTTTCTTTCCGAGGTTGAAGTTGAAGCGGGGAAGCTCCACTTCTTCGCCACGGAGCAATGCCTGCAGCTGGGTGTTGAAGAGTTCGAGGTCGAGGGCGTAGAGTGATTCGTAGTCGTAGTTTCCGTTTTCGTCGCGCGGGGTGTCTTCACGGTCTACGAAGTAGTTGTCCAGCGAGATGGGATAGGGGCGCAGGCCGTTGGTCATCAACTGCACGCTGAGGCGCTTGCTGAAGGTGGTTTTTCCGGAAGACGAGGGGCCGGAGATGAGCACGAGCTTCACCCGGTTTCCGTTTTCGCCGCGGTGGTAGATGTCATCGGCTATTTGGGCTATCTTCTTTTCCTGCAGGGCTTCGGCCACGTTGATGAGGTCGGTGGCATGGCCTGTCTCGCAAGCCAGATTGAAGTCGCCCACGTTGCTCAGCCCCATGATGTAGTTCCAGCGCAGGTGTTCCTTGAATACGTCGAGCATCTTCTCCTGCTTCACCACTTCTTCCAGTACATTCGGGTTCTCCTTGTTGGGGATGCGCAGCAGCAGGCCGTCGTAATACTTCACGATATCGAACAGCCAGATGAACCCGGTACTGGGCAGCAGGTTGCCGTAGTAGTAGTCTACGGTGCCGCCCAATGTGTAATAATAGGTATATAGCGAGCCGGAGGTTTCAAGCAGCTTAACCTTGTCGTTCATGCCCCGTTCGCTAAAGATACGCACAGCCTCGGTGGTGTGGCATTCTACACGATGGTAAGGGATATTTTCGGCGATGATTTCCTGCATCCGTTTCTTGATGGCTGCCACATCTTCCAGCTCTATGGGGCGGCCGATGCGCAGGTTGCAGAAGTAACCTTTGGATACCGGATGCTCTACGAACAGTTTTCCTTCCGGAAACAGCTCGCTGACAGCTTTGTAAAGAATGAAGCAGAGGGAACGGACATAGGTGCGCATACCTGAGGAGTCGCGTATGTCGAGAAATTCTACATCCTTATTGTTGTATACACGGAAATTCAGCCCTTCGGAACGGTTGTTGACCTTTGCACTGACTACCTGATAGGGGAAATTTAGATTAAAACCGTAATAAATATCCAAAAGTGAGCTCCCTATAGGGAATTCTTTAGAAATATTATTATTTTTGCAACAAATTTGTAACATGTGTTTCATGATGTCTCGTTTTTAGTGGGTTGACACGTTAAATATAGGACATTATAACACGTGAAGGAATGAAACACCTTAAATAATTAAAGATGGAATATTCTTTTTATGATTTTTTAAAGCTACTCGGCTCATTGGCACTGTTTCTTTACGGAATGAAGATTATGAGTGAGGGGCTTCAAAAATTTGCCGGTGACAGACTGCGGAAAATATTGACCGCAATGACAACCAACAGAGTGACCGGTGTGTTGACGGGCGTGCTGATTACAGCACTTGTACAATCTTCCTCTGCAACCACGGTGATGGTTGTAAGTTTTGTCAATGCGGGGTTGTTAACGCTTTCACAGTCCATAGGTGTCATAATGGGTGCTAATATCGGTACGACTGTTACGGCATGGATTATTTCAGCTTTAGGTTTCAAGGTGGACATTGCCGCCTTTGCTCTTCCTCTTCTTGCTTTCGGCATTCCTCTCCTCTTCTCTCAAAAAAGTAACCGCAAGTCTGTCGGTGAATTTATTTTCGGTTTCTCATTCTTGTTCATGGGGCTTTCCTATTTGAAAAACAATGCTCCTGACTTGAGCCAAAATCCTGATATGCTGTCATTTGTGCAGGACTATACCGACATGGGCTTTATCTCCATACTCCTTTTTGTGGGTATCGGTACGGTGTTGACCATGATTGTGCAGGCATCTGCGGCAACTATGGCCATTACGCTTATTATGTGCGCCAACGGCTGGATTAGTTTCGAATTGGGGGCAGCACTGGTTTTGGGAGAGAATATCGGTACAACCATCACGGCAAACCTTGCGGCGCTGACCGGTAATACGCAGGCAAGGCGGGCTGCTTTGGCTCATTTGGTATTCAATGTGTTTGGTGTGATATGGGTGTTGTGTCTTTTCACCCCCTTTACCGAGGCTGTGTCATGGTTCGTAGAGAACGTGATGGGTACTAAAGATCCGGCTGTGGCCGTATCCTTCAAGCTTTCGGCATTCCATACTTGCTTCAATATCTGCAACGTGCTGATATTGATATGGTTCGTGAAGTTTATCGAACGTACGGTCTGTGCCATTATTCCAATGAAGGAGCAGGACGAGGAATATCGCTTGCGTTTTATCTCGGGCGGTATGCTTTCTACGGCAGAGCTGTCCATCCTGCAGGCAAGCAAGGAAATACATCTTTTTGCCGAACGTACCCGCCGTATGTTCGGAATGGTGCAGGACTTGCTGCATACGGAGAAGGATGATGATTTCAACAAAGTGTTCAGCCGTGTGGAGAAGTACGAGAATATCAGTGACAGCATGGAGCTGGAGATTGCCAATTATCTGAATCAAGTGTCCGAAGGGCGCCTGAGTTCGGAGAGTAAGTTGCAGATACGTGCCATGCTGCGTGAAGTGACGGAGATAGAGAGCATCGGCGACAGCTGCTATAACCTGGCACGTACCATCAACCGCAAGCGCCAGACCAATCAGGATTTCACCGAGAAGCAGTACGAGCATATCCATTTCATGATGAAGCTGACGGATGATGCCTTGGAGCAGATGATTGTCGTGGTGGAACATCCGGAGCATGCAGGCGCGGATGTGAACAAGTCCTTTAATTTGGAGAACGAAATCAATAATTACCGCAATCAGCTGAAGAACCAGAATATCTTGGATGTGAACAACAAGGAATATGATTACCAGATGGGTGTTTACTATATGGACATCATTGCGGAATGTGAAAAGCTGGGCGACTATGTGGTGAATGTAGTGGAAGCCAGCAGCGATATAAAAGAAAAGAAAGCGTCTTAGGACGCTTTCTCAAATTCTTCTTTGCCTACTCCGCACAAGGGGCAAACCCAATCTTCGGGAAGGTCTTCAAAAGATGTTCCTGGCTCTATTCCATTTTCAGGGTCGCCCAATTCAGGGTCATAGACATAATCGCATACAGTGCAAATGTACTTTTCCATAAATTTCTTTTTTAGGTTTATTCTCCTATAATAACGTTCAAAAGCCCTTTTTGTTTTATTGTTGAACAAAATAGTCTGTTTTTTTCCTTATTAAAACAACATTTTATGAAAATGGCCGACAAGCTGTTCAGGACGATTATGCGGAATGCCATAAAAAATGCCGGCTGTTCCAAATCGGTGTTTCTGGCGAATATGAGCCATGAAGTCCGTACTCCGTTGAACGCAATTGTCGGATTCTCGGAATTGCTGGCCTCTGCATCGACGAGCGAGGAGGAGATACTGTTACTGGAAATTGTGCAAAGTTATTTCTACGTAAAAGACACGGGAACCGGTATTCCTTAGGAGAAGTTGCCACATGTTTTTGAACGTTTCGTCAAGCTGAAGAGGAAAAGGACGGTACCGGACTGGAGCTTTTCATTTGCCAGACCATTGTCCGCAAATTGGGGGCGAAATAGGTGTGGTATCGGAAGAAGGGACAGGTTCGACTTTCTGGTTCACATTGCCGTGGGAGCCTGCAACCGGACCGAAACTGGTGAGGGAAAAAGAGAATCAATGACAGTCAATTAATCACTAATCATTATATAGGTATTGTTTTTCCGGATTATTATTGTATTTTTGCGTTCCAAAATTAAACCTAAAGACTTGCATGACTGCAATAAAGGATGATTATTATCATGTCGGACTGACCGACGAACAAGTGCGGAAGAGCCGCGAGGAACATGGAGTAAATTTATTGACGCCTCCTAAACGGCCTTCCTTATGGAAATTGTATCTGGAGAAGTTTGAGGACCCCGTAGTAAGGGTATTGCTGGTTGCCGCTCTGTTTTCTTTGATTATTTCCATTGTAGAAAATGAATATGCCGAGACTATCGGCATTATAGTAGCCATTCTGCTGGCTACCGGTATCGGTTTCTTCTTTGAGTATGATGCTGGTAAGAAGTTTGACCTGCTGAATGCAGTGAACGAAGAAACTTTGGTGAAAGTAATTCGTAACGGACATGTGCAGGAGATTCCCCGTAAAGATGTAGTGGTGGGTGATATCGTGGTGCTGGAAACCGGTGAAGAGGTTCCGGCAGACGGTGAATTGCTGGAAGCCATTTCCCTGCAAGTGAACGAATCGAACCTGACCGGTGAGCCGATAGTGACGAAAACTACCGTAGAAGCCGACTTTGACGAAGAGGCTACGTATGCTTCCAACCGCATTTTGCGCGGTACAACGGTGGTGGACGGACATGGCACCATGCGTGTGGAGGCTGTGGGCGATGCTACGGAAATCGGTAAAGTGGCACGTCAAAGTACCGAACAGAATACGGAACCTACTCCGCTGAATATCCAGCTGACCAAATTGGCCAACCTGATTGGAAAGATTGGCTTTTCCGTGGCGGGTCTGGCTTTTCTCATTTTCTTTGTAAAGGATGTGGTACTGGTCTATGATTTTTCTTCATTCCACACCTTCCGTGATTGGCTGCCGGCCTTGCAGGCTACTTTGCAATACTTTATGATGGCAGTTACCCTGATTGTGGTGGCTGTGCCCGAAGGATTGCCGATGAGCGTAACACTCAGTCTGGCGTTGAACATGCGCCGTATGCTCTCCACCAACAACCTGGTGCGCAAGATGCATGCATGCGAGACGATGGGAGCCATTACAGTGATTTGTACCGACAAGACCGGGACATTGACCCAAAATCTGATGCAGGTGCATGAACCCAACTTCTATGGTTTGAAGAATAACGGGCAGCTGGGGAATGATGACCTCAGCAAGCTGGTGATGGAAGGTATCAGTGCTAACTCCACTGCTTTCCTGGAAGAAGAGGTGATTGGCGAGAAGCCGAAAGGGGTGGGTAATCCCACGGAGGTGGCACTGCTGCTTTGGCTGAACAGTCAGGGATGCGACTACCTGGCACTGCGTGAGAAAGCTACGGTTATCGACCAGCTGACTTTCTCTACGGAACGGAAATTCATGGCTACCCTGGTGCAATCCCCCCTGATTGGGAAGAAGGTGCTGTATGTGAAGGGAGCTCCCGAGATTGTTTTGGGTAAATGTAAGGATGTCATGTTGGACGGCAAGCGTGTGGATGCAGTGGAATACCGTTCTACAGTGGAGGCTCAGTTGCTCAACTACCAGAATATGGCCATGCGTACACTTGGCTTTGCATTCAAGATTGTGGATGATGCGGAAGCGTCTGATTGTGTGTCATTGGTTGCTGAAAATGACTTGTCGTTCCTCGGTGTGGTTGCCATCAGTGATCCTATCCGTCCGGATGTGCCTGCGGCCGTTGCCAAATGCCAGTCGGCAGGTATCGGAGTGAAGATTGTGACGGGAGATACACCGGGTACAGCTACCGAGATAGCACGTCAGATTGGTCTGTGGAAACCGGAGGATACGGAAAAGAACCGCATTACGGGAGCTGCATTTGCCGAATTGACGGATGAGGAGGCATTGGACCGTGTGATGGACTTGAAGATAATGTCGCGTGCACGCCCCACAGACAAACAGCGTCTGGTGCAACTGTTGCAGCAGAAAGGTGCGGTAGTGGCTGTGACGGGTGACGGCACGAATGATGCTCCTGCGTTGAACCATGCGCAAGTGGGACTTTCGATGGGTACTGGAACCTCCGTTGCCAAGGAGGCCAGCGACATCACGTTGCTGGATGACTCCTTCAACAGTATAGGTACGGCCGTGATGTGGGGACGTTCTCTATATAAGAATATACAGCGTTTCATTGTTTTTCAACTGACTATCAATTTTGTGGCTTTGTTTATCGTTCTCCTGGGTTCACTGGTGGGTACGACGCTTCCTTTGACCGTCACGCAGATGTTGTGGGTGAACCTGATTATGGATACGTTTGCGGCCCTGGCCCTGGCGTCCATTCCACCCAGTGAGAGCGTGATGAAGGAAAAACCGCGTAAGAGTACGGATTTCATTATAACCAAGTCCATGAGGTATTACATTCTGGGAATGGGGTCTGCCTTCCTGGTGTTACTTATGGGAATGCTCTTCTGGTTTAACAGTGAGGAGGGGGGGATGACTACCTATCGGCTGACTGTGTTCTTCACATTCTTTGTTATGCTTCAGTTCTGGAACTTGTTCAATGCGCGTGTGTTCGGCACTTCGGATTCGGCGTTCAAGGGTATTTCCAAATCTTATGGCATGGAGCTGATTATACTTGCCATTTTGGGCGGACAGATACTGATTGTACAGTTTGGTGGAGCTGTGTTCCGCACAGTGCCGCTCGATTTTATGACTTGGATGACGATTGTCGTTTCTACCTCGTTTGTTTTGTGGATAGGTGAACTGGTTCGTCTTATCCGACGTTTAACACAGAAATAGTGATGAAAAGAAGAGGAATCAAGAACCTTATTATTGATTTTGGCGGAGTTCTGATTGATTTGGACCGCCAGTGCTGTTTGGAGAATTTCAGAAAGCTGGGATTGCCGGACGTGGAAGTCATGTTGGACCTCTATCATCAGCAGGATTTCTTCCAGAAATATGAAAAAGGATTGATTACCAGTGCGGAGTTCCGGGAAGTGATTCGTGGAAAGATAGGGAAACCGGTGACTGATGCCCAGATAGATGACGCCTGGAACAGTTTCCTGGTGGGCATTCCTGCCTTTAAACTGGATTTACTGTTGGAACTGCGCAAAAAATATGTGGTCTATCTGCTGAGCAACACCAATGAAATCCATTGGCAATGGTCGTGCCTGCACGCGTTTCGCTACAAGGCTTTCCGTGCGGAGGACTTTTTTGAACATATCTATCTCTCTTATGAGATGAAGATGGCAAAACCGGATGCCGATATATTCCAGAAAGTACTGGATGAGACCGGTATTCTTCCCAACGAGACTCTTTTCATTGACGATTCTGAGACCAATTGCCGGACAGCGGAGGCGTTGGGTATTTCTACCTATACGCCAAAGGCCCACGAGGATTGGAGACATGCAGTTGTTTTGTGAAACATCGGACATTGGTTCCCGTCCAAGTGTAGCCACTATCGGTTTCTTTGACGGAGTACATCGGGGACACCGCTACCTGATAGAGCAAGTGCGTGCGGTAGCTGCCGGGCGTGGGCTTGCTTCGTCGGTCGTGACTTTTCCGGTACATCCGCGTAAAGTGATGCAGGCCGATTATCATCCGAAGTTATTGACCACTTGTGATGAGAAAGTTTCCCTACTGGCCAAGACTGGGGTGGATTATTGCATGATGCTTGATTTCACTCCTGAAATAGCCCGGCTTTCGGCACGGGAATTCATGTCCATACTGAAGGAACGCTATCAGATACAAGCTTTGGTAGTGGGGTACGACCATCGTTTCGGGCATAACCGCAGCGAGGGTTTTGAAGACTATGTGCACTATGGTCGCGAATTGGGTATGGAGGTGCTTCTTGCGCGCGCGTATTCTTATAGTAAGGAGACATCGGTAACGGAGGTTACTGTCAGCTCCTCGGCTATTCGCGGTCTGTTGCTGGAGGGAAACGTTTCGGAAGCTGCCGAGTATCTGGGATATGATTTCTTTTTGGACGGTACGGTTGTCGGCGGCTATCAGGTGGGGCGTAAGATAGGTTTTCCTACGGCTAATCTCCGTGTTTCCGATTCTGACAAGCTGATTCCCTGCGATGGTGTGTATGCCGTCCGTGTCTGTGTTGAAGGCAAGGAGTACGGCGGTATGCTAAGCATTGGCTACCGACCTACGTTGGAGAACGGCCCCGATCGCAGTATTGAGGTCCATATATTCCGGTTTGATGCTGACATTTATCAGCAGCCGATGCGTCTTTCCTTTGTGCGCCGCACCCGTCCTGAACTGAAATTCGACAGTATAGAAGAACTTATTGCCCAGCTTCACCGTGACGAGGTGGAGATTAAATCCATTCTTTCTTTATAAACATAAGG
>UMDF01008211.1_pt1 | contig 22780 bp, 16 predicted proteins | sample 1964421 | NCBI WGS metagenome assembly UMDF01 (sample SAMEA4835987, study PRJEB28245) | human gut metagenome | biome: gut microbiome; material: fecal sample | place: Denmark | collected 2008
TTTCTACAAGAACAGCGAGCAGCGCTTGGTGGAGCAGAAACAGCAGATTGCCACACTGGAGCAGAATCTGGAAAGATATAAAACCTTCGATGAATTGGGCAAAAAAATTATCCCGGAGCTGAAAGTGCTCTACCCGTCGGTAAAGACCGTATCGATATCTCATGCGATTGAATTGGCGGTAGATTCTGCACGGGTGGATACTGTGACCCTTGCCGTCTTGAAATTCGGCAAGCATCCGGGTGCACACGAGAAGGAAAAGATTGCGGAGTGGCTCAAGGCGCGTACGGGTGCCAAGCAATTGAGGCTGATTACTGAATAATACAAGAATTGACGGAATGAAAATAAGATTTATGCTGATAGCTGTCTGCTTCCTCTTTTCTCTGCCGGGACAAGCGGATGAAGGGATGTGGATGCTGGGAAATCTGAACAAGCAGACACGCCAGACCATGAAAGAGTTGGGCTTGCAGATGTCTGTCAACAAGCTATACAATACGAAACGCCCGTCGCTGAAGGATGCGGTAGTCAGCTTCGGAGGCTTTTGTTCCGGAGTGGTGGTGTCCGGGGACGGGCTGGTGTTTACCAATCATCACTGCGGCTTCAGCAGCATACAGCAACACTCGTCCGTGGAGCACGACTATCTGAAAGACGGATTTGTGGCACGTAATCTTAGTGAAGAACTGCCTAATCCGGAACTTTACGTCCGCTTCCTCTTGCACCAGCAAGACGTGACCCGTCGGGTACTTGGAGCAGTAAAACCGGATATGAACGAATCTGAGCGTACAAGTGTAGTAGATTCGGTGATGCTGGTTATTGGCGAAGAGGTTTCCCGTAAAGACTCTACGCTGATAGGCATTGTGGATGCTTACTATGGAGGCAATGAATTCTGGCTTTCCGTTTATCGCGACTACAATGATGTGCGTCTGGTATTTGCACCCCCTTCTTCAGTGGGCAAGTTCGGCTGGGACACTGACAACTGGGTATGGCCGCGCCATACGGGTGACTTCGCCGTATTCCGTATCTATGCCGGCAAAGACAACCGTCCTGCCGACTATTCTCCCGACAATGTTCCCTACCATCCCGAATACGTGGCTCCGATATCTCTGGAAGGCTATCGTGAGGGTTCCTTCTGTATGACGATGGGCTATCCGGGCAGTACGGAACGCTACCTTTCCTCTTTCGGCATCGAAGAGATGATGACCACCACCAACCAGGCTCAGATAGATGTCCGTGGTGTGAAGCAGGCCATCTGGAAGCGTGAAATGGATAGCCGTGACAGCATCCGCATCAAGTATGCCTCCAAATACGACGAAAGTTCCAATTATTGGAAGAACAGCATAGGAGTGAACCGCACAATCAAGAAACTGCATGTGCTGGATAAGAAGCGTGCCATGGAGACCGAACTCCGTCGCTGGATACAGCAGACACCGGAGGAGCGGGAACATCTGCTGCATCTTTTTCCCGACCTGGAGCTGAACTACAAGAGCCGCCGTGATGCTTATCGTGCCAGAGCTTACTTTGCCGAATCTTTCCTGAACGGTCCGGAACTGGTGCAGCTTGCTTTGTCCATCCTCAACTTCGACTTTGAGGGGGAAGAGAAAACGGTGGTTGCCAATCTGAAAGCTATCGTTGAGAAATATGCCAATCTGGACTTGGGCATTGACAAGGAAGTGTTTACAGCACTGTTGAAAGAATACCGCTCCCAAGTGGATTCCACCTATCTGCCCGAGCTCTACCAGACGATTGCGACAGAATACGGAGGCAACGAGCGTACTTATGTGGATAGTCTTTATGCCCGCTCGGAGCTGACCACCCCCCGTGGATTGAAGCGTTTCCTGGAGCAGGACACCACCTATCAGATATATAACGACCCTGCCATCAGCTTGGGCATCGACCTCATCACGAAGCTATTCGAGATGAATATGCAGGTACAGCAGGCTTCCGGTGAAATCGAGCGGAATGAACGTTTGTTCAACTCTGCCGTGCGACGGATGTACGCATCCCGTAACTTCTATCCCGACGCCAACTCCACCATGCGTTTGAGTTTTGGCACTGTCTGCGGTTATGCCCCCTTCGACGGAGCAGAATATGATTATTATACCACCACGAAAGGTATTCTGGAGAAAGTCAGAGCCCATGTAGGCGATGTGGATTTTGAAGTGCAGCCTGAGCTGCTATCCCTTCTTTCCTCCGGTGATTTCGGTAGATATGCCGATGAAAAGGGAGAAATGAACGTCTGCTTTATCTCCAATAATGACATTACGGGAGGCAATTCCGGCAGTGCCATGTTCAATGCCAAAGGAGAACTTTTAGGGCTTGCCTTCGATGGGAACTGGGAAGCCATGAGCAGTGATATCCTCTATGAACCAAAAATGCAGCGCACTATCGGAGTGGATGTGCGCTACATACTGTTTATGATTGAGAAGTATGGGAAGGCAGGAAATCTGATTCAGGAACTGAAGCTTGCCAATCCTTAACGTGTGCCCCCTGCCTATACTTTTATGGGTGATATTTTCTAAATCACTCCACGGATACGGTCATCAAATGCCGAGAGTGCTGCCTTTGCCCCTTCGCCCATGGCAATGACTATCTGCTTGTAGGGAACATTCGATACATCCCCTGCCGCATATACCCCCGGAAGTGTGGTACGGCAGAAGGCGTCAATCTTAATCTCCCCGGTCGGAGTCGTTTCCAGGTTATCGCGGAAAGGAACACTGTTGGCTGCCAGACCGATTTGCACGAAGATGCCGTCTAACGGGAAGTCGCGTTCTTCGTCGGTAAGGCGGTCTTTGATGCGGATAGAAGTTACTTTTTCCCCGTTTCCATCGACTTTTACGGTCTGTGACGAGGTGAATATTTCCACATTCGGCAGGCTCCGGGCTTTCTCTTGCAGCACTTGGTCGGCTTTCAGTGTATCGGCAAACTCGAATACCGTTACCTTCCGGCAGATGCCTGCTAGGTCGATGGCTGCTTCAATTCCCGAGTTACCTCCACCGATAACCGCTGCATGCTTGCCTTGATAGAACGGACCGTCGCAATGCGGGCAGAATGCCACGCCGCGTCCTATGTATTCCGCTTCGCCCTCTACATTCAGTTTGCGCCAGCTTGCTCCTGTGGCAATGATTACCGCCGGTGCATGGAATACTTCGCCGCCTACGGTGGAGACGCCTTTCTCCATTCCCTGCAACTCTACTTTTTCTATCTTCCGCTCCTCGAAAATCTCTATCGGATAGTGCTCTATATGCGTGCGGAGTGCGTTGGCAAGCTCTGTTCCGGTAGTCTGCGGCACGGAGATAAGGTTTTCTATGCCTACCGTCTCCTTCACTTGTCCACCTATGCGCTCGGCAACAATCGCCACCCGCAGCCCCTTGCGTGCAGAGTAAATGGCTGCGGAAGCTCCGGCTGGTCCGCCGCCCAATACCAGCACGTCGAAATCTCTTTCTATCGGCGCTTCGTCCTCCTGCGGAGCACTGCCGAAGGCTTCTTCCAGCTTCTGCAAAAGCTCTCCTAAAGAACCGCGACCTACGTGAAGCAGCTTGCCATTGGCATAGACCGACGGCACGGCTTGTATTTTCAGCGTATCCACTTCCTCTTGATTAAGCGTCCCGTCCACCATCTCATGGGTGACGTGCGGATTCAGCAATGCGATGATGTTCAGTGCCTGCACCACGTCCGGACAGTTGGTGCAAGTAAGTGATACATACGTTTGCAGGCTGATGTTGCCTTGCAACGCCCGGATGCGGCGACGAATTGCCTCGTCCGGCAGATTTTTCCCCTTTCCATCGGCATTCAGCACGGCAAGCAGGAGGGAAGTGAACTCGTGTCCGCCGGGGATGCCGCGGAACTTGATGCCGGTTTCCACATCTTCTTTCAGCAATGTGAACTCCAACACGGGCTTCTCTGTCTCACTCATCCGGCAGGAGAGCTTGTCGGAACAGCTTGCCACATCCTTCAGGAATCCGATAAGCTCTTGTGCCTGCTCGTGCCCCGGATGATAGGTGATGTGAAAGACGTAGCGGGCTTCCAAATGCTGGAATACGCTCCGCACCTGGTCTAATATGGTTGTTTCTAACATGATTAATAGCGTGTTTGGGGTAAGAAAATAGTCTTTTAATATCTCTGATATGGAGCGGTTGCAGTACTTCTAAGCAGGTACTGCGGACATCTTAAAGGAAAGCGGACGTCTTTCTATGGTGAAAGCGCCCGCTCCTCCTATTACTTATCAAATCTTTCCTACAAGGTCGATGCTCGGCTTCAAAGTCTCCGCTCCTTTCTTCCACTTGGCGGGGCAGACTTCTCCATCATGTGTGGCAACAAACTGTGCAGCTTCTACCTTGCGTAGCAGCTCGTCGGCATTACGTCCGATGTTGTTGTCTTGTATCTCGGCAATCTTGATTTTGCCCTCGGGATTTACGAGGAATGTGCCGCGATATGCCATGCCTTCCTCTTCAATCATCACGCCGAATGCGCGGCTCAGCACGCCCGTGGGGTCGGCAAGCATGGGGTACTTAATCTTGCGGATGCTTTCGGAAGCATCGTGCCATGCCTTGTGCACAAAGTGCGAGTCTGTGCTTACAGAATATACTTCTACGCCCATTGCCTGGAATTGGTCATATTTCTCGGCTATGTCCACCAGCTCGGTAGGGCATACGAAGGTAAAGTCTGCCGGATAGAAGAAGAATATCGCCCATTTGCCTTTTACATCTTCGTGAGATACTGTCTTGAAACTTCCGTTCTGGAAAGCCTGAACTTTGAATTCAGGGAGTTGTGAGTTGATAATCGGTTCCATAAATCTTTTCTTTTAAAGTCCGCTACAAAAGTAAGACCCGATGAAAACGGATGCAATCCCTATTTGTGGGTATTTTCTTCGTTTCACTTTCCTGTAGCGGAACGGTTGTCAGTAAAATGTTATAATCTCGTTTTTGGTTTCTGCTTGCAAAAATATAGCATTTTTCTCCGATAGAACAAAAAGTCCGATTGAAAGGTTTTATGGAGCGATAGACAAAATCTATAATTGCCGTATGTACAGAGATTAACCGCTTTCTGCGGGAAGAGAGAAACTTTATGCTCGGACTTCCTTGCTATTGCATAAGGATGTCTTCTTTTGCGGGAGTGATAACCACGGTCAAAGGTGGATAAATCAGTTTGACCAGTTGCTCTAAATCTTCATTATGCATGCGGATGCACCCTTCGGAGGCACGGGTGCCGATACTTTCGGGCAGGTGGGTACCGTGGATGCCTATGCCTTTTTGTCCCGGCACTGACAGACGGATGAAATGATTGCCGTATGCTCCGCTGATTTCTCCTTTGCCGTCACCGAAGTCGTGCGTCCAGCCGGAAGCGTCTTGAATGTCGCTTACCTGAAAAACGCCTTCGGGGGTTCGCATGTCTCCCTTTTTCTGCTTGTTCCCCTTGTTCTTGCCTGTCGCTACCGGGGCGCAGAATAGTTCGTTTCCTTTGTAATCAATCAATCGCAGTTTCATCTCTTGCTTGGAGATGAGGATGATGCGTGCATTCTCTACCTGTTGCATCTCTTCGCGGTGGACATGTTCGGCGTATGCTATGTAGGCCCCCATTCCTCCTATTATCAGGAAGAATAGGGAATATAGGCAGATGTGCTTCATGTTAGAAATTTACATTTACTTCCGCACCTGTGTCAAATGCGATTCTTGTACCCGTATAGCTGCCTTGCACGCTTCGGATATAGCCGTCGGTGGGGGCGGCAGTGTCAAAGCGGAAGATGGGGCGTTCGGTCTCGTCCTCGAAGGAATAGCAGGCAAGTGTCCGTTCTCCGGTCGCGTTGTTCTTTACAATGAAGATGAAGTCCGTAAACTTGCTGCTTTTGTTGTAAAGGCGGGGATAGAACACGGTGTTGGGCTTTTGGTCTTTCTGCTTCGTGTAGATTTGCCAGCCGGTGCTTCCGCTGCTCAAGGCATGGTTCTTGTAGTAGTCCAAGATGGCAAGGCGGCATTTGGAAGAGATGATGCAGTCGCGTGCATCCATGTTACCCCACACGCCGTGCAGCAGGTTGAAGTCTGTCTGGTTCAGCAGGTAGGCAGATGCCACATATCCGGTGGTTCCGTTGGCTTTTACCTCTGCCCATTCATCGGAGATGCTGTAGGTTATCAGTTCGCTTCCATAGGGAAGCTTGTTCACTACGTTGTATTCCACACCGGCTACTTGTGAAGAGCGCAGGAACACGTTGGTGGCGACCACGTAAGTGCGCAACGCATCGCGGTCTTTGGCATAGGGCACATACCAGGTGAAGTAGCTCACAGCCAGTACGGCTAATACCACTGCGGTGGCCACGATGCCTACCACCGTTCCGTTGTTCTTCTTCCGAATCGGGACAGCAGGAGATTGGGCTTGCGGAGGCGTATAAATAGAAGACGTTGCCTCTGGCATTTGCACTTCACTCCGGGCAGGCATCGGTGTTTGAACGGATGCCGGTGTTTGCGGTTGTCCTGTCGGCGGCATATAAGCTGAGTGGTCTTGTGTCGGGGGCGGCGTGCAGAGGGGTGTCTGAGGTTGTACCTCCGGAGCGGGCAGTACGGGGACCGGTGCGGAAAGTTCTTCCTGCACCGGCGGTTCGCCGTACAGTTGTTGGTCTATGTAAGCCAATGCCTCTTGGGCGTTCTTGATTTGGCTTCCGCTCTTCAGGAATCTTACCAGATTTTTGAAGAAGGTAATGACAGCGCACAATGGGGCGAGCCCGATGATAAATATTAACTTGAACAGCAGACGGAAGAACCATTTGAACATCAGGTCCGTGACATCCTTCGTGTAACGGTCTTCTATCTCGTCCATGATACGCTGTTCGCGGCTACGGTGTGAGTTCTTGAAAGCTGTGGGGAGTCCTGCTATACCGGCAATTATCCAGATTTGCATAATTTCCGCACCGTTTAGGAAGGCTATCAGGGCAATACCTAAGCAAATACCGCTGAAGATACATTTCACCAGCGACCACAAGCGTGTGCTTTGTGCATCGCCCAGTTCCGCTTCCGCTATCGGACGGCTACAGTTCAGGCATATCGGTTTGCCGTCCAATTCATATGCCGCCTCTTCACGGCAACTTTTGCAAAGACCTACACCGCACTTGGCACAGGATACCACAGCCGGCTTGTTTTCATGATAATAACAATTCATAATGAGTGTGTATTCATAATAGGTTTATAATATCGGTCATTGTTTGGCATCATAGATGCTCTTTATCTCGGCTGCCGAGAGGCGGCGGGTGTCGTAAACGCGGAAGTTGTCCACAGCCATGTTGGTCCCGTTCAAAGTATTGCTGTTAGACAGCTTTACACTGCCGCCCATTATGAACTTGGTGCCCGAGCCGTAGCTGTTGCTTGCCGTTTCGCCTTCAGTGAACGGATTGGCATCTTCGGTCACAACATCCACAAGCTGGCCGTCCACATAGAGGTTGGTTGTAATGACGGCATACGTCGTCTTGTTGAAGTCCGAGGTCAGTGCTACATGGTGCCACTTGCCGTCCGTAAGTGTGGGGTGCATGAATGTACCGGTCTTTGCATATTGGTAGCCGTTATTGTAAAGCGTGACGATGAACTTTAGGGAGCCGTCCTTCATGCTGAGCGTGAACATAGGTTCGTTTCCGTGGGAAGACACCATATAAAAGATGTTGCCGTCGCCGAAGTCCTTGCCCCAGAAGCTGATGGTCATGTCGCGGGAGTCGATGATGGGCTTGGCAACCACGAACGAACTGTTGTTGGTGCGGTTGAACTTCACGGCTTTGGAATCTGCCGCAACGCCTTCGACAAATGTCGGAGAGTTGGAGCCGAAGCCGTGGACTGCATTCTCGGTAGCGTCGTTGAAGTCATCATCGAACTTGTAATAGACATACATGCCTTCGGGAACAGTTGTTTCGGTTGTGGAACTGCCGCCTTTCACGGTGGCTGTCACTGTCACTTTTTCTTCTTTCGTACCGTCCGAAACGATGAAAGAGGTGTTTAGGTCACCGGTCATCTTGCTTCTGTTCAGCTTCACCTGCACCATTTTGTTTCCGGCAGGGGCTACTGTGCCTTCGCTTTCGGAGACGGTGATACAGTCTGAAGTGATACTTTCAATCTTCCAGTTAAGGTCGGCCTCGCCTGTGTTCTTTATCTCCAGCGTTTGCTCTTGTGCAGTATCGCCGAAGTCCAGTGTAGTGGGAGATACGCTCATTTCAGGCTTTTTGCCGTCTTTGGGCGAGCAGGAAATGGAGATAGGGAACGAGTTGCCGGAAGCGGAGAGGTTCACCACTACGGACTTCGATTCTCCCAGTTTGTCACGATTGACGGAGAAGACGATGCTCTGTGTCTTGTTACTGCCGATTCGCCCAGCTTTCGGGTTGGCAGAAAGCCAACTGTTGTTGCCCAATTCCAGTGTCCATTCCGTTTCCGTGTTTCCGTTGTTGGTGATGGTGACGGACATTTCCTCTTGTGTAGTTCCAAAGTTCAGCGAAGAGGGGGTTATCGTAATCTCCGCATCCTTCTTTTCGGGAGTGAGCCGCATGTCTCCGGAGGCGGCTTGCCCCACCAGTACGTTCACCGACTTGGTGTCCGTCACATATCCTGTCTTTTGTGCCTGTACCTGATACTGCTGCGCTTCAAGGTCAAGGAATTCGTACGTGCCGTCACTGCCCGTAGTGCGCGACAGTCCACCGGGTGTCAATGTGATAGTCACTCCTTGCAGCACTTCGCCGCTTTTGTTGTCAGTCACTTTTCCGTAGATGGAGCCGGTGGTGTCTTCTTCACTGCTGGTGCATGCCCCTACAATTATCAGAAGGAGCATTATTCCTGTTTTTACAATTAGTTTGTTCATCATTATTTCTGTTTTGGTTTATTTTAGTTTGATAATCTCTATCGGTATGCCCGTCAGCTGCGGCATGCCCATTCCCAAACCGGCACCGATGTATGTGGGGTCGCAAAGCAGATACTTTGCGCCGTCCACGGTGACATAGTCGCCCGTCGTGCCGGGATTGCTGAAACGGACAGCGGTTGCCAGGTGCTTGCCCGGATAATAGACAAACACTACCGGCATCTTCAGCAGATGGCGCACCAGTTGGGCAAACAGGATGGAACGGTCCTCACAATCGGAGTAAGACGAAGCGATGGTCTCTTCGGCGAAGAACCATTTCTCGTAACCGAACTGTTCTTCGTCTGTCTTGTACCGGAACGCATATTGCACGAAGTGCAGCAGATGATTGATGGCAGCTTCTTGCGTCATGCCCTGCAGGGCGGGAGCCAGTTGACTTTCTACGCTTTCCAGAAAGACGGGGTCTGGGGCAGCCTGCCCGTAGACTGCAAAATTGACGCAAGGCAGTGTAGCGTAAAAACCGACTAAATTCTTGTTATATGCCAGGTGGTAATCGCTCCGGCGGTCATTCAGCGTTTTGGTGCATACGTCGGCAGTCAGGTGCGGAGATTCCGGAAAGGATACATCTGCCTGCCGGCGGGCAATGGCATGATTCAGCGTATAGCATTTCACTGTTGGAAGAGGACGGCATTTCCGGTCGATGACCGAATAGCGGACACCTTGTTCTGTGGAGAAGGTGAAATAAAGAGCATTGTATACTTCGCAGTTGAAGGCTATCAGAGGAAGTAACTCCTGTCCTGTTCGTCCGGTCTTGGCTTTACAGCCCAATTGGTTGAGCGTAAACACGGAGAATACGGTCTGTTCGTTGTCATTGCCTTGCGGACAGTAAGCCTTGAAGACATTGCCGATGAGCAGATACACTCCCCAGTCGTTCAGTCCCAGCAAGGATTTCAGCTTTCCGATGTGGGTAGTCCACACTTCGTAGGGCATGGCGGAGAGCGCGTTCCAATAAGCGGCGACGTGCGGTTCGTCTGCACCGGCCAGGCGTGGAAAGCGTGCCGTAATCTTGGGTAATAGGATGGAAGTCCCAAAGAAAGAAGTTCCCACTTCCAACCCTTTATTGTCCTTGAAGGGATTTTGCGGCAGAGGAGGATTCTTTTCGGCATCCGGCAGCGGAAGAGGAACTGCCGGAAGGTCGTTTTCTCTTCTTACCGGTTGCTTCACCGGGGTAGGACGCCGTTTGGAGGGGTCGAATGTTTCGGGTGGGACAGGGTTCTTGATGGGCTGCTCGGGCTTTATCAGGGGACAGTCCGGCCACGCCTCTGCCAGGTAGCGTCCGAACTCCCGGTTGACGGAATCGGAATAGGCTTTGAAGTCTGCTTCCTCCTTATCCGAATACGCTTTGAATGCAGCTTCTTGTTCACGGACATACCGTTCAAAGTCATCTTGCCCATAGATGCCGCTCCAGGCAGGCAGTAGCATTGCCAGCAGATAGAATGTTTTCTTCATGACTTTCGTGTTATACGTTAGACTTGGTTTAGAAACGGAGTGCCAGAGCGATGCCTCCGCTTTGGGGAGATGCGTAGGGAGCCATGCGCAGTTGGGCATCTCCTAAAGCAATGCCTTTCTTCTTGCCCTTGGCGGCGATACCGTCTATCACATTCCATACGTAGAGTACGGCGGCACCGGCGATGAATCCGTTGCGCATGTTGGCACAGTTGTCGCGTTTGTCGGCATAGTTGCGGATTTTTCCGGCATCGTGCGTGGATTTCAGCTTGGAGTCGTAGGAGGCGCGCATGCACTCTGTTGCTACGATTCCACCTATGCAAGCGGCTTCACTGATGATGAAGAAAAGTCCTTTTCCCGTACTGCCTTTGTGCAGTTGTGCCATGCCGGGCACAAAAACGCGGGCCGAGAAAGGATAACGTCCGGTAAGCCGGGCATTGTAGCCCTTCATCTTCTTGTCGAACGATGTGTCTTTGAAGTCTGCGGTATTCAGCGAGTAGAAGTCGTCTGTACCGTTCACGTTGCGCTGCACTTGTATCAAGATATATATCTTTACTCGGTTGGCAGACAAAGCAATGGGCTCCGTAGAGGTTACGATACGCCTCTTCATGCGGTTGAACTTTACTACGGCATTGATGCCGTCCGTTGCCACGGCATTGATGTCTTGTGCCGTGATGCCCACTACACCCAGTTCATGCAGAGACTTCTGCAGGGCATCTGCCCAAGCCATGTTGGTGGCCTCTGACTCTGTACGACCCTCGCCCACACCCCAGTTCACAAAGTAATTGGCTCCTGCGGGTATTTGGGGTACTTGTCTTGTCCAGGAGGGACGGAGTTCTGTTACGGCTTGGGGAAAGGCATTTGTGCAGATGAGCACGAGTACCGCGAGGAATACAAGTTTTTTCATTCTTCTTCTTTATTGGTTATACAGTTAAATGATTTGAAAGCCGGAGGTGTATGTACATCGTTGGCTACCTGGCACAGTATATAGGCCCGATAGCCACGCCGGGTGACGAGCGATTCGGTATATTGGCACACCTTGTTTATGGGAATCTTCACGTAGCGGGAACCTTCTATCAGGAGGCTGTCACCTTGCATCTTTTCCAGCTTCTTCATGTCAACTGGGATTCCCACGGCGAAAGCACTCTCCATGATGGCCATGACGAAAGCTTTCCGTCCGGCCTCTTCCTCCGTCAGCCCCGTGCCTTGAGACACTCTGTAATAATAGGTGCTTGTGCGCGCGGGAGGCGACTGTACCCACCCGGGAAGCTGTTGGGCAAAACCTGCTCCGGCTATGCCCAACAGCAATAAAAAAAGCAGATAGCGTTTCATTGCCCTGGCATTATTTCATGGCATCCATTTCTTCCTTTTGCTTGGCTGCACCGGCTGCCAGTTCCTGGTCCATCTTCTCGAAGAATTTCTTCTTGTCGTAGTCCACCTTGCGGACTTCCAGTTCTTCGGCAAGCCCTTTCTTGGCATCTTCCAGCAGCACATGCACTGCTACATAGCCCACGTATCCGCCGGTGGCACTTTGTGTGAATTTGCGGCATACAGCATTGGCATATTTGTCTATCACTTTGCTGCCTATGGCCTTGGCGCCGCCTTCCAGGGAACTTTCGTACATCTTCTTGCCGGCAGGCACATTGGTGTCTTTACTGTAATCCTCTATCGCATTCTTTATCATGCCCACGTAGCGGGATGCAATGTCGGCAATGGCTACGCGGTTGGCATCGGTGATGGCTCTTGCACGGTCGGGGCGGTTTTCGGCAATGCCAAGGCCTGCCATATATTCGCCTGGTTTGTCATAGGCATCGTCGATGCAAAATGTGGTAAGTTCTACTTCACCGTTGGGCAGTTTGGGAGTGGTTGTTGGGGCAACAGAGGCGGCAGGTTCTTGTGCAGGTGCAGGTACGTATACCTTTTTCGTACAAGAAATCGTGAACATTGCCAAAGTACAGGCACAGCATGCAATTACAGAAAGTAAACTCTTTTTTCTCATCTTTTCCGGGATTTAAAGTCCATCCTTTTGTAGACTGTCTTGATAAATGTGTTCAGAGCTTATAGACTCCCCGGATTCAGCAATACATAAAAAAAGCGTGGGAGTCTGTACTTCTGCTTATCCCACGTTCAGGCCTTCGCATTGCCCACCTTCAAGGATAAGCAACGCAGCTAGCCCACGCCAAGATGAATATACAGAACATCACGCAAAGCGTAATGTTTAGATACTACACCTTTAGTGGACGTTCCCGTTGCCGTATCATCTTGAAGGTTTCAAAGTTGCGAAGTTTGAACGTAGATGATAACGTTTGGTAAACGCCTTTTTCTTAATATCAAAACCCCGCTAAACCCCACCGGGCTAGCTGGATGCTGCAAATATAGTATAATTTTCTTTAAGGTATATGGAAACGTCTTCTTTTTTTGTAGACAAATCTACGGATAAGGCCAATTCCGGGTTTCTCCGGTGCCGAGGAAGGCTGGGTTTCTCGGTGCCGAACCTCTTGCTCCCCGGTGTCGGAAAAATACCTCGTTCAAAAGATGTTTTGGAGTGGGGTGGGGGATGGACGGGATGGCTTGAATTAATGCTTACACACCTTTTCTTTTGGCAGCAGGTTGTGCGGGGCTACACCAAGGTCTGCACCGCTTTCAGCTCTAACATTTCTCCGGGCACGGCACTCTGTATCTCCTTTGTCAGCGCTTCGAGCAGCGTGTGGCGGATGAAGTTCTTGTTGGTCAGCATCACAATCTGGCGGGTGGGGCAGGGGATGGCGAAGGAACGTACCAGCTCTTTCTGGGCATCGCCCAGTTGCAGAACGGCCAGTTCGGGGATGAAGGTCACGCCTTTGCCGCTTTCTACCATGCGCATAAAGGTCTCCATGCTGCCCAAGTGATAGGCAAGCTGGCTGGCACGTGCCGACTTCATCTGGCAGAAGCGCACCAGCTGGTCGCGGAAGCAATGGCCCTCGTCGAGCAGCCAAAGCTGTTCGCCGTTCAGGTCGGAAGTACGGATTACCTCATTGTTGAAGAGGGCGTCTTCGCGCGACACGTAGGCAAAGAACTGTTCATAGAACAACGGCGTCTGCTGCAACTCTTCCATACCTGCCAGACTCGCTACGATACCTGCATCTATTTCTCCCGTCTGCAGGGCTTTCTTGATGTCGTTTGTTTTCATTTCGACTACCCGGATGTCGAGGTCGGGGTATTTCTTCATCAGCTGCGGAAAGAAGCGGGGCAGGAGGTAAGGAGCCACGGTGGGAAGTATGCCCAGCTTGAAGGTGCCGGTCAGTGAGTGTTTTTCTTCTTCTATAATATTCTTTATACGGTTGGCTTGAACCAATATATTCTGTGCTTGTTCTATGATATGGATACCGACGGGAGTGGGGCATACCGGCTGCTGGCTGCGGTCAAAAATCCGGGTGTCCAGTTCCTCTTCCAGTTTCTGAATCATGGCACTGAGGGTGGGCTGTGTCACGCGGCAATATTCGGCTGCTTTGGCAAAGTGGCGGAACTGGTTGACGGCAAGGATGTATTCCAATTGTTGTAAAGTCATGATGAACAAGGCATTTGAAGGTTATGTATAGAATTCGTCTATGCAAAGATAGAAATTATCTGTTTGACAAGCCTTGATTTACCCTTTATCTTTGCAATACCCAAAAGAAAAATAGTATAAATATTTAAAACAATAGAATTATGAAAACTTTAGATTACTTGCATTTGAATGAAAAGAAAGTGGCTGGCGTAGCATCAGCATTGCACCAATTATTGGCCGACTTCCAGGTACATTACACCAATCTGCGCGGTATGCACTGGAACATCAAGGGACACGGCTTCTTTGTGCTGCACGAGAAGTTCGAGAGTATGTATGACGATACCGCCGAGAAGATTGACGAGATTGCAGAGCGCATCCTGATGCTGGGTGGCGTGCCCGAGAATAAGTTCAGTGAATACCTGAAGGTTGCCAACGTGAAGGAAGTATCCGATATCTCTTGCGGCAGTGAGGCTGTGGACCATATCCTCGAGACTTACGGCTACCTGATTGGTGAAGAGAGAAAGGTAATTGAACTGGCAAATGAAGCCGGCGATGACGTGACGGCAGATTTGATGACCGGCTACCTGAAAGAGCAGGAGAAAATGGTTTGGATGCTCGTTGCATTCAGCACGAAAAGCTGCACGAAATAAAGGATAAAGAGTCGTGAAAAAGGATAGGGTGATAAAACGGTAGCGGATGCTGCCGGTTTTATCGGTACTGTCCGCAATAAAAACCTGAATTACTTCTATTTTATTCATTCCCCGAAACTTCTTTATGAAAGTTTTCGGGGAATGTTTCTTTTATGAGTATTATTTATCTATTTTTGTCACTGCAACAAACAAACAAATCTACTTGCCGATGTCCAACTCTTCTGCTTGCAGAGGTAAAAAACAATGTGCTCAATGTCCCAAGGCTGTGGACAATGCAATAATATATGCTTCCCACCCCAGAGGATTCCATCTGCCGGCGCGGAAGTGTGAGGAAAATATTGTAATTTTCCTGCTGAAAGGAGAAGTGCTTGTCAACAGTAAGGAGTATGCGGGAACTGTGTTGCATGCAGGTGAGTTCATCCTTCAAGCCATTGGTTCAAAGTACGAAATACTTGCCATGACGGATGTGGAATGTGTTTGTTACTGGTTCAGTAAGCCTGAATTCTTCTGTGAGGACCGGTATAACCATATCATGAAAGAGATTACCCCTCCATTGATATTCTGTCCTTTGACCATTACTCCCGAATTGCAGCTCTTTCTGGAAAGTTCCAAGGCCTATTTGTCCGAGGAGAAAATTTGCCGGGAAATGCTTTGTTTCAAACGAAAAGAACTTGCTTTCATTCTTGGAAATTATTACTCCGACTATGAGCTTTCCATGCTGATACATCCTCTTGCCCAGTATACTAATTCCTTCCATTACTTTGTCTTGCAGAATCATGCCAAAGTCAAGACAGTAGAGGAATTTGCCCAGCTGGGAGGATATACAGTGGCTACTTTCCGGCGTATATTCAATTCTGTTTTTCATCAACCGGTGTACGAGTGGATGATGGAACGGAGGAAGGAAAGTGTGGTTTATGAACTTCGTTATACGGATGCTTCCATATCAGAGATTTGCTATAAATATGGCTTTGAATCGCTGCCTCATTTTTCCAATTTCTGCAAAAAGAATTTCGGGGCTTCTCCCCGTAGCTTGCGTGCCGGCAATTTATCTGAAGTAAGCGGCATGTCATAAAAAAACTCCTCCGGCGGTTTCCCGGCAGAGGAGTCTCTTGTGATATTAATCAAATATAGTGAAAGCTGAGTGATAAATCTGAGCTTGCTCAAAAGGTTTATCCGAAGCGCATCCTATATTATTTGCAGAAAGACCGGATTAGTCTTTCAGTTTCGCAATGATAAAGTCGCGGTTCAAACGAGCAATGTTGCTGATGGAAACATTCTTCGGGCATTCAGCTTCGCACGCACGGGTATTGGTACAGTTACCGAAACCGAGTTCGTCCATCTTGCTCAACATAGCCTTGGCACGGCGCAATGCTTCCGGTTTGCCTTGGGGCAACAGGTTCAGCTGGCTCACTTTGGCAGAAACGAACAGCATAGCAGAACCGTTCTTACAAGCAGCCACACAAGCACCACAACCGATACAGCTGGCAGCATCCATAGCCTCGTCAGCGATGGGCTTCGGAATCAGGATAGCGTTGGCATCCTGGGGAGCACCGGTACGTACGCTGACGTAGCCGCCTGCCTGCATAATCTTGTCGTAGGCCGTACGGTCGACCATCAAGTCCTTGATAACCGGGAAACCGGCAGAGCGCCACGGTTCAACAGTGATGGTATCGCCGTCGTTGAAACGACGCATATAAATCTGGCAAGTCGTAGCGCCGGTTGCAGGACCGTGGGGGTGTCCGTTGATGTAGAGCGAACACATACCGCAGATACCTTCGCGGCAGTCGTGGTCGAATACAACCGGTTCTTTACCTTCAGAAATCAGCTGTTCGTTCAGGATATCCAGCATTTCGAGGAATGAAGTATCGCCCGGGATATCTTTCATTTGGTATGTTTCAAAAGCGCCTTTTGCTTTCGGACCCTTCTGGCGCCATACCTTGAGCGTAAATGATATATTTTTATCCATTGTTTTTGAAAAGTTATAAGCTACAAGCTACAAGCTACAAGAGCTCCTGCCTATAGCAGATTAATTAATAACTTACTGACTTGCCCGTAGCCCCGAACTTGTAGCTCGTAGCTCGTAGCTTGTCACTCTTAGCTCTTGTAGTTACGAGTCTGTACCTTGATTGCTTCGTAAACCAGCGGCTCTTTCAGCAATACCGGTTCCTTTTCGTCAGAACCCTGATATTCCCAGCAAGCCACGTAGAAGTAGTTTTCATCGTCACGCTTGGCTTCGCCTTCTTCAGTCTGATATTCTTCACGGAAGTGACCGCCGCAGCTTTCGTTACGGTTCAGTGCATCGTAAGCAACCAGCTCGCCCATAGTGATGAAGTCGTACAGACGGATAGCCTTGTCGAGTTCTACATTCATACCTTCCTTGTCGCCCGGGATGAACAGTTCTTTCTCGAACTCCTTGCGGACTTCTTTCAGCTTCTTCAGACCTTCCTTCAAGCCTTCGGCCGTACGTCCCATACCTACATATTCCCACATAATGTGGCCCAGTTCCTTGTGGATAGAGTCTACAGACTTCTTACCCTTGATGTTCATCATCCAGTCAATCTTCTCCTGAACGGCCTTTTCTGCAGCTGCAAATTCGGGCAGGTCGGTAGAGAAACGGGGAACTGTAATCTGGTCGGCCAGATAGTTCTGGATAGTGTAAGGCAATACGAAGTAACCGTCGGCCAGACCTTGCATCAGGGCGGAAGCACCGAGGCGGTTTGCACCGTGGTCGGAGAAGTTACATTCACCGATGGCGAACAGTCCCTTGATGGAGGTCATCAGTTCGTAGTCAACCCAGATACCACCCATGGTATAGTGGATAGCCGGATAAATCATCATCGGGTTTTCGTATGGGCTGACATCAGTGATTTCTTCATACATATCGAAGAGGTTACCGTAACGTTGTGCAACGACATCTTTACCCAGACGGTTGATAGCTTCGGAGAAGTCAAGGAATACGGCAAGACCGGTGTTGTTCACGCCGAAGCCCTTGTCGCAGCGTTCTTTGGCAGCGCGGCTGGCAACGTCACGCGGAACGAGGTTACCGAATGCCGGATAACGGCGTTCCAGGTAGTAGTCGCGGTCTTCCTCGGGAATATCTTTTCCTTGCAGTGTACCTTCCTGCAGTTTCTTGGCATCTTCCAGCTTCTTCGGAACCCAGATACGGCCATCGTTACGCAGAGATTCGGACATCAAAGTCAGTTTGGACTGCTTGTCACCGTGAACCGGAATACAAGTGGGGTGAATCTGTACGTAAGCAGGGTTGGCAAACCAGGCACCTTTACGGTAGCAAGCCATTGCAGCAGAGCAGTTACATGCCATTGCATTGGTAGAAAGGAAGTAGGCATTGCCGTAACCACCGGTAGCGATTACCACAGCGTGGGCGGCAAAACGTTCCAATTTACCGGTAACGAGGTTCTTTGCAATGATACCGCGGGCACGTCCGTCAATGAGGACAACATCTTCCATTTCGTAGCGGGTGTACAGTTTTACGGTACCTACGTTCACCTGGCGGCTCAATGCAGAGTATGCACCCAGCAACAGCTGCTGTCCGGTCTGACCTTTAGCGTAGAAAGTACGTGATACTTGGGCACCACCGAAAGAACGGTTGTCCAGTGTACCGCCGTATTCGCGGGCGAAAGGAACACCTTGTGCAACGCATTGGTCGATAATATTGTTGGATACTTCAGCCAGACGGTAAACGTTGGCTTCGCGGGCACGGTAGTCGCCACCTTTTACTGTATCGTAGAACAGACGGTACACAGAGTCACCGTCGTTTTGGTAATTCTTAGCAGCATTGATACCACCTTGTGCAGCGATGGAGTGTGCACGGCGCGGAGAGTCCTGGATGCAGAAGTTGAATACTCTGAAACCCATTTCGCCCAGAGAGGCGGCAGCACTGGCACCGGCAAGTCCGGTTCCTACTACGATGATGTCCAGACGACGTTTGTTGGCAGGGTTTACTAATTTTTGGTGAGCCTTATAATTGGTCCATTTCTCAGCCACCGGTCCTTCCGGTATTTTAGAATCTATCTTAGTCATAATGCAATTTACAATTTAGTCATTTACAATTTGAATTTAGCAAGCGCCGCACAATGATTTTGCAAAGAATACGACAACTACCAGAGCGAAGCAGAGGACAACGATAGTAGAATAGATGTTGGAGATACATTTCCAACGGTTAATCCATACTTTGTTGTTCCAGCCCAAAGACTGCATGGAGCTCCAGAAACCGTGAGTGAGGTGGAACCACAATGCGCCCAGCCAAACAAGGTAAAGCACTACGAATACCGGATTGCTGAAGGTGTTCTGAATGTGATAGACACCGTTGGCTGCATATGCCAGCGTGAGGGTGTCGGCATGCATGCCCATGTTGTGCATCAACTCGGGAAGCTGCATTTTAGCCCAAAAGTTTACGAGGTGCAGGCCCAAACCTACGATTACGATGATACCCAATACGAGCATGTTTTGAGAAGCCCATTCCACAGTCTTGGGCTTTTCCGTAACGGCATAGCGTTCGCTACCACGTGCCTTACGGTTCTGCATAGTCAACCAGAAAGCGTAGATGATGTGGATGATGAATAAGGCAGCCAGACCTACCGTAGCCACCAATGCGTACCAGTTTGCTCCCAGGAACTCACAAACCATGTTGTAGCCATTAGCCGAGACTAATGCAACCAGGTTCATCGCCATGTGAAATGTCAGAAACAGGACAAGGGCGATACCGGTAACGCTCATCACCACTTTCCTTCCAATAGATGAATTACTTAACCACATAAATGATTGAATTTAAGTTATTTAATAGTTTGAAAATTTGTTCTATCAGGATGCTTCTGTAAATGTTTCGCAAAAATAGGAGAAATCCAGCGATAAAGCAAGCGATTAAAGAAATAATTCCGTAATCCGGCAGAATGCGAAGTTTACGGACAAGTAAAAGGCTTACTCGTCCTCCTGGTCTTTGCCTTGCTCTTTGCAGATAATGGAAATCTTTTCTCCGTTTGCCAAGCGTTTTCTCAGGGCGCGGGGCGTGTCTCCGAAAGAGTCTTTGCAGAAGTGGGCAAAGTGGGATAGGGAATCAAAGCCATAGCGGGCGCTGATGACTGAAATGCGTTGTTTGGTGTATTGCAGGTCGTTCAGAATTCCTTCACGTTTCTTGTCCAGAATCCATTCATAAACCGGGACCCCATACATATTTTTAAACAGACGGCGGAATGTGGTGGTGGTATATCCGCCAAGGTGGGCAAACTCTTCCACATTCTTCACTTTGTCGTAGTTCTGCATGACGAAATACTGGAAGCTTTCCGTATAAGTGCTGATGGGGTAGAAGAATGTACTGATTTGGTGTAGCGGATAGTAGCATGTCAATATGTATACCAGTTCCTGGCATTTCATTTCAATGTATTTGCTGCACGCATAGGGTTGCTCGCTGAGGTAGCAGGCAAGGCTTTTCAAGACTCCTTCGAGCATGGAAATCGCGGTAAGCGGGGTATAAGTCAAGGGGGCTTCCGAGCGTTTCAGTATCTCCTTGTAACGTTCTTCGCAAATCAGGGGGAGCTCGGTGAACCAATAGACAATATATTCCACTTCAGTTAGAGCCAAGAGCTCTACTTTGGAGCCGATGGCTTGCAGAATGAGCTGGCGACTTTGGAGAGTGGTGCCCGGATATTCGTTACTGTTTACAAGTAATTCGCCTTTCAGCATAAATATCATGCAGTTCTGTGTGCACTTTTCAGCAGAGAAATGTTGTCCCTTGGGATAGTGGCGGTAAACCAATACTTCTTCTGATTTTTGAGGACATACCACACAATCAATCTGTCGGTTGCAGTAAGTTTCCAGTCTCATGAAATGATTAGCAAATTATTATAAATGTGGCAACAAAGATAGAATTTTTTTGTGAAAACTCTATCTATTTGTCCTATCTTTGCGTCAAACTAGTATAAAGGACTTATGAAAAAGGCTGTTTTTTTTGTATATTTTATCTGCCTTGTTGTATCCGGTCTTTCGGCACAGAATTGGGATATCAACACTTTGCACCGGGTTAACAGTTGGGATGGCAAGTTTGTCCGTAACTATAATAAGATAATTTCACGTTCGGAGCCCTATATTGCTGTCGGTGTTCCGGTGGCGATGGCCGTTGCCGCTTGGATAAAACATGATAAGGGTTTGCTGAAAGATGCGGTCTACGTAGGTACAAGTGTGGCGGGGGCTTTTGTTGTGACTTATGGAATGAAGTATCTGGTGGGTCGTGAACGTCCTTATGATAAATATCCCGACAGAGTACATGCATATAGTCATGAAGGCAGCCCGTCTTTTCCTTCCGGGCATACGGCAACGGCTTTTGCCCTTGCCACCTCGCTCAGTGTGAAGTATCCTAAATGGTATGTGATAGCTCCGTCTGCCTTGTGGGCTTGTTCCGTGGGAGTTTCCCGTATGAACGAGGGAGTGCATTATCCGTCGGATGTATTGGCGGGGGCTGCAATCGGTGCAGGATGTGCTGTGGTCAATATCTATGTCAACAAGTGGTTGAATAAATGGCTGTTTGGAGAATAATTTTAGGCGCGGATTATGCGGATTTAGTTTACGTATTCCGCATAATCCGCGCCTAATGTCTGTTTCAAGCCGGCTATTGGATAATGGTACTGTAAATGTCGTCATTCAACACTTTTAGAGCTTGCTGTACGCTCTGGTTCGTGTTGTTCATCACCTGGAAGTATTCGTTCATGTCCCATAGGTCACGGGCAATCAAGGCTTTGAGTTGTGTCTTGATGAGCGGTAGGGATTGGTGGTACTGTTTCTCGTCAAACTTGATTTTCTCCTTGTCGGCAAGCGCACGTATTTCGGCAAGGAAGTTATCGTCTATCTCGAATTTCTCGTTGAAGGCTTCAAATTTCTTGTATTTGTTCTGCAGCTCCTTCCGGTGCTTCTCGATGTAGCCGGTAGTGGCTTTGATAACCACGCCTTTGGCTACGAGATTGCGGTGATAGTCTGTGTACTGGGTAGTGTCGATGGGGACGAAAAAGTCGGGCATGATACCTCCACCTCCGTAAACGGTACGCCCCATACGTTTGGTCTGCACTTTCAGGGAGTCGGCAAAATGGATACTGTCCGCATGAATCATTTCTCCATGATTGAAGCGGTCTATCAGTTCCTGATTATATTTATCCTGACTGTTTTCTCCACTCAGACGACCATCGAGGTTGGCGGTACTGTCGTAAGGCTTCTGGATGCAACGCCCCGAAGGGGTATAGTAACGGGCTATGGTCAGACGAATCATGGAACCGTCCGGCAGGTCGATAGGACGCTGTACCAGTCCCTTACCGAATGTGCGGCGTCCTACTACCACGCCTCTGTCCCAGTCCTGGATGGCTCCGGTCACGATTTCACTGGCAGAAGCGGAGTACTCGTCCACCAATATGATGAGACGGCCGTTCTTGAAGTTGCCCGTACCTTTGGCAAAGAAATCACTGCGGCGTGCGGCCCTTCCTTCGGTGTAGACGATGAGTTCTTTTTGCTTCAGAAATTCGTTGGCAAGGTCGATGGCGGCATTCAGATACCCTCCTCCGTTTCCTTGCAGGTCGAGGATTAGGTCTTTCATCCCCTTTTTCTGCAGGCTTTTCAGGGCTTCTGCAAATTCTTCAGCAGTGGTTGCTCCAAAGCGGTTGATGCGTATATAGCCAATTTTGGGTTGTATCATGTAAGAGGCATCCAGACTGAGGATGGGAATTTTGTCACGTTTTACGTTGAAGTACAGCTGGTCTTCCACGCCACGGCGTACGATGGTCAGTTTCACTTCCGAGTCTTTCGGTCCGCGCAGGCGGCTCATAATATCTTCCGTGCTCATTTTTACTCCGGCAATGGCACTGTCGTTGACGGCTACGATACGGTCACCGGCAAGGATACCCACTTTCTCGGAAGGACCGTTGCTGACGGGTTGTATCACAAGCAGGGTATCTTCTATCATCTGAAATTGTACACCGATGCCCTCGAAATTGCCTTGTAACGGCTCGTTCATTTTCTTTACTTCTTCGGCATTGTTGTAGGTGGAGTGCGGGTCGAGTTGTGCCAGCATCTTGATGATGGCTTCTTCCACCAGCTTGTCTTCATCCACCTTGTCCACATAGAGGTTGGTGATGGCAAACTCTGCCATCTGTAGTTTGCGCAGGGCTTCATTATTCGGCTTTTGCGCTTGCGCCGTCATCGCGCATATACATATTATAATAGTAAATAGTTTCTTCATCATCTCCATTTTAATTCCTAATCCTTTATCCTTAATCCCTAATCTCCATTC
>UMDF01044447.1_pt1 | contig 22466 bp, 28 predicted proteins | sample 1964421 | NCBI WGS metagenome assembly UMDF01 (sample SAMEA4835987, study PRJEB28245) | human gut metagenome | biome: gut microbiome; material: fecal sample | place: Denmark | collected 2008
TCGGTTCCTCCTCATACCTGTGCTGTAAAGCTTCCTCTGCCACTGTGATTGCGTCGCAGAAATCGTTTGATTTCCTCTGTTATCTCTGTAAATGTCTGTGCAGCCTCCTGCTGCCTGCGTGCCATGCTTGCATCACCGGCTGTCTTCGGCGATTCCGGCGGTTTTATTTTTGCATGTGTTTCTACATTTGCAATTTCTACCGTTTCGTATACATCAGACATTTCCGATTTTACATCAGATTGCGGTTCATCCACTTCCTCATCCGCTGCATCTGCCTTATTTTTATTGTCGACTTTTGAATCTTCTGTCGTTTCTGCCTGCTCTGTATCCTTTTGATGCTCCATTTTCTCTGCAGATTCCTCTGCCGCCTCCCTGCGCAGCTCTTGTTCCTCCGGAAGCTCCTCATATGCCCGACTCTTCTCAAACGCCTGATGTGCATCACGGATCATACACACTTCATTATTCAGCCGCTGCATAAGCACTACCTTCTTGTCCTTTGGAATATACGGATTGCTTGCGATTTCCTTTGCCTGTGCCGCAAAGCTTCCCATACGATTCAATTTAAGTCGCTGTACATCTTCCTTTGTCCGGCAATTTTTCAGTGCATTTTCATACGCTTTCTTCTCCGTCTGTGCTTTCTCATATTCTGCAAGTGCTTCCGGATCATGTTCTTTCAGATATGCGATTTCCTCTTCCGTCAGCGTTCCGCCGGTTTTCAACTTCGTATACAGCTCACTGGTCGCAGAACGCTCCCTCTCCGTCTGCGCCTGTCGTTCCAGACTGTCCAACAGGATCTCATCCTGCGTCATACCCTCTGTATCCTTCTTACTGTTGATATCCTGTTTCTTTTTCTGCCATTTCAGATCCAGCATTTGCAGACTGACCTGACTCTGAATCGTTCCTGTATACATCGTCTCACCTCCCAATTTATACTGTTTCACCTGCGTTTCCATAATACAGGCTCCGATCTTTTTATCACAACTATAAATTACGCATTTTCACATAGGAAATAAGCCCACTACAAGGGTAAAGAAATAATACAGAAATAGGTATAGTAATCCCCTATACCTCTGAAAACCTTATTACTTCATCCTTGAAGTTTTTGAGCTCAATTCCTTTTGAGCTTTTATATGTATGTTATCGGCTGGGGTAGGGGATTTGTTAACCTTTTAATTCAAGTAATATAAATAAAAGCCAAGAATATATAAATATATCTCTTCTAATCTAAACAGACGTACAAGCCATAGGTTCCACTTCAATCCCCAACGGAGCACATACTTTTCTAAGACTTTCTGCGTCACGTTCATTTCCGAAAATGAGCATTTTCTTCAGATTTGGGAACTGCTCCATCTCCGCTTTTGTTACTTTTCTGAAATCGAATCTTTCGTCTCTTCCGTCCCACTCTGGTGCAATCTGCATATAGATTTCATCGGAACCATCCATATTAATTTCTTTGACCAGCCCTGCAAGACTTGCCGGAATCGGTAATTCCTTAAAGAAGCTTACCGCGGCGCGTACATTTTTATCTGTTTCAAGATTCCAATGTGCTTTTTTGAAAATCATATAATCGTATATATCAAAATATGGCTTCAAGACTTCCTGATTGTACATGAGTTCCTGTATTACGGCGAGCTTAAAATTAAATGTATCGAATATCAGACAAGGTTCATCAGGAACAGTGATATTATAGTTCTCATCACTCTTTGGACGTTCCGGTCTGAATCCGATATATACATCTAATAGAATTTGATCTCCATCATAGACTGGAATATCTTTTCTCTTTCGTTCATCTTCTACTTTCAGAACAATATCCATATGAATCTGCCGAACCATATCCCCCTGCTCATCCTTAATTTCTGAATTATAGCCGTAGCCTAGAATATATGGATATAATCTGTCGCGTGACATATTTTGATTTAAGACTTTTAGTCCACCAATATAACATTTTTCTGTCTTTGATTCTGCGAATACGTTTTTCCCTGTAACATACAGCGTCATAGATGTGATATTATGGACATCATCTATATAGGCCTTCTGTTTTTTCAAGTTCCGAAGATATGCAGTTGCCCCCTCAAACGATATTCCCAGCTCATCATAGAAATATTCACAATGATTATCACTTTGAACATTTATCCTGGCCTCTCCAAATAATGCACGTATATCTTCATAGGAAAGTGGAAATGTCAGCAAATTGCCATTCAATACTACACCATTATCCAAAACCTCTACCTGATTCATTACTTATTGCACCCCCTCTTTCAATGTTAAATGGGAATTTACGAATATATTGTACCATAACAATTATAATCTTCAAACAATAATCAGAATCAACGGCATATTGCACAAAAGAGGAAACATCGCACATGCTTCCTCTTTCCTTGCTCTTACTTATATTGTCATCTGAGACATTTTTCTTAAATCCATATCGTTGAATAACCTCTCCTACCGGAGTAATCCACTTTCCTTGAGCAAAATCTCCAGGTCGGTTCCTTCCACAGATTTTATTACTTTCTTTAAGATAACCTTTTCTTTGAGAGAAAGCGGAAGTTCATCTATCGGCTTTTTATCAACTGCATAATATGCGGCCCGCAGCAATTCCCGCACATCGTACTTGGAACCCCACACTTCCGGAACACCACGATCTACATTCATAAGTGTGTAAACTGCTTCCATACCTGTACGGATAGAGTATTCTGTCGTGAAAATAGTATCTCTCGGTGTCTCCGCAAACTGTCCCAGGAATGCAAAATTGACAGCACCTTCCGGAACAACGAGCGGACGATCGCTTTCCTTTCTTGGCTGGAAGAACGCATTGATGTATGGCATGAAGCAGGTTGTTGTATTGCAGCGATTTTTTGCCCAATCGTCAATCTGATCTGTCGGCACGCCAATGTGATACAGCCACTCCCGGCAAACTTCTTCACCTGTGCAATCCCGCATTGCTTTCTTTACATAATTTCCTTCTTTATTCGTAGTAAGTGCATATACCCAGATCAAAACCGTATTTTTATCCTGCGCTTTAAACTGCGGCTGACGATTGATTGTCCACGAAAGATACCAGTTATCAGTACTATCCTTCACTGTCACAATTCCTCCGGTTGTTACCTTTCCTTCTCTCGGATCCCGCTTGCAAATGCTGATAATCTTCTGGATAATCTCTTCATCCGAGGTTTCTACAGTTGCACTCATCCAGTTTGTTGCTTCAAAATCGTCGCAGAATTTATCCGGATTACCATACTCGCCATTCTTTGCCTGTGCAGCAATATTCTTCCACAAATCCCAAGATTCGCCTGCACCGTTTTTAATCCGGCTCAAATCCGGCGCTGTATTCTGATCTCCATAGCAGGAAGTATCTGTACAGCATCCATTTGTTATAAAGACCAGATCATCCTCGATCAAATCAATTGTACCCGGTTTTCCATCCTTCTCATATACGATCTGTGTAGCAGATTTTTTACCATTATCATCTTTGATGACAACATTTTTGACATCCATGCCATACTCGACTGACACACCGTGACTTTCGAGATATTTTACAAGCGGAAGAATCATGCTCTCGTATTGATTGTATTTCGTAAAACGGAGTGCGGAAAAATCCGGAAGTCCATCAATATGATGGCAGTATCTGCATAAATACCGTTTCATTTCCAATGCAGATGACCATCTCTGGAATGCAAACATGGTCTGCCAGTACAACCAGAAATTTGTGTCCCAGAAGGAATCCGGCAATATCTCACTGATTTTCTTATCCTCCAAATCTTTTTCCGGTGTCATAAACAACTTTGACAATGCCAGGGCTGAATCCTTATCAAGTGTAAATTTCTTATCTGTATGTGCATCCTGCCCGCATTTCTTAGAAGCCCTGCAAAGGGAGTAATTCGGATCATGCTTGTTTAACCAATAATACTCATCCAGAACAGAGACGCCCGGTGTCTCTATCGAAGGAACATCCCGGAACATATCCCACATACATTCAAAATGGTTGTCCATTTCTCTTCCGCCACGCATGTAGAAGCCTTTTCGGACATCCTTTCTTCCGTCGCAGCTGCCTCCGGCAAGATCCAGCTTCTCAAGGAGATGAATACGCTCTCCTTTTACCTGCCCATCTCTCACCAGATAAAAAGCGGCAGAAAGTCCCGCTAATCCTGTTCCAATGATATATGCTGATTTCCGGTCAGCACCCTCCGGTTTTTCCGGTCTTGCAAATGCTTCATAAGTTCCTGCTGAATAATACATAATAAACACACTCCTTTTTTTGTTTAAACTGTGACATTTTTCTTTGTTTCCATATACACAGTATATCCACAAAATCTTCTTCCTACTATGCACAAAAAAAGAGAACTGTCATAGAAAGTGACAATCCTCTTACATTGCATCCATATACGACAAACCAGCAGATTTGTCGTAATCAGCTCTTGTTCAGTTTTGCATTATTCAGTGCATGTGCGAAAGATCCCTGAATCAATGCATTCAATCTTTCTATGATCTTTTTCGGATCCTCCTTCATTCCCTTGTCAATCCATTCTAACACCAGTCCAACAAACCCATATTTGTAAAAATCCGCAATGAATGTTTTATCCTCTTCCCGCACAACCATACCTTCCGCTTTTTCCTCGAGTACATCATATATCAGCTGATATGTCACTTTATACAAATAGCGGTAAATATATCCTCGCGGAGCATTATGATAGATGTTGACAACAAAAGGTTCGTCCTTTTTCAGCAGATGAAATATTGCCAGAAATCCTTCCTGCCACGTATCATATGTTTTATTCTGTTTCAGTACATGATCTGCATCTGTTTCGCAAATCCATTCAATCAACTCATATATATCATGAAAATGATAATAAAAAGTCTGACGGTTTATCCCACACTTTTCCGTAATGTCATTGATTGTTATTTTATCAATCGATTTCTCTAATAATAACTCCTTAAACGCAAATGCGATTGCAAACTTTGTCGTTGCCTTGCTCATGCTGCCTGACACCTCCTATCTGTTCCGCTGTGTTGACCGGAATTGGGTAATTGGGGGAGATTTCAACATCTTCCCCCAATTCTTTCCTTGTATATTTTACCGTCATTGGGTGATTTTTGCAAATTCAAATCATTGTCCCCATTCGTTTTTCTGTTTTTTTCTATTTAATTGGGGGATTTTTCCTATTTACAATTTTTTACCCAAAACTGCTCAATAGTAAAGCATATACAATCCGCCGTGCATGACAACCACGCTTCGCGTGTTTGTCTCGCGGGCTCACGCCCTATATCCAGAACTCACGTATATCTCTTGCGATTGCTTCGCAATCACAAGCGCATAGACATTCGTCGAATGTCTATGCAGATAAAAAATAAAAGCCAAGAGTATGCAAGCATACTCTCGGCTTTATTATTTTATCAAATATACGCTCGACTCAAAGTCGTTGCAGTATTACTCAATAATTGTAGCAACTCAATTATATATAAATTTTTCTATATTTCTATGGTCGTTTTTCCGCATAAATACGTGATTATCCATGATGAAATATGGCAATCTGCATCGGTTTTTTCGCTTTTTAGTATCAATATAGTATCATGCAATCCAACCGACATACCGTGCATATTCGAGATCTTCAGGCGTCAGCATATCCCACTTGCCCCTTGATATATATCCGGATATTTTCTTCTTATCTATCACATGTGGAGCTATAATGCCAGCATCTGCTGCCATATCCCGGATAACCTTGCATTTCGATATCTTGCGGACAGCTTTATCCTCTATACCTCTTACCTTGCCCAGTGACAGATTCAGCTTGCTTGCTGTGGTCTTTAATGTCATACCGTCCTTATACCGCTTTAATATAACATCATATTCAACAGATGTCAGCATATCCTGCAGAATACCCCATAGATCACCTTGTATCTGTTTAGATGCCAGATCATCGACCAGTCCGGCTATATCGTCCTGATCAGATGCTATGGTGTCCTCTAAGTGCAACGACTCATCATCACCGCCCACATTCTCATTCAATGATCTTGGGCGAATGTAGAACATGAAGGCTTGCAGCCGCTTAATATGTGCCACTGTAAAGCCTGATTCCATGGCATACTCTTCCACTGTCGGCTCCCGGTTATATTTCTCTATATAGGTGGACGTAATGAGGTTATACCGCCATATCTGCGCCTGCTTGTGCGGTGGCACCTTAATAACTCGCCCAACCGTATCAAGCCAGCATTTCAAATGATGATCTATAGTAGGTACAGCATATGTGTAGAATAAAGCCCCACCATCCGCTCTGTAGCCTTCTACCGCCTTTACAAGTCCTATATATGCTTCCTGCATCAAATCTTCTATACTCTCGACCGCTGCATATTTCCGGGCGATACCATATATCATGCCCTTGTTCTGATCGTATAACGCAAGCATATTCTCCGTGTAGTTCTCCCGGCACTGAATAAGCCGCACAAGTTCCTCGTTGCTCATCGCTGATCTCCTCCGTTTATTCATGGTAATATAAAAGGCTGCCATATTTCAGACAGCCTCATATATTCGCCTTATATCTACGCTTCTGGAAGCATCTGGCAATAGATAGCGTTCTTCTTGTTCTCCAAGACAAACGCATCATAGCAGACACGACCTTCTACAAGTGAACCACTGATACCTGGTGCATCTTCATGGATCTTGTAATCTTCAAGCTTTGTAGGTGCCACAGTAGCGCATGGGTGCGCAATCATAAAGCCGAAATGCTCCGGCAGACGTGATGCAGGCACCTTAATAACCGCCATGCCATCAAGGTTGCCAATAACGCCCTTGACACGCATATCTGCCCCTACCTCTGTTTCAAGGACAATATCCTTGCTCTTCTTCATCAAGCGGTATACTGCAGGTGTAACCACAAGCACACGGCCAGTTTCTGGTACCTCGTCATCATCTAATGCCTCTGTACCGGCTGTGATCTCGTCATAGACATTGGTTGCAGTTAAAGCCTTTGCCTCCGGCTTGTGTCCTGCTCCTGCTGCCATAACGCCATAGGTGTATGTATCGACCTCTGGAACCACTACAGCCTTCTGCTGTCTCGATAATGCAGATGCCGCCTGCAACTGCTGCTGTGTCTCGTCAGCATCGAGCTTATCAATCGCAAAGGTAAAGGATCTATCCTTCTTCAATGTAAACTCCTCTGTAGTAGCATCTAAGCTCTCCACAGTGCCATATCTGGAACCAGACACACCTGATCCTGTTCCTGATCTGTCGTAATCATTCATAGTACCGGTGCTGATCTTATACACCTTGACAGTGTGCGCACCTGTAAACTCGAAGTCGTTGTTTGTCAAGAGTGACTTCTTGCTCTCTGTAGTGAATACCTCATCAACATAAGGCTGAAATTTCGTTGTTAAGTTAATTGCCATTTATATCATTCCTTTCAGTTTGTCAGACCGAAAGCCTTTCTAAACTGATCTGGTTCTATGCTCTGTCCATATGTATCCGGAAGTTTATTTTCAATGATCAGTCGCCGATCCGGTTTAGTCTCTGCTTTCGCTCCTTGCATGTTGCCGATCATCTCAATAGCTGCTTCAAGCTCTTTCTCATCATCGTATTTGAGGACAGATGCCAAATCTCTTGACAGTCCCTTTGCTGATAGCATTTCAGCAGCCTTGACCTGCATTTCTCGTCTATTTACTTCTTTTTCCCGCTTATCGAGCTCTGAAGCAAGGGAAGCCTTCTGCTCTGCCAATCTCTTGGCTACGATGGCATTTACCTGCTCCTGTGTGAATGTCTTTGCCCCTTCTGGGCTCTGATTGCTCTGATCGTTGGTATTTCCCTGACTATTGTTATCAATATTCATGTTTAATTATCCCTTCTGTTTTACGTCTTCGGTAGACTGTTATAGTTGTTATATATCATATATATCAAATTCCGTCAATATATTCAAGTTTCAATCTGTAGTTTTCTGTAGTTCTCCCAGTCGCTATATATAGATCAATCTGAGGTTTTATGAGGTTCCAAACCTTAACAAACCTTAACAAATACTAACAAATACTAACAAGCCAACAAATGCTACCAAATGCAACCATATGCTCACATCTACATAACCGCAAACGTAGGTTTTAAGCCATTGGTTTATATATTCAAATGTCAAGTTTTGACAAGTCCTATATACTCTCCGATGTCATGTTTTGTCATGTTTTTATATACTCTTGAATATTGGTTTTTCTTGGCTTTTGCCAAGTTTTTGTATAAATAATGTCAACATTTGTCAACACGTCAAGCATATCTACTTGACATATGTATCAAAATATTGTAGTATCAATCAGTAACCTCCTTTCAATATATTGCTGTATAGAATAGTCCCAGATATAACCTCTGGGGCTATTTTTTATGCAAATGAAAAGGACATCCTACACATGGCAGGATGCCCCCTTCTGCGAAGTTGTTACACATAAGCGTATTGTCAAGCTGTTAAACTTGACAATTATATCAAATTATTGTATTGTAATCTATGCAGTTACCACCTTGCGATTTGGTTGCGATTTGGTGGACAATATATGATTTTGCAGCTCCTTGTGTCAAAACAATGCCATTTACTGGCATAACTCAAGCACACAAGGGGTTGCTTTTTTTGATGCCTTTACAGCTTCAAAGATCCGCTTTGCCGCCCCATTCGGATCTCCATGTTCCTTAATGAACTCTTCCTGAAACTCATTGATTTCAGCATCACTCATACATCTCAACCGGCATACTACCTCAAACAATTCGCTTTTATACTGTTGTTCCATCGGTCGTACCTCCATTTATCCTTTTTTCAAATTCTGCATGCTTCTTTTCGATCTCCATCTGTCTGATCGAGACTTCCGGGAGCTCAACCACCAGCGATTGACTTTGTATCCTGTCAATGATCCGCTCGTCCATGTTGAGCTCCTGAATCCGTTTGTTGCTCGTGTATATGGTCACAAGCTTGTTGCTGTACCGTTTGTCTATCAGCCGGAATAAAACGGTATTCACCCACTCCTTAGCCATCTGTGCCCCTATATCGTCAATCACAAGCACAGGCGCCATCTCAATGGCTTCCAGATTGGTCTTGATGTCGTTATAACTCTTCTTCGTGAGATCCAGGTAGTCATATATGGTTATGAACTTCGTAGGCACCATATAGCGGCATGATATCTCATTCAGGAAGATACATGCCAGCATCGTCTTGCCAGTTCCCTTGGTCTTGGAATACAGATACAGCCCATAGCCATCCTTTTCGTATTCCTTGAACTTAGTAAGAAATGCATTGATCTGTCCCTTCAGCTTGTCCGTATTGCCACCATACAGACTGCACTGGAAGTTATATGCCATCATGTCCTTGTATTTGTCTGGTATCAATGCCAAGCTCCGCCGGTACTCTGCCAATTTAGGATCTATGCCAGCGGCAGATACCGTCTTGATACCCTCATGCTCCACATACAAGCCATCACCCATATCCACGATCCGCATCATGTCAAGCTCTGCATTGGTGCAGTTCTGGTACATCGTACCCATCAGCCGCTTCCGCATATATGCCCTTCTTTCAATGCACTGGCTGTCTGTCATGGATGCAAGCATATATCCCGGGAAATTGGGATTGTCTACGCATCTATACCGTGCAAGAAGGCTTTCCGGGGTTCCCTCTATCATTTCCATGTCAATCTTTCATCTCCTTTCTCCTGTTGCGGTTCCGTCCTGCTGCCGCTGCCGAATATGTATACAATTCAAACTTCCAGTCCTTTATATTACGGCTCTTGCAGTGTTCCACGAACTTCTCAGGTTCTATCTCAAATCCATACCTACTGCATTCATTCTCTACCTGATCTACTGTAGGTATATTAGATATATCTGTATTAGTAGATATAGTAGTAGAAGTACATATAGTAGATAAAGTAGATTTATCAGTATTGTTAATGGTGTTACTATTAAGAGTATTATTGTTAGGAATATTACTGTTAATAATATTATTGTTTATGCTTCCCTGTAAGGTACCTCTCGATTGAGATACTCCTTGATAAGGTGCTTCTCGGTGAGGTGCTTCTCGGTGAGTAGTATCTATAATGTGCTTCAAGTGGTATATATTGTTGCCATACAAGCCTCTTTCCGTCGTTGTTTTCTCTACTTCCACAACTCCAAGCTCAATAAGAGGCTTCATGTATTTTGAAAATGTCGCATCGTTCATTTTCAAAGCTGATTTTATACGTTTCCTTGTTGGATAACACACACCATCTGTATTGGCAAAGCTGCACAGATACGCATAAATACATAAACTATCTCTATGAAGTTCACCACTATCCATTATGTTCTGGTATATTAGTCCATAGCCTCCTTTATTGCCTTTCAAATACACCACCTCTAGCCTTCGTATGGCGTGCCTGTTCTGCATACAAGCCCGATATACTCATTTAATGCTGTAACCATCGTCGACAGCGACAGCAAGCCGATATCTGGGACACGCTTTTCCTGCACCTGCTCCGTGACATAATCAAATGCCATCGCTTTCATCTTCGTCTCGTCTGTTATGATCTGTTTCATTGCTACCTCCTGTTATCTCTCTTATGAATGCGTTAATCGCATATTCTGCCACAATCATCTCGTCCTTGGTTGCCGGTGTCCACAGCATTTTACAAAGCACTTTATTTCTACATGCTTCATAGTCACTGACATTGTCGGCTATGGCGTTGATCTGTGTTGCTGTCATGCTATAACTCGGCGACGTTTTATCGTCCAGTTCTTCCGAGCTGTCCTCTGTGTCACCTATAATATTCTCTATGGGTATTCCATCCTGTTTGCCTAGTGTGATAGTCTCACAGACTCCCAGAACCCCATAGATACGGTTTAACGTCTCTTTCTTGGGTGTCCGCTTTCCGATCTCCCACATATGAATAGCATTCTGTGATACTCCAATCATGTCCGCAAGCTCGCCTTGTGTCATGCCTTTAGCAATTCTACATTGCTTTATACACTGCCCTACGTTCTTTACCATCCTTCTATGCTCCTTTCTCTTCTGGTGAATAGCAACGCTCCAATAAATAGCGTCTATTCACTCGACCATGAATTGTTAAATAGCCTTTTTTGTCCATCTCTGCATTTAATGTCCGGATGATCTCATATGCTCTTGTCTGCGATACTCCGAGCAACTGCATAACCTCCGAAGCATTCAGGTACAGCTTTTCCATGCTTTCACTCCTTCCATATACTACTTTCTGCGCCGCCAAGCCTTTACTCTTCATCCAATAAGATTTCTGTTACATCACAACCGATAGCATTTGCAATTCGTCCAATCGTAGCCGGTCTTACCCCATTCTTAAATGCAGCAGAAAGCGTACAACCGGAAATTCCAGCTTCCTTAATGTCAGCTGGTCTTTTGCAAGTCCTCGCCATTGCAAGCTCATACTTTTTACGGTCTAACTTCATCATGTTAACATCTCCTTTCTTTCAGAACATTTTTGTTCTATATGATTGATTATATAGAACAGTAATGTTCTTGTCAATATGAAATAGCACATTTTTGTTCTTTCTTTTCTTTATCTCATATGCTATACTTTCTTTGAGGTGATGAAATGGATATTAGTACAGGTGAAAAAATAAAGAAAATCAGAAAATCAAAAGGTCTTACTCAAGAACAACTCGGGGCATTGTGTGACCCTCCAATGGCTGGATCTGCTATTAGGCGATATGAGAATAACAAATCAAACCCTAAAATACAGACATTGCAAAAAATTGCCAAAGCTTTGGAGGTACCAGTAAATAGTATTCGTTCAGATACCGACCTCTGGGTTGACGATATGATATCCGCTGTATCGAATACGTTGGTCAAACCAATGGATGATCTGGCAAGACTACAAGATTCTTTTATGAAACTGAATGATGAAGGGCGAAACAAAGCGAATGAATATGTAGACGATCTGGCAAAGATCCCACAATACCAAAGGCACGAGGATTGACCTTGTAAAATGCCCCACAGCAAAAACAGATAATAAATCGACCGAGTACACACCAATAATTGAAGGACGAGGCAAATCTCGACGCCACAGGGGCACATGTGTTGAACGCTCCACCACATAATAGCAAGCATAATATATTACTTTCTGCGCCGCCAAACCGGAAAGGATAGAATATGCCAGTATATAAGGACAGCAACACAAACACATTTTACGTTAAGTTTTATTACCAGGACTATACCGGACAGAGAAAGCAGAAGCTGAAAAGAGGATTCAAATTACAGAGGGATGCCAAGGAATGGGAACGGAAGTTTCTGGAAAGGCAGCAGGGCACCCCGGACATGACCTTCCAAAGCCTCTACGACATCTATATTGAGGATATCAGCCACAGACTGCGGCAGAATAGCGTAGATGGCAAGAAAAACGTATTCAAGAATAGAATACTCCCATACTTCAAGGATAAGCGTGTGAACGAGATCACGCCGGCAGACATCCGGGCATGGCAGAATGAACAGATCAGCGCCGGATACTCGGATGCGTATCTGGACCGTATCGACAACATGCTTACCACAATATTCACCTATGCGGTAAATTACTACAATCTGCCATTCAATCCAAGCAGCAGAGCCGGGCACATGGGAAAGCGTACAAAATCGCTTAAATTCTGGACGATAGACCAATATAACCAGTTTATAGCCTGCGTGACGGATATATCCGCACACACGGCCATACAACTGCTATTCTATGGTGGTATGCGCTTTGGTGAGATGCTCGCCCTCACATATGGGGACATTGACTTCACCGCCGGTACCATCAACATAGATAAGTCTATCCAGATCAAGGGCAGCGGTGATCACCTGATCACACCACCAAAGACAGAGAACGGCATAAGGGTTATAACCATGCCGAAAGCCATCATGGACGAGCTCAAGGCGTACACAGACCGCATATATGGCATAAAGCCAAGCGATCGCATATTCCAATTTACCAAGAGCCTTATAAGAGGCACTATGCAGCGGTGTTGTGAAGCTTCAGGCGTACCATTTATCCGGATCCATGATCTACGGCATTCTCATGTATCGCTATTGATTGAATTGGGGTTCACTGTTCAGCTGATCGCTGAAAGAATCGGTGATACTGTACAGATGGTATTGAGTACCTACGGACATCTATACCCTAACCGACATCAAGAGGTAGCAGACAAATTGAATGATTTAATAGTATCAAAGTAGTATCAAAAAAAGGGTTCCCAATATGGGAACCCTATATTTTATGCTATATTATGATTACTCAATGATAGTAGCAACTCTTCCTGAACCTACTGTTCTACCACCTTCACGGTCTGATTTTGCTTATTTAGAAACTTATTAGTTACGGTTTTTGCCGTTTTTTGACTCATATTATGGGTATTTTACCTATTATTTAGCCTTTTTCCGGGGGAATGTATCAAAAACGTATCACGCTTTTTCGTCCACCTAAGATTAATATAACATGAGTAAAGTCATAAGTAAATCGGGATTTTGATAAAATTCGGAGTGTGATACACATTTTAGCGGGTGTGATACGCGGTTTTAGTATCACGATGTTTATTTTTAACAAAATGGCACACAATGGGTTCCATTTTATACGTCGTAGCACCGATGTGATATACATTCAAGTAAAAATACACACGGAAGGGGAATTGTGTGTATCTTTACTTATTATTAATTGATCCATCTTTTGTTTTGCTCCCGACATTAATGTCGGGAGCAAAACATCTACAACTTTCAACTTACATACTCATCGTATAGCCAGTTCATAATGTTCAATCGTTCTTTAAATGATCTTTCTTGATATGTCCCCTGCTTCACATAATCATTATACTTTAAATACAACATTCTTTTTTCTATATCGTTTAAATTTTCATCTTTTCGTTCCCTTTCAAAATTCTCAATAAACCCAAGTATTTCCGGGCATAAATCATACTTATCTTGTAAAAATAAATAATATGTAACAATATTATTTTTCTTTAGTATTTTACTTTTTTCTCCAAATATCATACTCATTTTCAGCAATTTTTCTGATACTTTTATTATTATTTCTTCCTCTTTATTTTTACAATCTTTGCATTCTTTCACTACCGACTCTATATTCTTATTAGTTAGAGAAATTATATCTCGTTTGTATTCAAGAACAAATAATTTCAAGAATATTTCTTGATACTCATCACGCCCATTTTCAAATGCTATTGTTTTGTTAAAAAAGATATGATCTGCGCAGCAAGCACGAATTTTCTGAATCAGTTTCCCACCATATGCATTTCTCTTTTCAGCATTATTAACAGCTACCCCTTCATTAATTCTAATAAACATTTCATTAATACGTTCAATGTCATCAGTATCAACAAATACAACATCTATTTCAAACAATAAAAATCGAGCAATAACTTCTGGAATTACTTCTTGTATTTTCTCATACGAAAAACCTTGAATATCTTCCGAGATAGAACCATCCAAAAACTTGAAGCTCTTACTTAAATTAATTTTTCCTTCTACAAAATCCATAATTGCCAAAATTCTTTGTTTTCCATCAATAATCGAATAATCATATTTTCCGTTCTCCTCCTCCGGATAAAAATGAAAATAGAACTTAGGCAAATCTATCTGATTTAATATACTATCTATTAAATTCTGCTTTTTAGCTGTCTTCCATATTTTTCCCGTACGCTGATAATAAGGAGACAAATTTAGCCTACCCTGTTGATAAAGTTCTATCAATTCGGAAATCATCATTGTTTTTTTGAATATTTTAAACATACGCGAGCCTCCTTATTGATTTTTCCTAATAATCTCTTTTGATATTGAACCCAATTCCGGAAATAGCGATAACTCATTAACCCCTAAAAAGTATAATTCCTCCGCTATATTTTTAACCACTGATTTATCTATAACAATTTTCGTTAAATATTTACATGCATTTTCCATCTCCTCTATGCAAAAAGCTGGTGTTGTTGGAAACAACGTAAATACTCCTTTTTGAGCCAATATTCTCTCATTGTTATAAGGACCATATATAGCTATTGGGTGTTTAGTCCTAATATTTTCCATATACATTTGTGCTAAATCTTTTTCTTCGCATATATTGGGTATTGGTTCTTCCGAATATGTACGAAATCTTACGTTTGAATTGAATTCCACTGGATTTAAGCACCACACTACAGCATCCTTATCTTTATGTTTATCCTTACGATATTGCGTTGCAAAAGCAATCGCAACCATAGCATTTTCACTCCAATCTAATAATCTCGTTGGAGTTCCATGATGCTGCATAATAAATAGCCACTCAAAATAGTCATCTTTCGCTGTAATAAATCTTATTGCTTTTGCCTTAAACTCATTCATAAATATTTTTTCTTTTTCCCATGTATAGGGTTCACGATATATTGTTGGTTCAAGCTTATAGCCACCATTTGCATGTCCCCGATACCACAATATATTATTATCTGTGTGCAACTCATTTATACATTCCATGTACTCTTTTAAAGACTTAATATTGTATTCCTTAATTGCCATTGCGTCCTCCTTAGCATATTCATCTAAATTTTTAGTTTTATCAAATTAATCTCTTATACATCTTACCCTTTGTACTACCAGTACTCTCAATCAAACCTTGCTCCGACAAATCCTTAAGGAGCACTTTAATTCTTGATTCTTTAACATCGGCAACGTATTCAAATTCAGAAGCCTTATACCACTTATCAGGCTGCATAGCGTTCAAAATAGCATCGTATTTTTCTTGCGTTTTTTTCGTCACTTTTTTTTCGCCACTTTTTTTCGCCACTTTTTTTTCGCCACTTTTTTCCGTCACTTTTTTTAAAAAAGAAAGCGACAATACCGTTCTGTCCGGATCAAATCTCTCCTCAATCACTGGTTCTTCCCAGCCTTCGTCTGCCCAAACATTAAAGATGTTCGGCACACCACTTCCAGCACGTTCACCGATATTAATAAGATTAAACATTTTCATAAGAGCCTTGTTCCGGGGATCGGACTCGCCACCAAGACGCATCTGTTTTTTACCCGTTCTGACATAGCCGGGATTTGCCAAAATCAGCTTGTCCGGTTCCTTACGGATAACAACACCACGCAATCCATGATAATCTGCATTAATCAGGCAGTTTGCCAAAGCCTCACGAAGTGCCTTGTGTACCGGAGTATCGTCAACCCGTTCGCCACCGACCATTTTAAAAGGCATCTTAATATCTTTGATAATTTTGTTATAAACTCTAAAATAAAAGTCGCACACATTTCCGGACCACTCACCGGAGCTTGATTGCAATCTATCGCTCCATCGAGTGGTAGGGTCCAACTCTTCTCTGTAATCCAAGAAATACTCCGGGAAGTGACGCACAATGTTATACTCATCACCAAACATCAGCATACCCGCTGCCGTAGGATGCAACTTTCCATCTTCATCAGAAATAGCAGCCGCGCCAATGCTTCTCAGATACTCATGGTCGCTTAAACGCTCAAAAGGATGTCCCTCTTTTAAAGAACGGTGACTGTTCCGATATCCGTGAATGGTATCATAATTCAAGTCTTCCATCGGAACCTTATCAAGCACTTCCATATCCATAGTGCGCTCGGTCTGGTCTCGAAGCATAGTCTTTACCTGCAATCTGGTACAATGATAATCGCCCTCATAATTGCGACGGAAAGTACCATTGAAAATATCATTGTTGATGTACACCGGCTTCTGCTCACGCTTTGCCATAGGCACATATATAACCATGATAACATCTTTATTGTCACCAACTTCATAGGTCTGCACATCATCTTCTGACAAAAGATTAATATTTACCTTCTTGGGATTATTCATATTATCCCAAAATTCCTTACGAAGCTTAGATGCATTCTGGAGACCGGTAGTTCTCCAACTACCATCTTTATTTTCTTTGACACCAAGAATAATGACTCCACCATAGCAATTTGCAAAAGAAGAATAGGTGTCCCACAACGAAACCGGCAAACCACCTTCTGCTTTTTTCACTTCTCTTCTGTTGTCTTCTCTGTATTCATCAAATTGTGAAAGGTCAAAAGTTTTTTCCAAAATGCTCATCTCACTTTCTATAATTATATTGTTCGCATTTCATCAAATAACACGCATACCCCTAACAAAACACTACCCTAATTGGCTGATAAAATCTCTAGCAATGCTTTCGATTCGCTCTATTTCGTATTTAGGTAAAACCCCTGTATGTGCAATAACATTTCTACACATTGTCAAATCATCCATCCTTGATACAATCCATGCCTGATTCGGTATGATATCCGAAAACTCATCCCAATTACTTATAATTATTTGTGCGAGATTATCTAACATCGTATAGTGTATTGGTGAATCCCCTCTCGTTGAATGATATTTGTTTTTTTCTTCTGATGTTTTTAGTCTTTCAGCTGCACTTTTTATAGATTTAGAAACTCTATCCTCCCACCAATTTATCCCAAATTTTTCAGACAATCTATCAACCACAAAATTTCTTAATGTATTTTCAATACAAAAAATCAAAGCATATACAGAAGACATTTCTGTTGCTTGCTGCCATAAAATTGGGCTAAAATCAGTCTCACATATTCTTGTTACTGGTTGTTGTACAATTCCTTCTTTTACACAAACACCATTCTTTTGCATTTCAAAAAGTGTATCTTCTGCCAACATACCATTGAAAGTAAACTGCTTTAATCTATTATATTCTTCCATAGACACCTCATTTACATCAAATTATCTTTTATACTTTTAAAAATCGCATTATATACCGAAATATCTGTAGTTGCAGGCAAATGAATTTGAATGTTATAATGAAACTCCGTATTCAATCCCGACTTTTCCTTTTTGTTAATTTCGATTTGTTCTACTTCTTTTGGACTATTTTCAAGCACCTTTTCTTCAACATCAAGTGAATCAAACTGTGCAATGTTACATAAAGCTTTGAATGTTGACGCAATACGTGTGACATCCTTTGCTTCTTTGCCTGTTACCCTGCTTATTGCTCCCTTAATTTCCTCATCTGATGCTTCATATATTTTCATGTTTATCATAAATAGTTCACTATATAGTTCCCTAATTCTTTTTCCTAATGAAATAGGCATCATTGTGCTATCACGCAAATCATCATAGTACGCCGTAGGGGTACCATCTTCCATCAAATATCCTAATTTTTTAAACAATGCAGGATATGCTTGATCATTTGAACTTGTAAATCCTAACTGCTTAACAAATGCTATTGTATATTTAGGTGGTTTTGCCGCTGTCCTTATTTTATCTAACATTGCTTGTATATTTTTATTACTTACTAAATACGGATAATCTGCCATTTCTCTTTTCCTTTCTCATGTACATGAATATAAATATTGCCATACTGCTCCTCTCCAGCAATTATCCTGTTCTCTCCATATCAATTGCTTTTAGCCTCTGCTGTATTCTCTCATAATCATCAAAGTATGCCATTAATGCTCTCTCAACAGCTTTTGTTTTTGTCTGCCCAGCATCCACACACAAAGCTTCCAATTTCTCATAAATAGGAGATTCTATACATATATTCAAATATGTTCCATTCTTCTTTGCCCTAGCCATTTTATACTCCTTTCAATCGAACTACTATCACCTACATTTTACTACTGTTTTCAACTGCATTCAAGAAAATAATAGACTATTTCTCGAATTCATATAAAATCCATTATCGTAACACAAACATTTACATCTGTTCCTAAAATACGAATTATTAACTCATAACATTACAAAACAACTCAGCCATTTCCAACATACTTTTTTACAAACGAAGAAGAGGTGCTTTCACCCCCCTTCCGTTTGCTTAATCTTCTTACCTACTCATTCCAGCCACCTTTTGCTGTACCCATTCACCGATACTCCTTAGGAAGAGTTCCAGCATATTGATTCCGTTGATAGTAAACTGCTTCATAAATTCATATGCTTTATTAAGCTTCTCCTTAAGCGTACGGTTCTCTGCTTTCAGTTCCTGATTCTCTCGCTTCAAACATTCATTCTCGTATTTAAGGTCCAGCATCTTATCAAAATATGCTTGCTCCCGCTCAACGGAATTAGTGTCCTTAAAATAATCAATGAAAGTTTCCGCTAGCTTTGCCTTTTGCATTGCTTCGTCCGCATTCTCCTTGATGCTCTCAAGCTGTTTCTCCTGCTCCCGAACCTCATTCTTTTTATTCGTAAGAGCCTGATGAACTTCAGCCAGCTCATAGCTTTTATCCGTCAAATCCTGCTTTACCTCGTCCAGCCGGATAGTCTTATCAGTAAGTACCTGTAGCACTTCATTCAGTTCTACATTCCTATCCTTAATCCTGGCTTTCAGCTGTCTCTCTGCCTCTGCTCCCTTATCCAAGGACTCCAGTATTGCATCCATCTGCTCCGCCTGTGCCTGAATGGTAACCTGCCCAGTTGCAACCTTATCCTTAATATTCTCCAGATTCCGCTCCTCTTTCTTTGCCATCTCCGCCGCTTTCTCCCTGCGGTAGTCCGACAAAAGAAGATTTTCTCTTGGATTGGAGCCTTTATAAAAACACTCCCAACCAAACTCTTTTAACATCATATCCTGAAGGATTGCTTTCTGAGTTTCCACCCAATCGGCACCACCATAACGGTCACGCTTCATCTGTGGTTTCAGGTTTCCATCCTCATCCTTCTGCCAGATCAAATCTCCGGTCTCAGTTACCGCCTGCTTCATAGTAGTTGGAAATCCCAAATCTTTGAAGGTCTGTGCAAATGCATTCTGTATTGGTGCTCCCTTTGAGGAGTTGGTTGTATATGGAATATAGGTCATATGAATATGGGGAGAATTTTCATCTCCGTGATAAACCAAGTGGTGAACAATCAGCCCTGCTTCAAATGGTGGCTTCCAATTTGGATCATCCAGCTCCTTCTGGGTTACCACACATACCTCCGGCAGTTCCAACAGATACTTTGCAAGTTCATCCAGTAAATCCTGCGCACGATGCGCATCATCCAGCGTATATATGAAACCTGTGTCCCGCATATCCCCTATCTGCCAGATAATCTCATAGCAAAGATGCTTCTGTTTATCCTGCTCAATCTTCTCATAATAGGTCGGTGGAAATCTTTTACCGCGCCCTTTCTTAATCTCCCTGTCCCGCCACTCTTTATACGGCTTAGCAAATAACTTCTCATATACCTGTTGCAGAGTAATCTCTGAATTCTTGGTATATACCCAGTTTAAATGGCGCCGCTCCTCTACAGAGTTGGGTGGAATATGGGTCCTAAGATTGTACTCCAGATTTGGTGCGCTGTACATTGCACCACTTATGGTCTTTTCTTTTTTGCCTGTCATCAAATCCCTCTCTTCTTATCTGTACTCAGTTTAATCAACAGTTTCCTTAAGAAAACTCTGCTCATGTCGTTATCCTCCTTTCTTTGGGTTTCCACGTCTCTTTCTCTTTTCCTAAAGTAATATCCCCTTATTGGTTTGGGGGTACCCCAAACACAAACGGGGCAAGCGTTCCGTCGCTTGGCCACGGATACATCTGCTCCTACCGGCATTTGGTAAAATCTACTGCCAGCAGCCAGTATTCACAGTTGTATGTTAGTGCCCCTCTGGGAAGTATTTTTTATGCTGCACCAACCGGAAATCCTCTATTAACAGGTGTGTCACTTTCGTCTCCCTTTTTGAAAAATGACGCCACTTTGTGACTCACCTTTGAGAAAAATGCTCCACTTTGTGACTCACCATACGGAACAGTCATCCAACGCGTCCAGCCACACCTGCATTTCCCCGCTAAGCATTAACCTCACATACTCCTCCGGGGCATCTATCGCCAGTGCATCCACCTGTCCTTGGGAGTTTGGAGTGGTCCGAAGACCACTCTCCCACTTCCCACAATCCAGACTTATGATGCAGTTGGTATCATAGTGAATGACATTCACCGTGTTATTCTGCTCGTTGTAAAATCCTCTTATCATTCTCATGACTAGCCACCTGCCTTTCGAAACCGCATCTCTGTTGCCATGTCCACCAGATTGCTTTCCGGTTCCCCGGTAGCCTCCGCATTCAGCAAATCTGCCACCTGCTTCTGCTTATTCGGGTAAAGGTGTCCGTAGATATTCATGGTCGTATTCACGGAATCATGTCCCACTCGCTGTGCAATTACAAGAGGCTGCATCCCCTTCTCAATTAATAAAGCGATGTGACTGTGACGAAGGTCATGAACCCGGATTAGCTTTAACTTCGCCAGTTTCATCTTCTTCTGAATTGCCCTGTCCGTAATAGGAAAGATTCTCTCCTCCAGCGCCAATCCATACTGCCTGTCCAAGAAGTTCTTCAACTTCTCCTGCAGAAACTTTGGAATGGTAATCTTACGATTGGAGCTCTCCGTTTTTGGCGATGTAATATAATCCGTCTGATTTCTTCGGTAATACGTCTTGGAGATATTCACCATCCCACTTTCAAAATCAATATCCTCACTTGTCAGTGCCAGTAGCTCCCCCCACTCGGCAGCCAAGCCAGAATAACATCTGAAAGATAATCCGATACATCTCTTCTTTCTCCGTAAAGCCCTGTATGAACTGCTCAAACTCATCCTTTGTCCAGAAATTCAATTTCTTGGCATTGGCACGCCCATCTTATCCACCTTCTTGCAGGGATTTTCTTTCAGTTGATAAAACCGCTCTGCGTGATTGAAAAGGGCTGTTACCTGATTTTGTATCATCCTCAGATACGTAGGCTTATAATCCTGATTCAGATAAAACTTATGTACTCGTTTGCACATGACTCTCACCTCCCGCTTACTATTAGTAACTATATTGTTACTTTATGAAGCTGGAAAGAGATACACGATGGCTATTGGTGAACGAATAAAACGAATCAGAAATTTCCGCAAATGGACACAGGCACAGCTCGGCAAAGCTGTAGGTTTATCCGACGTACGAATCCGGCAGTATGAAATAGGCAACCGCATACCCAAGGAGGATATGATACAGGAGCTGGCAAAAGCCTTAGACTGTAATTACCGCTCCATCTATGAGCCTTCCCTCTACGCAGCGGAAGATGTGATGTACACTCTCTTTGAACTGGATGAGCACTACGACATGAATTTGTACGAGGTTGCAAATCCCGATGATCCTACTGAGAAGCACATCGCAGTCGGTTTTGATTATTCTTTGTTGGATGATTTCCTGAGTAACTGGAAAAAGAAAAAAGAGGACTTAGCCTCCGGTAAAATTACCAAAGAAGAGTATTTTGAATAGAAGATTAACTGGTCTCATAAGGATGAATAAATCCGCATAGTGTGTACAACAGATAAAAACTGTCTTTTTCTATGTGTATCACGCGCGTATCACGAACCCATTTTGAGTGAAAAACTTGAAATGGGTTTCTTTTGTGTTTGCTAATCTTCTTTAGACAAAAAGAACCGCAATTCCTCATAAAATGAGGAATTGCGGCTTGTATTTAAGTTTCTATGATACGAAATCTAGAATTACTCAATAATTGTAGCAACACGTCCTGATCCTACAGTACGTCC
>UMDF01010703.1_pt1 | contig 22317 bp, 27 predicted proteins | sample 1964421 | NCBI WGS metagenome assembly UMDF01 (sample SAMEA4835987, study PRJEB28245) | human gut metagenome | biome: gut microbiome; material: fecal sample | place: Denmark | collected 2008
CATATCCTTGTTTAGTCATATTCTGCAAATGCCTGTATGCAGTGCTATACGATTTTTTCTTTGTCGTTGATATGTTCTCTAATATCTGAGAAATATTCATTGCATTCAATGGACTAACCACATTCTTTTCATTCATCAGCAACAAAATCTCGTAATCAAATTTTGTCAAACCTCTTCACACCTCCCTGTCTTTCGTCATTTTGTTCCAAAAATATATGGGCATTTCTGCCTCTATATTATTGTTCTCTCTTTTTGTTGGATAAATTATGGAGTTTTCAATGTACGAACCGTTTAGAATACCAACGTATTTAAAAGATAATTTCATAAATACCTTTTCATTTTATATATTCTCTCTTTTATTTCATATATGTAATACATATATATTTTTTAATAAAAAAACATGTACATTTCTGCACATGCTCTCATTATTAATTATCTTATTGAAATTTGATATTAAACAGACGCACCATTTCAAAAGATTTTCTAGCTTTACTCGTTTTAGGATCATTTTCTACCAACACTTTTAACCTATGTTCAACCCACTCATTAAATTTATTCGCCTGCTCCTGTTGGATTTTATGTGTCATCATATATTTATATTTATTGAGTATTTCATTTACAAACTCTTTATCAAAATGCTTATATAAATATTGAATATTTTTTTCTTTTATTCCTTTAAACGGATTATATGCATCGTCTGCAATATTATTGGCACCATATCTGTAAGTTTCATTCCCTGATAAGAAATCTGCAATGAGCCTTTTAATAAATCCATTTGCACTTTCGTTGGACTCTTCTAAATACTCCTGAAGTCTATCATATTGATCTATATCTTTGGGTGTATATTTCAAACTTACCATTTTTGTTTTCTTATCATATCTTTTTTGTGCTGCTTTCTGACTTTCAGATACTTTTCCCATACATTTATCCTCTATAACAAAATAGTATTTCTTCATGTAAACAGAAAAGCCACAACCTTTTACAGTCATGACTTTTCCCAAATCAATCATATATTTAGGAGTTTCCTCAACTAAATACCATATACATTATATCAATAGATTGCCGAATTTGTAAATATCTGATTATATTACATATCCAGATTTCAAACCGGCTGCTTTCTGTAATTCTCGAATTCTATCTAATGTAATACATGCCAACATATCAAAAAAATACTTTTTCGTTCTGCCATAGTCTCTCAATGTTTCTACATCAATTTCCGTATGTAATATCATATCTGCAGAATCGAAGATATATGTATTAATGATTACCTTGTTAGTGCTGGTATTCATTTCTATACTCATTGTCACATGAAAATCCGAAGGTTCCAGCCGCTTGCATGTCTCCGCATAATAATCTGCAAGCATTTTATTGATAATCACAGATAAACCATCCGCGATATCCATTGACAAAACCATGTTGTTTTCAATCTGAAATCCAACTATTTTACTATTGATATCCGTATAATTCGCTTCCGCTACAAAATTGATATCTTTTAATGTATAGCGTTGCTGTTCCATAGCTTGCACCTGCCTTCTTACTGTAATTTTACTAAATATTATGTGTGCTTATGTGATACTTTCCGACTATTCACGATAAGCCATTCCGAACTTGTATCTACGTTTTTTGCGCTATATAAGTGACAAAACCTGAATCACGCCAAACTTGTATATTTCCCATATACATATTCATTTTCTGTCCTTATACAGCGACTTTATACCGTGTGTTTTTTTGCTCTACAAATATAGTAGAAATTTTGTTTCTTAAATAAATTATGTAGGAAAATCAAGCATTTTTCCAATTCGCGATATATGGTACGATATACTATTTTCCGCACTTTTTATTATATTCTGTTTCCATATCATCCATAATATCTCGCAGATTTTCCTTTGCATCTTTTAACCAATACAGACTGCCATTTGCCTGAATTGGTTTACCATTTTTATACTGTCGCTCAATTTTATCCATCATATAGTGTATTCCAGCATTCACGCCCTGTAAAAATACTTGCTGTGTTTCATTCTCTACGATGTCTTTTTCATCAAATAAATCCTTCATCGTTCCACCTCTCATTTACATACAAAATATTAATAACAAAGTAATTACACACCCTACCACAATTTGTAAAGTAGTATGCTGCGTTGACATTTTACGTTCTTCCTTCAACTCTCTGCTCCTTTCCGTTTTATGTCCTCACCTATATATTCCTCATTTGAAAAACATTTTTGTATTTTTTTAATTTTTTATAAAAATTCCGCACGTTCTTTTATTTTCTTCATGGAAGGATTTGTATAGCGAATTGTTGTATGTATATTTGAATGTCCTGCTAACATAGCAACCTCCGCTATCGTATAACCAGCTTCCAATGCAGAACTACAAAAATAATGTCTCAATGTGTGTGGAGTAATATTTTTGCCTTTGATAGCATTTTCCCAAAATACTTTATTTATTGCGGTGCGATCAAGAGATTTTCCCTTTGCATTGTAAAATAGTAAATCTGTGTCTTCCTTATTATAATGTCTTCTGTATTCACTGATAGCTTCTATTACCTTTGAATTCATAACCACAATGCGCTGCTTTTCTCCTTTTCCATCTGTCACACGAATTTCACCGCTAACTGTATTTACGTCTGTTCTTTTCAACCGCAACACTTCACTAATACGTAAACCTGTGTACATCATAACCGTTACAATCGTATAATTTCGTATTGCATGTGTACCCTCTGATTGCAAAATTCCTTGCCTAAACCGCTCTACATCTTCCTTTGTTACTTCTGTCGGATTAATAGAATTTTCTTGAATTTTAATAAAATCTGCCTTCGATATTACCAGGTTATCTGGTTGCATCAATTCATTATATTTAGATATGGCAGATAATTTTGCATTAATGGTTTTTCCATTCAGATTATGATTGTCCTGACCAGTTCGCTTTATATTCTTCAAGTAATTTTTATATTCTTGAATATTAGCTCGATACAGACCTTTGAATTCAATATCTCCAAAACTATCATAGAACCATTTGAAATACTCCTTCATGTGACGAGTATATGATTTAATTGTGTTTTCGGATTTCCCTTCTTCTCTTAGCTTTTCAACAAATTCTTTTATGTATGTTTCCATATGCTCAACCTCCGTATAAATTATGTGGCGTTATTATTTCTATCTGTACTAATAAGTTATGTGGCGAAATAATTACGCTTCTATAATCTATATTCACTTTTTCGCTACATAATTGCCCTTATGTGGCAAAAATAATTTAGGCATTTTTCCTTTGATTTATTGTATATATTCCTTGCCTAGTCTATACTATATTTAGGAAGGAGCTGAGACACATTAAAAATATCGAGATTTACAAAACGAATCATTTCAAAATTGCATTACATAAAATTCACAGCAAAATCGAAGATTTATTATTTTCCATTATTCAACGGATTCCTGAACGCATGATTCCAACTTGCCTAATGAATTGGGTAGAAAAATACACCAGCAAACGCATATACGAATTAAAACAACAGATCATCCGTGATCGCTGGCATAGCGCAGAATTAGAACATGTAATTAAAGATATACACAATAAGAAGATATAAGAAAAGCACCTTCAGAAAGATTTCTCTTTCCGTTGGTGCTTTGTTATTATTCCAGTTCATCAACTGTAATACACTTTATTTCCTTGAATTGCCTTAACTGCTTATCATTCGTCAAGAATAAATCGCACTTTGTAAGACATGCAACCGCTAACTGAATTGCATCCATAGCCTTAAAGCCTTTATATTCTGCTCTGATTTGAGCTGCCTTTTTAGCAATCTCTTGGTTTACTTCTACAATCTCCATATCAGTAGTTTCAACAAGCCTGTCAAACATATCAATAAATGAATATAGTTTGTTTCTGTATGGAAATACAAAATATTCTTCCATTGTAATTACAGAAGTTACAAATTTTTTATCTGCCTCATATCCATTACTAAAAAATTTCTTTACCTTATCATAATACTGTGGGTTATTTTCATCCTTTTCAATAAAGTATATGAATGGTGCAGTATCAACAAATGCCTTTTTATAATCTGTCATTCTCACGCATCTCCCTCATATATTCATCTACATGCTGTCCCCTTTCGCTTGGAATGGCAAAACTATCCCAGTCAACAGGTGCTTTCTTTGCTTTTCTCTGTGGGTAATTTAACAGAGTAACAACAACCTCTGCTCCGTCATAATCTCTAATATCTTCATCTTCAATAACAACTGTATTACCTTGTACAATTCCCTTTACTGCTGCTAACATAGGGCATACCTCCTTTATTGGATCTGCTTCTTTGCATTTCTTGCTTTGGTTTCCTCTGATTTCTTCTGTGCAGCCTTTTTCTCTTCTTCTGTCATATTTCGCTTTGATTTTCCTTTTTCGTCTTCTGGATAATCAATTATATACTCCGTTCCATCTGCCTTATCTTTTAAAATCAGATTCATTTCCAGAGCATCCGCAATTTCCACTAATTCAAGAGATGAAAATTTATCCCTTGTCATTTTGTTACTTAAATTTTGCCTTGTTGTGTTGGTTGCTTCCGCAAGTTCCGCTTGTGATATATTTTTTGCCTTTATTATTTCTTTTATAACTGTTTTTGCCGACATGTCAATCAAACCTTCCATGCTTTATTATTCACCTCCGATTATACTTGAATTTTTGCGTTTTTTCAAGGATTCCATACAGTACATAATTATAGATTATTCTTCATTTTCTATTTTGATATTTTCCCTTTTATCAAATTTAAGGATGGCTATATTTCAAACCACCCTTGATTATACTGTTGTTATCTTTCTTCTGGGAAGCAAACTGTTGTTGCGTTATCTCCCGCTGTTTCAGAAATCCGATTTGTAATTATCCAAATTCTGCCTTTTGAAGTATTGTAGGCACCCATAACATATAAATCATCTGGATAATTCAAAGCCTCCTCATTTGTCTGTTTATCTTCTGCGTCCATGTCTCCCCAATCTTTCATAGAATACCGCTGTAATGCAATAGTGATTTCTAATGCAAATTTGCGTTCCTTTGCCATATAACTATTGATTGATCTGGTAACTACAATCTGCCCCATATTGAAATATTCTGATTTTATCATGCTATTTTCCGTCCTTCCTTGTATTTCCATTATTGCCTTTACAATCTACTTTACTTTTTCTATCTTTCTATATGATAGTAAGTGTGCCATTTCTGACACACCACCATATATTTATTGATTAGATACCGAAAACCTGTTTGAAGATTTTTCTAAACTCTTTTCTATCCTCACGAACCGCCCAATACTGCAAGGAAAAATCATCACTACTGTACTTATCGAGTAAGAATTGTGCAATTTCTGTCATTGAATAACCTTCTAATAACATATTCAATTCAAACTGTCTCGTATCTGCCTGCACCATATCTGGATTTATACACTTATTATAGAAATCCTCATATAAAGCTCTTATGGTTGCTTGTCTTTCAACATTCATAAATTTATCAGTTGGTTCAAAATCACATTCTTTTCGTGCGCCATCTTCAACTTCATAGAACATTTCATCATAGCTCCATACACCGCCTTCAGGACAACGTTTTTTTCTATTCATATCTCTCCAATATCTGCTTCTGGCACTGTCAAGTGTTCTGAAGAAAATCTGTTCAAATTTGAGATTCTGCAATCTCTCATACTGATGGAATTTCTTTACCGCGTCCAAATAAGGAATGATTAAAATGTCGTACCATTCTTCCGGATTCAGTTTGTGCAAATTCATGTATCTGTAAATCAAATCATGATGCACTTCTGCAAATCTTCTTTCTTCCTCTGTCAATGGTCTCTGTGTGTGTTCTGCTCTTCTGTAATTATCCATAATTACTACCTCCTAATGAATTTAATATGATTGATTTGTACGGCTTTTGATTGCCGATTGAGCAAGTGCAAATTGAAATGCCACGGCTTAACCGCTTGCCCAAGTGATTAGAAGTTATATACCGGAATCACATCTTCAATATTCAAATCGTTTTCAAACCAACAATGATTTGATACATCTGGAATATCTATAATTACATGATCCTTGAATGTCTCCTTGATTACTCCATCATGTATATCTTCATCCATTCTGCACTTTACTCTTTGACCTACTTTGAAAATATGCGTTAAATCTGCCATATAAAAAGCCTCCTTTGTTGTGGCGTTGGGTGGGTTTCCCCACCCTTACCACTTGCTGATTACTGAACTCGTAAAACTCCGAATGTGCTTCGTGTAATGCACTTCTCATACTCTTCGTCAGTAAGATACTTTTTGACCTCATCCTTCTTCACATTCTCACGTGTCTGTGTAGAATATGTAGTCTTGTAATCTGTACCGATATACTGCTTAATAGGCTTACCGTTCTTGTCCACTGTCTCACACTCTACTGTTTCATTCAGAAACTCGATAATTCCACTCTCAAGTTCTCTGATCTGCTGTTCTGTCTCGTTCTTCAAAGTCTTGAGACTTCTCAACTCTTCTACTACCTTGTTCAACTCTGTTTTTGTCATACACATAATGACTACCTCCTTAAATATGATGATTGATTTTTTCGGTCTGTTTTGTTCGACCTTGATTGTATTGTACACTCTTTAGTGTATTTCGTCTATTTGCAAAATCAACAAAATACACTATTTAGTGTGTCGAGTTTTTGTGTATGTTCACTATTAAGTGTCATACTGGATAAAATTTTTATACACTCTTTAGTGAATTTTGCTATTGTATTTATACACTTGCTAGTGTATTTTTAATTTATCAAATCAATCAATATATTTTATAGGAGGTTGTTATTATGAATTATTTTAACAATGTAAAAACACTTGAAGAGTTAAGGAAACAGTACAAAGAACTATTGAAAAAGTATCATCCAGACAATCCTAATGGTAGTACAGAAGCTACAAAAGAAATCAATGTGGAATATGAAAAGTTATTCAAAGTATTAAAGAACAGACACGAGAACAGAGCAGAACAGACAAGCGACACCGACAAAAAAAACTATGATAATATGAAATATGATTTTTCAGAAGATGAAAAGTTAAGGGAAGTTTTACAGAGTATCATATCATTACAGAATATAAATATTGAAATTGTCGGTTGTTGGATATGGGTTGATGGTGAAACATACGAACACAAAGACAAATTGAAGGCTTTAGGATTCAGATGGGCAAGAAAAAAAAAGAAATGGTATTTTCACACCGAAGCATTCAGAAAAAGAAGTAAAAGAAAGTTATCTATGGAAGATATACGGAATTATTACGGAAATACCGAAGTACAGACAGAACAACCGAAGAAATTAAAAGAAGCGTAAAAAAACAGGGGGTAATCGTCAAAGGTTACACCCTATTTTTATTGTATATTTATTTGTTTTAATTCCTATTGTTTTAGTGGGATATAGTATGGTAGGGGGTATCAAAAACTAAAAACATAAACTTTATTTTTCTGCCGGGGTGTATCTGGTTCATCTATACAGTGACTTAAAAATTTATCCTCTACGATATTTTTCTAATAATTCAATTCTCGTTACATAAATTTTGAGAAGAAAAATTTCACCTTTTCCGTTTCTCATTCCGTAAAGAAATCTATGCCAAAAGAAAAAGATATGACCGCCTCTTATTGGAATTGTCACAAGATTTAAGATGACACAAATCCAGTCTAGTCACTAGATTTTACATTTGCTTTAATTTCGCTTGAAGTTCGGCTATTTGTGCTTCGATTTTTGCTTTTTCCGCCTGTTCATTGTCAACATAAGACATAATATCTCCTGGTTGACAATTTAACTCTTTGCATATTTTATCTATAATTGACATTGCCACATATTTATTTTTGCTAAAATTAGCCATAGTTGACGGACTAGCCCCAATACTATGTTGCAGATCAATTTTTTTATACCTTTGGATTCTAATAAAGAATCTAATTTATAATATACAATCATGTTAAACCATGCCTCCAATGTTATTTTTCTTTTTTTATTTTAGTATATCATTTCACTTTTGTATAAATCGCCTCATATCCTCGAACAAAATCGTACTAAGTCCGCAATTTTATCAACCATGTAATCACAAAGTCAATCACACCTCAAAATTGTTCATTTTCGCAAAGGATAATAACATATGACACAGAGAGGGGGTACACTTAAGCCACAGTAATTTAAGTACCTGGCATATACCGAGGGGACTATAAAGCTATAAAGGAAACAATCATATTCAAGAAACTATTGTGTATAGCACTTGCTGAAATGATTGAATCTACTTAACCTTCTTCCATCCGCTGACGAGACCTCCCCTGGTACCACACATCACTTTTTCTCCATATATCTGCCACATTTACTACAGCTAATTCCGAGTAGTTATTGGACTTTAGTTTGTTTTGCAACCTTATCCTTAACCGTAGCCTCATGTGATTTCTGTTCGTCAGACCAGAGATTTGCCTCCACCTTCTTTCAGATTCCACCTCACGATGGACACCCTTGGTCTTGGCTGTATCCTTCCCACTACTAGGGCGGATTTAGGGACTTTCCCCCCTTAGCGACGTGCACCGCAGGGCGCACAAAAAATAAGCGTATCACTATTTCTAATGATACGCTTATTTTAGTTCGTTTTTCAATCAAGGTCGATAAGCACTCTTACGGTAATATCTCTCCATTGATTTTTCCTTAAATACCGTCCGTTAGCCTTTCAATAGGCTTCTGCTTCCTTGAAACCAAGCGGTAATTCAAAGGAAAAGAACTCCTATCTATTGGCAATCGCAGCCTGTGCTGTCATTAGACTTAGTGGACTTTTTACCCCGAGGTAAGTGGTTTTACCCACCTAGAAATCATTTATCTCTTCTCATTTATCCTCAATCCATGTTTACATGAACCCAAATTTAAAATTTAATGATTCTCATATCAGGTTCTTGTATTCTCCTTTAAAAGCAATGTGTAAAACATACACAACATTATCCCCAAAAGCAAACATAAGTCTATTACTGCTTTTTATATCTGTTTTGCTACACATATTGAAAAACTTATTTTGCTCTAAACAATGCTGCATATTGCAAACCATCATTTTGTTTTCTTTGGTTTTCTCTCAGTGCTTTATAAATAATCCCATTAGCCTTCTGCACTCTTTCACTTGTATTCTCAAAAGAATATCTTTTTTCCGAGGTCACTACCGGCTTCTGTACCACTATCATTCTTTGAAGCCTCCCTTCTTAAGATTATTTCTATATAAAGGATATTTTGTCGAATAGCTTTCTACATAATCCTCAAGCCTCCTAAATAAGCACTCAATATTCTCAAATGCCTCTCTATATCCATTATACTTACCTATCCTGACAGCAATTATACTATCAAAAACAGCTTCACCAGATGCCGTTGCATCTAAAACAATTTCACCAACAACCTTCTTTTCTCGCGTATATGTAAAAAACGTTGAAAATTCACAAACCCAAATAAATTTAGGATACTTCATTTCGGAATAAAGAAGCCTTTCCTCCATTGTTTTTGCCTTCCTTATCCTAAATTTCTTAAAATTTCTAGAAGTAGTTAAAAATAATCGCATGACCAAAGGTTCAGAATTGTATTTCAATAAATTCATATCTTTCAGCATATTCTCTATATCGCTAGAATATGCCTCAAAAAAATTATTAACAATTTCTAACGCCCCATTTACTTCCAAAAAAATATGCTTATATAATGGTACTGCTAAAAATTGAACCTTCATATGCTTATTTTTAGCAAAATGGTCAAATTCTTCCAATCTATACGGTATTTGATTATCATCAATGATAACATAATCTTTATAGAAACTTGCTGTATCAACAATTTTTAAATTTCCAACAGTTTTTATTTCAATATTTCTTAATGTATAATCTTTTTTTCCATGTCCAATACATACTACAGCATGTTCCTCATGAACAGAATCCCCAACTCCAACAATCAATGGTATCGCTGATTCTACATAATAGTGAAAAAACTTTCTAAATACGCTCAGATTACTATTATTATATGATTTTGTCAAGCATTTTTGTTCTACATTTTCATAAGATTTTCTAGCATATAAGCGTGGTTCAAATCCAAATGCTTTCAAAAGATCAGACATTTGCAAAAAAGTTAAACCTTCTGAAGGTAGTATCCTCTCCTGTGAAATACTATTCAATTTAGCTATTATATCATTGGGTAATACAGTTTTGTAATCAGGATACCTTGTACCAAAATATTCTAAGATTTCCCATATGCACGTTTCAGCACAAGTCATAACTTCCCCATCTTGTCCCGTAAAAGGAAAAGCTTCTATTTCATACTCTGCTCCTAATATAGAAACATTAAACTTTGTTGTACGTATATAACATTTAGGCAAATGCATCATTTGGGGACTTAGTAAAGTTCTTCCCATCGTACAATTACTATGTATAATAGGTGTTGGCTTAATCACAATTGTCCCGATAAAAGCATCTTGTATTTTTTTATGCTTGACCGTATCGTTGCCCAACAAAAAGTCTTGATATTCAAACGTTCCTTGAAACATTGCAAGTCTCTGACAATTCCTTGGCATATCAAAATGTTTATTAGAGAAATATGAATAGTATGCATCTCTATATAATCTATCGACATAATTCTTTTCAAGTATAATTGTTACAGGAAAAGAAAGTTCATTAAAAATAGCACACATCGCCCCTTTACTCAAGTATTGTATTAAATTACATAGTTCTCCAACATCCTGATATTTTTCTAAAATATATATTTCTACTCCTAAATCAAGCATCATCCCTTCCTCCAAATTCAATTTTCTCATACTGAGAACTTTTTAAATCATATACTATATCAATATTTTCAAAATCCTCCGTCCTTATCAATATTTGTTGATTTGCATTAGCAATATAATCTTCTACTAAATTCCCCTCCAAATCAAAAATCTGATACTGTTGTAACAACAGTTGAGGAAATCTCTGAAATTCCTCAACCATAACCAATATCCCAACAATAACCTGCTCCCTCTCTTTACTTACTGCTCTAATCCACATAGTTCTCTTGTCTATATCCATAATGTCATGCCAAATATTTTCATTTATACTTCTATTCACATGCAATTTTTTTAAAATTTTTTTACATAACTTGCTATTAATAAAATATCCCAATAAAGCTCCTAATAAGACACTAAATGCTAAAAGGCCAACAATATTAACATAATAACTAAATCTTATTTTTAAAGTACATAAGATTGCTTTTATAACAAATCCTATAGCCAAAGAAGCACAGAATATACCATTTATATCCTCCATTTTCTTTCGCAAGGAAATAAAATTAAAAACTAAAATGAATAGATATCCTGTCGTAACATATAGTATAATATCTGGTAATATCTCAAACAAATCTTTTAAATCCACTCTATATTCCTCCGAAATTATTAACTTTCATCTTTTATCTTTTTATTATTAGTATTTTCATCATTAGCTTTTTTATCATCCTTATTTATATTTTTTGTCTTTATTACAGGTTGAAATTGAGGAATTACAGTCTTTAATTTTCCTGAAAGTAGTGATTTATATCTTTTATTCAAATTTTCCACCTCTAACTGAGTCAACAACTCTCCATTTTTGTCATATTTTACCATTCTTCATAATATTATACAACAGCATTTAATAAAATCATCATTAACTCTCAAAAAATAGCAAAAATCTAACAGGGCAGAAAGACTGCTTCATAGTCCCTTCGCCCTATTTTTTCGTTTTATATATAAATCCTTACCTCCAGCTCCGCATACTTATTGGACTTCGACCACTGCGCCTCTGCCTCCCAGATGGTTTTCTCCCTGTCATCGAAGATGGTATGAAATACTTTCTGCGCCATAGTATACAGCTTCCAGTCCTGCACTATCGGCACCGGACAGACGCCCTCAATGCTCAAGCCTCTTTTCAGTCTTGCAGATACCGTTCCAGTCCTGTTCTGGGAATAACAGCGGTAGGCATAAGTCATGATTTCTTTTTTCTGATGCCACTTGGTTTTCGCATAAGCATGACCGCACTGGCAGCGGAGTTAAATCTGTTACCTCCGATTATTAGTCAATTTCAATCTTATAATTCAGCATACCTTCATATACATAATCTGGCACTTTGCCCTTACACTTTTCCGCAAGGTCACAAATATAATCAATCTTCCCATCTATAAAGCCTTGCTGTGCTTCTTCCTCTGAATTGAATACACCTAAATCAATACGCTTATTAAGCACACCTATTGATACTGAATATGTACCATTTTCATTCTGTACAATATTGCTTTTGATTCCTCTATCCTCAAATACTGTGTTGAGATAATGAGTTAGACACGCACAAGTTTCTGGACTATACATATTGCTTTCTTTACAGAGTAAATCCTTATCCAAGTCAACCTTGGAACCTGGAATATAATGTGCATCAAACCAAATCTTGAAATTCTGGTAATTCTGCCATTCAATGCAAACATTCTTATCCATATAATAAGGCTTCAATTCATGCACTTTTTTGTTATAACAACGCTGTATCATATTCTTCCACTTGATATATGAAACGGATTCATAATCAATATCTGAAGTATCAGCACCAAGATATCCGACTTTCTCATACGCTCTTTTATTGTGCCACGGCTGCCAATCATCGAGTTTAAATTCTACCGCATTTACAATTTCAAGTATCTGCTTATCCGTGATTGCTCCGTCCTGTTCATGCACTCTCAATATCTCATTGTATTGTTTATCCGTTACTGGGAATAAATGCTTGTAGTAATTATCCTTTATGTCGTTGTCCTTGTGCCATACCTTAGTATTGTTCTTCATATCATAATTCACAACAAACATCTGAATTACAAGGTTACTGGCAACTACCTTCTCTTTTCTATATCCCCATCTGTTCTTAGATTTGAAATATACATTCTTGTCAAGTGTATAGGTCAATTCCTTTGTGATTCTTGAATATACACCTTTTACAAGCTGATATGTTCCATCATCCAACTTCTGAATTATCCTGCCATAATTGGAAGTCCATACAGATTTATAGTCAAATAAACGCACAAATACTTCATCTTTTGCAATAGTATCAATACCAGATTCAGACCTGTACAATATCTGAAAATGATATGGTTTCTTATATTTCCTCTGCATCTTCATTGACTTATCTTTATGGTATATTTCCAAGCCATCTGATAACCTTTGTTGATAACGCTTTTCTCTCATTCCTTCATTGAAACACTCTTTACATATATTTCTCGTATAATTATGGTTTATTCCATACCGTTCTAATGGAAGTAACCTCCCACATTTCTTACATATTTTTGTTTCTTTATCTTCACTAATCATAGTCCTCCTTTTTTATAAATCAAAGGTCAAGAAATAGGTGCGACATAAAACGCACCCTAATAAACTGCTATATGCAGCAGACGTATTATTCAATTTTCTCATATCGGGAAATGTGCAGAATTGCACAAATGATAGGTTTATTTGAACCTCACAAAATATTCTTGATCTCTGATACAGACTTTCTTTTACTTCCTGCCTGTTGGGAAATAATATATTGTAACAAACATATTACTTTTTCGCTTTCATTGTTTTATCTAAATTTCTACTGGGTTTAATTCTTATCTTTTTATGTTCATCATCCATGAAAAAATCTTTTTGTCGAATATCATACCTTTTTGTTGCTTTTATTGTTATAGGTTCAATCCGAAATAAATTCTTCAAAAGAATCATATTCCCCTCTTCCATCTCTTCATACACTAACTCACGAAAAGCATCTAATACCAAATTGACATCTTTCTTATACAAGCCTGTTTTTTCTGCCAGCTTATTTCTAACATCTAAATTATGTAATACCATTTTTTTCTTCTCCTTACGTTGATACCGATAATCCTTGACTTTTCAAATACGAAATTGCTTCTTTTAGTAATGTTCCATCCTCTATCGTACATGTCAATGTTTCATCCCATACATGCGGAGATGTACCGACATTCAATCCACCATGTAAGCCTTCGTTTGCCCATGTAGCGACCTGATACCCTGTTGCATTATAATAATTACTCATAGATTCTGTATCTATGTATACATACGCCACCGCTTTTCCTCTTGACATTCTTCCTTTTACTTTAATTGCCGATCTCAAGAAATCATACTGTCTCCGATATGATACGGGGTTATATGAATCATAATAACTTTGCAAAAAGAAATTCAAAGTCTCATATACTCGGTTTGCTAATTGATCAACCAAACCAACCAATACCGGCTGCATGATTTTTGACAAATCATTCACGTTGTTAATTTCCATCTTCAACCTCCTTAATTCACATGAAATTATCATTTCAAATACTGTCGCTATTACTAGCTTAAAATTGCGTATTTCGTTCAAATTTGGCTTTAAATACTATTTAGGTATATTTCCTTACCTATGGATTTTAAGGCACTAAAATAAGCCACCTATCAATCATATTTCTATAACTGATAAGTAGCTTATTTACATGTCCTAATATTTATTTAGATGCACATTTAAAGCACTATAATTAGTAAATAATTAGTATTTTGGATAACGATAAGAATTACATCCTCAAAAATGTTATATAAACCGTAGATAATTGAGCAAATGATACGCATCGTAATCTAAAATTGCTATCATCGTCTCATCCTCTGTCACATTCATACGGTCAATAGTTGCATTTATTACTGTCCCTGCGCATCCGTCGGCGTTTCTGTCTCCGCCGCTTTTGCGCCAAGCTCCGACAAGGTTTTGGTATATTCCTGTCCTTCCATTGCTAAGATCTGGTATGCTGTTTCCTCGGTAATACCATAAGTGTTCCACAAGGCATTTATAATCTTATCCCGGCAGGAATCAATATCTTTTACGATATCCAGTTCTACCGCCTCATCGTAATGCTCATCATATTTCTGAATACCACGGAGCAACGCATCGAGTGCCTTGTCCGCTCTACCAAGCTTCATGTTATTCTCATAGGATTCGTAGAGCCGTTCTACATACATAACTGTATAGATACGGTCTTTCAGATCCTGATCTTTTTCTTTGACTTCCACGCCAGATACTTCGTCATATGCCAGACGATATCGATGCCGTTCGAAATAATTCGCCGCTTTTTTGATTACCTGCGAATAGTTAAACTGATTCGTACCGAGTACGACTCCTGCCGCAAGTGCAAAAAACAGAACAAATACAACAATAACGGTCGGTGTCGAAACCTTTTTCTGATCTTTTTCGGCTTCAAGCTCTGCCGCATAGGCTTCATCTTTTTGTCGTTTTTTGTCGGCTTTTTCCTTCTGCTTTGCTTTATCCTTCGCCTGCTTCGCAGCAAGCATCTCCTGCTTGGCTGCGTCCTTTTCTTCTTTTTTCGCTTCCCGCTCTGCCTGTTTTTTCTTCTTTTCAGCTTCCTTCTTCGCTTTCTTCTCCTCGAACAAAGCTTCCTCTTCTAAGTCATCCTCATCCGGCTCACCAAAAAGAATCTCAGAAATCGTTTTCTTTTTATGTTCTGTCTCTTCTTCCTCGATTTCCGCTTTTTTCTTCTTCTCTGCCTTTTTCCGCGGCTGCTTCACCTTTTTTACCGGTTCCTCCGTTTTTTCGCCAATATCCTCGATATCAGCCAGATCCCCGTTCAACAAACTTTCTGCCATAGAGGACTGCAACAATGCATCCAGGCCATCCTCATCTGCCGTATATGGATTTTTTTCCTTCTCTGACAGTTCTGGTTCTTCTGACATTCCCATATCCATCGAACCAAACAAAGCATCATCGAACACGCCCTCTGGCAACGCGGTATCTTCCTGCATCTGCAAGTCTGCTTCTCCAAAAACATCGGTATTGTCCGCCTGCGCCGACGGCTCTTCCTGTGACGGTTCTGGTTTCACATTCTCCTGATTTGCCTTCTCGATCAGGGCATCCAGACTCATATCGTCCGTTTCCTGTTCCTGCGGCTTCTTCTTTACGACCGGATTGGCACCGGCATCCAGTTTCGTGATATCAACATCATCAAAATCAATATCATCGAAATCCAGATCTCCAAGATCCATGCCATCTAAATGATCCAGTTCATCGAGAGAAATGTCATCCATATCATCTGCATCGACATCCACGCCGGAATCTATATCAATATTCTCATTCAATTCTCCATCCATCGATGATAATTCATCCAACAGACTATCCAGATTGTTCTCGTCCAAAATGTTCCTCCATGTGTATCACAAATTCCACAGATAAAAGTATCATATCACATTCATTTCTCCAAGACAAGTAAAACCACTACATACCAGCACGCAAAAAGGCACCATACAAACTGCTGTATGGTGCCTGCCTTTTTATTCCCAATCATCAAAATCCTCATAATCATCATACGCGCCATTGGCATAGTTCTTCGTATAATTGATATTGCTTGACCGCTTCTGCTTTGGCTGCGGACGACTGGATTCCCGTTTTTTGTTGTTCTGCTTCTTCTTAACCGATTTCTGTTCCTTTTCTAAGCGCATCTGGACCTTATTTTTGTCCGGAATTGCGATCGTAGGCTTACTCTCCTTTGGACGGGATGGCTTGCTTCTTCTGCCTCTGTCTTCCTCATCCTCATCCTTTTTCGGAAACTTAGGAGCACCTCCGTAGTTTCGGTTTGGACGCTCATTTCTCGGTGGTCTGTCTCCATATGGTCTGTCACCGTATGATTTCTCTCCATATGATCGGTTTCCGTTTCCACGCGGTGGTCTGTCTCCACCTGCCTGTCGGTCACCTCGCGGTGCGCCGGAACGATCGGATTTCTGGAATCTTGTTCCTCCACCTGGTCGTTTCTCCCGATCAAAATATTTTCCTTGTCCTCTGTTCATGCTGGAACCACCTTCTCTTGTTCCTTCCGTTGCCACGTCTTTATCTCCTTTCGTAACTTTCGCATGGATTTTATTTTTTAGCTTGCATGCATTTTATACTCAATCCTCAGCTTGTCCGCGATCAGGGCAATAAACTCGGAATTCGTCGGCTTTCCTTTTCCTGCACTCACCGTATAGCCAAACATATCCTCGATGACTTCGATCTTGCCTCTTCCCCATGCCACTTCAATCGCATGACGGATGGCACGCTCCACACTGCTGGACGTCGTCTTGTATTTTTTCGCTATACTTGGATACAACAGCTTCGTTATATAATTGAGCATATTCATATCATTGACTGCCATCATGATGCCCTCACGTATGTACTGATATCCTTTGATATGCGCCGGAATACCGATCTCACGGATGATCTCCGTTACGTCGTTCTCCATCGTATGCATACCATAGTCATACACATTGTTGGCTGGCAGTTTGGTATCCTCATCTTCGCATCCTTCCATCGGCTCCCCAACCTTTGCAAAGTCTGCAATCTGTATAATTCGTTTTGCCAGTACCTTCGGATTACAAGGCTTCATCATATAATAATCGGCACCCAGATTAAATGCCATATTGATGATCCGGCTCGATCCCACGGTCGACAGAAAAATAATCTTCAGCTCCGTCAATGACGGATTCTCCCGCAGCTGCTCTAATACTTCCAGTCCGTCTACGTTGGTAATGAACACATCCATCAGCAACACATCCGGCTGTGCCTGCAGCACCTGATCATACACCTCATTTCCATCCGCTGTACAGCAAACGATATCGAATCTCTCCCCATTATAGGCTTCTAACTGCCGGCCAAGCATCTCATACCCGGCGTCCGCAATCATCACCCTGATTCTCTCCGTATTCATATTATCCTCCCCTTCTTGGAACCAACCTCCTATCAATCAAAATTAACCATAGGAAGATGATATAATTTCAAAATACCATTGTCAAGCGCATTTCCACAGAAATTTTCTTTTTGTGGATAATTTTGTCTACGCGCTTTTCATCTTCGATTCGAGTCGTATTTTGTCGGCGATAAGTGCTATAAATTCCGAGTTCGTCGGCTTCAGCTTTCCCTGCTGCAATGTATATCCAAATAGCTCATGCATCGTGTCGGAATTGCCTCTGCTCCATGCCACCTCAATGGCATGCCGGATGGCACGTTCCACACGGGATGGTGTCGTTGCGTATGCCTTTGCAATCGAAGGATAGAGCTGCTTCGTGATGGAATCGAGGATATCCATATCCTGTACTGCCATCAGGATAGAGCTGCGCAGATACTGGTATCCCTTGATATGTGCTGGCACGCCTACCTCATGAATGATTTCCGTAACCTTTACTTCGAGCTTTGTCTGCAGTTCTTCTCCTGCATCCTCCGGCTGGCAGACACTCATCCCCGTCTGTTTGCCACGCGCTAAGGTCAGGATTTCCTTTTCCAGATCAAGATCATTATATTCTTCATCGATAAAACGGACGAAAATATGATCAACATTTCCCCGGCATGTATTTTGTGCAAATCGAATCTGGCTGGCATTCCCCTGCAACAGGAAGCGGTATCCACGGGTTCCCCATCCGTTGACCTCTTCCATCACTGCCAGTCCATCCAGATTCGGCAACAGGAAATCCAGCAAAATGACATTTGGATTTTGTGCGCGAATTGCCGAAACTGCGTTTCCGCCGTCTGAAATAATATCGCACACGCAAATATCCTTATTCTTTGCAAGCTGCTGTCTTAATTCCGTCGCTGCCTTTGTATCATGTTTTATGATAAGCACTTTTGTCTTCATAAAACTATCCCCCTCTAATCTTGATATCAAAGACATTATAGTTTCATTATTTTGCGAGGGCAATACATAATAAAACGCAAGTTGCGACAGTAAATATTGACAGCATTTTCGGTCAATTTTTCCCATTTTTTACTGCATCATTTCTTCGATGAAAATGCCGTAGCCTCGTGTCGAATCGTTGACAAATACATGTGTCACTGCCCCGATCAGCCTGCCATCCTGCAGGATTGGTGTGCCGCTCATTCCCTGCACAATTCCGCCGGTCAGAGAAAGCAATGTCGAATCGGTTACCTTAAATTCCATACACCGTCCGTTCTCATTGTCAGAATCGACTGACACAATCTCGATTTCGTATTGTTTCGACTCCCCGGATACCGACGAAAGCAGATACGCGGTTCCGACATGCACCTCTGATTTTCGTCCAACTGCCACCTGGATGTCCTGCGTATGTGTCTTTTGCTGTCGTTTTGTCAAGTATCCGTGAATACCAAAGGCACTATTTTCCTCCACGCGCCCGATCACATACCGTCCGGTATAATTGATGATGCCCTCCAGTCGTCCCGGCTTATCCGCTTCCGGCTTTTTGATGCGCACGATCGTCGTCTCATACACCGCGCCATCGGACACGCGGAACATAATTCCTGTGTCGTTGTCGTTGATGCTGTGTCCAAGTGCGGCAAACCGTTCTCCATCTGTATAGGTGATTGTTCCGATTCCGGAAATATCATCCTTTACCCAGAGTCCAAGCGCATAGCTGCCATCCTTTTTCTTTACCGGTGTTACACGCACCGTCCGGTACTCATTTTCCCGGCAGACACGAAGCAGCAATTCGTGTCCTTCGCTTTGCTGTACCAGTTCCAGCATTGATTTTTTATCGTCCACACTCTGTCCATTGATACGCATTACATAATCGCCCGGCGACAACAGATTCTCACATGGATTGCATGTGATTCCCTGTTCGTCCACAACCGAATTGACGCCGATCACCATTACACCTTTTGTTTTCACATAGATTCCAACTGGTTCTCCTGACGGACAGACCATGCATTCGGTCTCCCCTTCACTTGATACAACCGGCAGTGAATCCGCCTGCGTCTCCACATCTGTATCTCCTCCCTTTGCGAACAGGAACTCCCGGTTATGATACCCTAAGATGCCAAGCACTATCAGCAACAATACAACTAAAAAGATTCGATACTTTCTCACATCGTTTCCTCCTCTCCTGATTTCATTTCTTTATTTCAAATCGCTTTATTTCATATAATTTGTGCTATAAAAAAGAGTACATAGATTCCTCCATGTACTCTTAGTATCGAATATTTCATTCTATGTAATTCAGTTTATTTTTGCCTGTTCTGCCAATCCTTTCATCTCGGTCACAGTGTGAATCGTCGTCTCCGTGATCTTTGCACCACCGATGAGTCTTGCCAGTTCTTCAATTTCCTCTTCCTTTGAAAGTAACCGGATGCTGGAAATTGTTTTCTCATTTTCCACATTTTTTTCAATCAGATAATGTGCATCTGCCATCGCTGCGATCTGGGAAAGATGCGTGATACAGATAACCTGATGCTGCCGTGACAGGATCGACATCTTCTCTGCCACCTTCTGTGCGGTTCTGCCACTGATACCGACATCGATCTCATCAAAGACAAGTGTCGGTGTGTCGTCCTGATTTGCAAGACAGGATTTCATTGCCAGCATGATTCGCGACAGTTCACCACCGGATGCAACCTCATGCAGCGGACGCATCGCTTCACCTACATTCGTCGAGATATAGAAGCACGCATCATCGTAGCCATTTGCAGAATAATTCGGGGATGTCTCAAACCGCATCTCAAACCGGACCATATTAAAGTTCATATCCTCCAAGGACTCCCGGATCTTCTTACAAAGCTTTTCCGAAAGTGCCCGTCTGTGCTCGGATAATACCCGGCAGCTCTCTTCAAGCTTCGCCGTCTGTTTCTTCCATTGTGCCTCAATCTCCTGCATATGCTCCTCATAGCCAGAAAGAGCATCATATTCTTTCTCGAAAGCTGCAAGGCTTTCCAAAATCTGGGAAATGGAATTTCCGTATTTTGCCTTTAAGGAATTGATCTGATCCAGACGACTTTCCATCTCACGAAATTGTCCTTCATCAAACTCCATATCCTTCATATACTCACTGATCTCACGATTAAAGTCTGACAGCAGACCATCGGCATCCTCTAAGATACCAGCCGCATCGGCAAGCTCCTCGTCCAGTTCCGTGAGTCTGCGCATATCCTTGATCGCACGTCCTAGCTGTTCTCCCGCAGAAGTAGCTCCATATCCGGTCAGTGCATAGATGTCGTTTGCATATTGCAGGATTTCCTTTGCATTGACCGCCTTCTTGTACTGCCGTTCCAACTGGACATCCTCGCCATCGACCAGCTTCGCATCTTTGATTTCCTTAATCTGATACTGCAGAAAATCCATGCGTTTGTTTTTCTCTGCCTCGTCCATGCTGCCTTTTTTCTTTTCTTCTTCAAGTTCCCGGTAGATATGATAATCTTCCTGCACCTGTTTTTTCAACTTCTGGATATCCTCCCCGCCAAAACGATCGAGTATCTCCAGATGCTTTGCTGGCTTTAACAGTGTCTGCTGCTCATGCTGTGCATGCAGATCGATCAGAAGCGATGCGATTTCTTTTAACCGCGTAATCGTCACCGTCGTATCATTTACCCGGTTGACGGTTCTGCCATTCGGCGATAACCGCCGGGATATCAGCAAAGTACCGTCCTCATCCGGTGTCACCTCCAGCTTCTCAAGCGCTTCCACAATTGCTGGCTGGTCAACCGAAAATACAAGCTCGACCAGTCCATCCTTTGTGTCATCCCGCAACAGTTCTTTCGGGAATTTACCGCCCAGACAGATTCCCAGAGATCCAATGATAATAGATTTACCAGCACCCGTCTCTCCGGTCAGAATATTCAGCTGCTCGTGAAAATCAATGTCAATCTCCTCGATCAGCGCTATATTTTTTATGTGCATTGTCAACAACATTTTTTTATCTCTCCAATTATATGTTCTGCCTGCTGCCCATCTTTGATCGCCAGAAACAGCGTATCATCGCCTGCAATACATCCCATAATGCCTTCCACCGACAGATTGTCGATTGCAGCACCAACCGCCATCGCCATACCGGATACAGTTTTGACTACAATAATATTCTGTGCGGCTTCAATCGAAAGAATACACGATGCCATCACATGCTGATAGGATGCATGTGTTCCGGTATCAGGTTCCAGACTTGCAGCATAACGATGCTTCCCACTTCCGTAGGAAACTTTTTCCAGTTTCAATTCCCGTATATCTCTCGATACAGTTGCCTGTGTTGTCTCAAATCCAAGTGCCTGTAAACGTCTGGTAAGCTCTTCCTGCGTGTCTATCTCATATTCCGATATCAATTCCAGCAATGCCTGCTGGCGTCTCTGCTTACTCATGTTAAGCGCCTCCTATTTTTTCCCGAAGTACACTATAAAAGCTGACATCATACATTTTTATCAATCGGATCTCACGCTTCGAGCAGGTCACTTCCACGCTCTCACCCGCAGATAATTCGATATTGTCTGCTCCGTCAAAGGAAACGATTGCTTCTGTCTCCTGTGTTCTCCGTTTCTTGACAACCTCGATCCGTATACGGTCTGCACTGTCA